>JAAUXU010125172.1_pt1 | contig 17508 bp, 18 predicted proteins | sample 7278151 | NCBI WGS metagenome assembly JAAUXU01 (sample SAMN14350113, study PRJNA611818) | marine sediment metagenome | isolation source: surface marine sediment (1.8m) | place: French Polynesia: Moorea | collected 2018-08 | reverse complement strand
GGAAACCACTCCTTTTCAGTTGCAGTTTGGCTAGGTACATTTTGCTGGTTCTAATTGCTCTAACTCTTGTAAGTTAACTTGTGTGTGTCCCCTCCAAGTAGAAGAAAAAAGTATGTGTGTTAAACTAAGCCCACTGTGTTGGTTTCAAGTCATTGAGTAGTCTTAAAAGAACTCCACTCAGACCCTACTTGTTGTGATCCTGGTCTGTGTCTCTGTCTGGGACATAGTTACCATGGTTTGAGGGGTTTTTTGTGCAATCCTAGTCTCTCTACCAAACAATGATAAATGATCACTTATCAATGTATGAGCCACCTGCAGTGATCATGGCCTCAACGTGAAGACAAAATTTGGAGCACATCCTCCTGAGTACCTGGAGGACATAGAGGCCCACTGCTTCTCCACCACAGCTTTCAGACAGTCATAGGTAGAGTGGGGGGGGGACAGGCCCCCATCCAACACTTATTACCTGAATCCCTCTTTTCAAAATGAATGGTCTTGTCTCTATTGATCTCGATGCAGTTTCACCCACTCAAAGTAGTGTTCAGATTTTACCTCCGCACACTGTATATATAGATAAGGAAAAACTCTCCGCAGACGATAGATAAGTATCTGTTTCGTTACATCAAGAATCTACTGTCCTCAGCTCACACTGGTACTGCGACAGCACCAGCTCATATGGATGTAGTTCTGAAGTAGTCGTCGACTGACTAACGTGTCGGTCGAATATTCTACCGAATTCTCACCGAAATAAAGTGATGGACCAAAAGGGATCGTTTGGGCCTAGAATGACTATTTGGGAAGTGCAACATACAGGGTGTCTCAATACTCCTTGGGGCTTTGAACTTTGACAGGATCCGTCTGAAATCGGACGAGATGGAGAAAAACTTGTTTAATTACTTTTGTCATAGGCTTTATCTCTCGAACATGCCGCCTTCAGGGACACCTCAACATACTCTTGCATGTTTCGGAGAGAATTTGGTACGAGAAACTGTCCCAAGAATCCTGAAACACCCAGTAGACTCATCCATCCGAAACTGCCTGCATAGACTGAAGAAGCCCGCCGGCCTAAAGAGCTTGTATGGGCCTTGAAAAGGCCTGCATTGGCCGAAGCCAACAATTTCAGTTTTGGTCGACCTCTGCACTGCAATTTGCCAGTAGAAAGTCACTGTGCTAAGTTCAGCTACTGAACACGGTGCGACCAGAGGGACTTACGCAGAACTGATAAAGGTACCAGCCGGGTAAATAGACTGGCGCGTCTCGTTGGCAAGTGTCCGTAATCCCGGCGAGAGTCTACTTATGTAACTTTGCTTAGCAAGACTATCTTGCCAGGCCTACGACAATTCCCCGGAAGCTGCAGTCAGCGCAGAGTTCAAGCAGTCCATCAGGTAGGAACGTGATCCCTTCGACTTGGGACCCTTTTACTTGGAAAGTGGTATCTTCCCTACACTGGATTCTCCAGTCCGTCGACATCTGGAGTCATTCAATATTTAATGTTTTAATGAAAAATGTCTCAAGTGATGGGGAAGCGGTTGAAAAGAAGGCTATTGAGGCTAAGAAAGCTGACATATAGGCAGACTTGAAAAAGGCATCAGCTCAATTCCTTCTGGGCTCCTCCTTTTGGGCTACAGACGTCATTTGTTTAGGCAGCGAAATAATGTCCCGACGTCCAAAGAGAATGAGTGAACAGTAGAGCTTCAAAACTTCACTCATATGAACTCTTTGAGCAAGTTACTTAAAAAGATGTTGTTCAACTTTATTTTAGAATGTCAGGACAACTGAATGTTAAGAAAGCAGCTCCTTCTTGTCTCGCAACTCCTCATGCCACTGAAGGTGACTCGTTCGTTATTTACTCTGAAGGACGAGTAAATTCACACAAAAATGCTCTAAATGGCCGAAGGTCAAACAAAATGCTCAAATATTCCTCTTTCGGAGATGGCGCACGAGACCATCAGCTTCACTAAGGACTTGTCCATCTTGATATGAACTTCCTTTCGGACATCAGCAGCCTTTGACAGCTCCTCTCGATGGCAGCACCCAGACTAGCTTGGACAACAGTCATTTTTGAGATGAATATGAGATTCCACCACAAAGCTGGTTGTTCCTCGTGATAGAAAATAATGTTGTGAAGCAGTGCACATGCTCTCTGAGCTTGTTCCACCTCCATTTCCATGACTAGGAAACAACATGGTTCAAGCTCATTTTCAGATGGAAATCCCTGGCTGTAGAAGCGCTGCCCTCACCAAGTAAGAAGCTCTTCTTTGGGGGCATCTTCTCAGACTACCTGACTGCCCCATGGTGTCTGTGCAATGGATCATTCTCTCCAGTTCTAGGGATGATCTAGTAGATTGCTTGCCATTTCGTTCCAAGATCTGTGAAGTGTTTAGCAGTGTATGGCGTTCCCACCTGACAATTCCTCCATCAGGAGTTGGTCACCATTTGATATCAGCAATCTTGGTCTTCCTGACTACGACAAAAGTGTCTGAATTTGCCAAATTTGCAAATCACGTAGTTTCACAAAAATTTCTTACTTTTAGACTTAATTTTTTATGTGCGTCCTTGGCGGGAAATTTAAATTCACATCTGCGTCATCAAGTTATCACGGACACATCAAATTAATACGGACACTTGCCAGTGACTTTCTTCTCCTGAGTTAGCTCAAGGGGGCCCCCAATCCCAATAATAGAGTTTTGTGTTTTCTCTTTAGGTGAGGTTATGTTCTAGGGCCCTAAGTCCCCCCCCCCGCCCAAGTAAGGTTGACAGAGCAGTTACCCTTTCTCTCTTTTTGCCCTCCCCTTACCGTGTCTACCAGGGCGTCGTACCATCCAGAGGCCATGCAGGCGCTGCCGAAGTACTTGCCCTCTTCGTCGACCGCCATCCAGTTGTCGTCCACCACTCGAGTCCACGCGATCAGGTCGTAGCCGCCGACCTGAAAGGCACAAGAAACAACGACCTCAGGCAAGCATTCTTGGAATCCCGGGTTCCAGAGATCTGGTAATCAACAGTCGACATTGGACTTTGTCGGCTGCTCCGCTAAAGGAAAAGATCTTTCTCTAAACACTACTATATTCTTTTCGTGAGGAGTCCAAAGTAGTGCTCTGAAGTAGCACCAAAGTGGACACTGGATTAGTATCGCTTTAGTAGAAGAAATTTAGTTTAGAATTGCAAAATCTCACTTTGCTTTGCGTTTTTAAAAAGCTAACGTTCAGAAATCAGCAGCCACATTTAAGTTTCGAAATCGAAAGTCGACTGCCGCCCCGAATCTCTGCAAAGCTGCCAGTGCAGTGAATGGCAACGACATAGAGACAGTGAACGTGGTGATGTGAGCGAGTCACATTTTCACGAGCCGAGCCGAGTCTGACCCGCCTCACATCACTAGTCAACTGTCCTCGACAGTCAGTATTGCACTCTAAAGTTTCAGTTAAAAAAGAACAATCCCGTCATATTGCAGTTCAGAACGGGATCTTCTTTGCTGCCAACACATGGGGAGGTCAAGGTTTTAGACAATAAAGTTCCATAATAGTACTGCATTGCAGTGCTTGCTGCGCTTGAAAAAATGCACTATTTGCTGTATCACATCAGTACCTCACGCAAAAAGGTACCTGCAACACAATCTTCACCGGTACTTTTCAAATATGTATGTTCATCAAAACTGCTAACAAACCCTTTTACAACTGACTTGTGACCAGTCGGTGCTTGTCTAAAATTTTGCTGGAACACTTCCGAACTTACATGCACTGACGGCACAAATAGTGGCGGTGCAAGCACAACTGTTGCAGTGCGTTTTATGCTGCAAGTACTTGCACTACTTCACACTGTCAAGCCTTGAAGTTGCTGAAGCTTTAGCGCCCGCCAACTGAAGTAAATATAAGGTGCGATTTGTAAAATTTGTTTCTGTGTGTCATAGGCCAAACGCACGCAGTTCAGTAAAAAAAGAGTGTTAGCACAATATAACTTAGTTCCGCAGCACAAAAAAATCGGAAATTGTCCGTTCTAATGCAACCAAGTCCACGAAGTAAAAGTTTTCTTACCGGTGTATTTAACTATTTGGTCGCTAACTCAAACTCCAATATTGACCGCTTTTTGATCTTGGTGCGTTTTCCAGCCCTGCTGTGCTTTTCGTCATTTTTTTTTTAAATGTTTTTTGATCCCTAATCAAAGCATTGATCGACGAGTCGAATTCGATACGATTTAGGCAAAATCGATGCTTTACAGGCATCTTCAATACTTCGTAGCCTTCCTCTAATTCGAGTCCCTTCCCTCTGCCTTTACAGTCTAATCCCTTGTTCAGGAGTTAAATGTATTGCTTCACAGGCTTTTCTGTACTTTCGCAGGCTCATCCATTACTCACAGTAGGATTGCTCGTTTTACCAAACAAAAGCAAAGTTATTCTCTTAAGCAAATTTCTCTGATTCTCGAGTGAGCCTCGAACACTTTCTTACGAGGAATGTGTGAAAATAGGGTTCAAGACTCATGGGAGCATCACTGTTTAATTTGCAAGTGAGAATAACCACTTATTTTTGGCAAACATGTAATTTTCTTCAATTTCTTGACCTTTTTCACTGTCCATTTTCAGTCCAAGAATACCGTAACCTCGCAAATAAAAGCCTCGTCCAAATAAGAGCCGCAGCAGATTTTCATGCAGATCTGGTGATCCCAATGTTGTAAGAAAAACCTCTCTCGACCAAGCAGAATAATAAGCATAGCTGTGCATTCCCTCGTGTCAGATCAAGCAGAATGTGCACCAATGGAGGCATCATCAAAGGTCCTATGGTCCTACAAGCTTGGCTTCAAGCTGAAGCTCGTGGAGGAGGCCAAGAAAGTGAGCAACAGACATGCAGCGAGGGCTCACCCCAACTTGATGAAAGTCTTGTTCGTCAATGGTGCAATATTGAGGCCAAGCTCACACAAAAAGTGTGACGACAAGCACCAGAATACCCAGTGGTTGCAAAGTTCTAGATGAAGAGCTGGAGGAGAAGCTGTTTGCATGGATGACAGAGTGCAGAGAAAAGCAGTAGCGGGTCACTGTCAAAGCTATTTGTACTAAAGCACTGGAACTGTCAACAATCAATGGCTTCAGTGCCAGTGATGGCTGGTGTTCTTGATTCATGAAGTGGTATGGTCTCGTCCTTTGTCACAAGATTCACCCATCTCAGAAGCTATCCAAAGAGCTCATCCCTAAAGTCTGCCAGTTCCTGGCATGCCTGAGGAAGTACCTCTCTGTGAACTAGGTCGCCCTGTCTAACATTCTAGCTATGGATGAAACATCCATCTGGTTTGACTCTGTGTCCTCCAAGACAGTGATGCATTCAGGTGCCAAGACAGTATCCCTGACAACAACAGGGCATTAGAAGCTTAATATTACTGTCATCTTGACTGCAACAGCTGATGGGAAAAAGAAGAAGCCCTTTGTAATATTTAAGGGAAAGGGCATGGCCAAGGACTCTCTAAGCCTGAAGGAACGCCATGCCATCAGGACCACTTACGCATCTAATGGGTGGGCCAATGATAAATCCATTACCTACTGGCTCAATGTGAACTTCAGTGACACATCCTTCTTTAAGAGGTTGCTCTTTTGGGACAGTTTTTGGAGCCACATTTCAAGTGCTACTAAGAAAGTTCTGAAGAGAAAGAGGGTAGGTACTGCAGTGATACCAGCAGACTGCACATCACTTCTCCAAGCACCAGATGTGGTGTGGAACAAACCTGTAGAGGAGAAGATCTGTGAGCTTTATGATGAGTGGCTGGAGAGAGCACCAAAGACCTACAGGAAGGCTGGGAACAACCTTCCAAGAGTGAGCTTCGCAATAAGGTTGTAGCAGCATGGGACAAGCTTGGAGAGGAGACTGTCAAGAAGTCTTTTATCTGCTGTGGTCAGTCACCAGCGTCTTCTCCTGAAAAAATCACTCGTACAGAGGCTGGCAAGCCGGTCCAAGAGGTCATGGAGGAGATCAAGAAGCTCTGGGCACAGCCAGCAGAGAGCCTCACTGACACAGACCTGCTAGAAAAAGAGGGAGAGAGCAAGGCCACCACCATTGAATCCGAGGTCAATGCTGAGGAAGAAGATGAAGACAGTGATATTGCCATGGTCAATGATTTTAACAACAATGAACACCAGAAATAAAAAGACAAGCTGATAGTAAAATGGTAGTGTTTTGGAACATTACATGACAGGTCACTGCTTCTATAAAAATAAGAGCCGCTCTCATTTTGAGCCGCATTCAAACGTCTTAGAATAAGTCAGTGCCGCGGCTCTTATTTGCGAGGTTACTTATTTTTGTCGTGCGAGGCAGGCAGAGCTTGGCTGAGGAAGGCCATGAGAAAAAATGATGAAACAATGAAGAATAACAATCAGTGGATTAAAGAGATTTGTTTGTTTGTTGGTGGGTATTGGCAACTCTATGGGTTAAGAGAGACCAATAGGGAGTAGCCCTGATTAAAGAGGTTTTAATGAATAAATAAAATAAACAATAATAAATATCTATGAATAAAGAAACTTATTCTTTTCCCGTCTGATTTATTAGTCTCAGTCTTTTTTTGACGCCTGTTTGGGATCCAGTCTTGAGTGCAGAGGCTCAAATGGAGGGCTTGTTGTTGAGTAGTGATTTATCAAGTATTTTTTCTTGCCTAACGTATAAAGGACTTCCTTTTGCCTATTTTATATTTTACCTAAAAAGCATTTTTGTACTTTTGCCGCTTAGACTTGGTTTTGTTCTGATTATGCCAGCTGAGAAGTATAAAAATTACGCTTGACCTCAGTCATGACAACTTTTACTTTCCTCGATTCCCTTGGCATTGGCATAGGCGACGTCGGCCTTCAGGCGCTCTATCTCCTCGGCGTTTGACGTCTCCAGGTTGAAGCCGCTCCAGAAGCTGTACAGGATCATCTCAAATCCGACCTCCTCCAGTTGATCCACAGCCTGCAGACATGCGTACATATGTTCAACTTAATGCACGTGCGTAGCACCAACTCCACTGCCCCTTTTACATTTTTTAACAATTTAAGTAAATTTGGCTGTCCTGTTGACGTTGAAGGACACCCCTCAAGACCTCATTGATCTCCTTGAGCTGCATCCATGCTTGCCTGCACTGTGATCTCAGCTTGAACCGGCATGAACTACACGGTCGGGCATTAGGTCGGGCAGCCAATGGCAACCCCCTACCAAATGTCCGGGACCACTCAGGCATTTTTGGAGAAAATGTTGGGGTCTACCGGATTCTTCTGGCTGAAGGAGTTCTGTTCACCAAGTCCAAATCTGAATCCCCGGGAATGCTACATCTTGATGTTCATGGAGCAGAGGGTCTTGGGAAATTCCACCCAAACATTGTAGCCAAGAAGCTCTTTATTGAGCAGCCCTGGGCAGAGATTTCCCCCACGACCTGAAAATTGTGTTGTCGCCAATTTTTGCTCTTGACAAAGTGTATGGTGGCCAAAGGCAGCATGTTTGAAACATTGAAAACATATCACATCTGTTATATTGTCTGGAAATGTCAAGCAGAATAGCATTGAATAAGTCTTTACTACATTTTCGTTTTTTCAAGGTTCAGCATAGTGCTCTTAGTAGACATCTTCCGTTTGGGTGGTTCTTTTAGCTTCCCATTGAGGCTGGCTACTCCAACTACTCCTAGCATTGACAAAACATGCACTGCCTCACCCAGATCAAATTCAGCAACTGGTAGAGATTTTATATTCATCCAGGAGTAAACTTCTCTCTAACTGTCTGAGCACATTGCCATGGGCGAGTACATCAGTGCCACTTTACAAGGGGGACTTCTTCATGCCTAACTACAACTCAAGGTCAATGTTAAAGTCAAATCGAAGGAATCTTGAAAATGAACCACCCCATTGTGCATGATTGCCCCTCCTCAGCAATGTGGAAACGTGTCACTTTTGGTGCCACGGTTATTGGTGCTAGACCACTCACCTGCGAATGTCACTACAGGGCGGACTTTCATAAGGAGCAAAAATGACGGATACATGGATTGAAACATGGTGAAAAGCAAATGAAAAGATGAAGATTGTGGCAACCCTAAAAACCTAGCCTTGCACCAGATGTACTGACACACTTTTGCCAAGATGTTTTCCTCCTCATGCACCATACCACGGATATGCGATGAAGGCTAGTCTGGCCCAAAACTGTTCAGTGCCTCAACACTGAAAAGTTAAAGCATTCAGGTGGTCATAGCAGACCTGCCTGGAGTGTTGTACGCGTATTGCAGCTTTAATGTCCATTCCTTTGAGGTCATAGACTTGCATGCACATCATGCAAAACATGTTTTTCGTCTGCTGTGCCCTGCAGCACTCAATGTGGTGGAAACCAATGCCTGAACATGCAGGGCTGACCAAGACAAGTCGACACCAAACTTCTCCGCGCCACCGTGTCAAAGTCAGAAGGCATGTAACCTCATGTGGCTAACAGAAGTCTCAGTCCACAGTGCAAACTTTCACATGAAAATGGAATCCGCTAATATCATAGCCATCCCTCACACTTTGTCCCACCATAAAAGACTTGAGATAATTTCTTAATTCATTCTCATGCTTTTTGCACCAGGGGCAGACTCCAGTCTCTCGACAAAGGGAGCCACTGTTGTTTGCTTCCAAACTATTTGAAAAAGAATGCCAATGTGCCGATCGAGTGGTGCGTCATAGTGCCAGGCTGGTGAGGATGTCACAGTTACTCTGCCAGGTTCACCAGAGCACTACTCATGCCCCTAGAGAGTCTGTTAGTAGCGAGGCACAAAAATCCTCATTGCTCTACCGGGTGGGTGAAAGTGTCTCGAACACTTTCGAAAAAAATGACAATCAGAGCTTCGGCATTGACCTCGCCTGAGATAGGCGCTACGTTACTGAATACAAAATGATGCCTGACATGTTTACCACCAACACACTTCCAATTTGAGCTCTCCATGATGCATAAGGACTTCTTGATGACCTCTTACAGCGTGGCCATCCCCTGCCCATGTGTGTTGTCAATGTCAGCTCTTTTAGTAGGCTGGTTGCTTTCGGTGGGATGCACAGAGAACAAATGTTGAATCTGCTCATGTTTTAGGCCTAAAACAAGCTTTTGCTCAAATTTAACATGATGGTGGTAAACCAAAATGAGGCAACCTCACATTAGAATATGCGCGTGGTGATTTCTTTTTCTTCTCCCAGACAATTTGCTCTAACTTTGGTTGTTTCTACTACACTGGGACCTGTTACCCAGCAAATTAAAGCTTATCTACACTATAATACAGTGCTTGCCGAAAATAATGTTGCTTGGTACATATCGATGCGAGACACAGTGTGGGGATGTTTCTGAGTGGAACTTCAGCATGTAATCGATTATTCAGACTCTTTGACGGAACTTTTAGTACACAAGGTAACCATTTTGAGTGTTTGTTAAGGCACTAGATCAGTTTAAGTGTGATGAGTTGACAGGAGCACCGTGCCGGTCGCTGCCGAAAATCGATGTTTTTGATTGGTAAATGAAAGTGAAAGTGGCTGAAATTTTCTGGGGGGTGGGAGCCCCCCCAGACCCCCCAGCACTGCTGTGCTAGGCCCCCAAAACACTATGTACGACTGCATAACACACTAGGCAAAAAAAGGGTGGGAGATTTCACACATTTCTCAAAAACACCAACTTGGCAACAACAAGGTCAAAGATGTTATCCCCGACAGACCTACTGTCCTGGCGCAATGAGGCCATGGTCCGGGCCTTCGAGAGGAACGTAACCACCTCTGACATCGCCCATAGCTTCGACGTCACACAGCGCCAGGTGCAGCGACTCCGAGCTCTGGGGCAACATTCCCCTAGTCCGAAGGCCGGATCACCCTCACTCAGCAGTATGCACTCGTGCACGCCACATGATTGCAGAGGTCGCCCGGGACCCCATGCGCACAGTCGCAGACCTCAGCAGGGAGTCCAGCCTCTCCAGGAGAACTGGTGCATATGATGCAAAGATGACTACTGGTAGTCATACACTGACTACTTAAGACATTTACAGACTCACCTTGCACCAATTGTCATTCAATGGTCAGCAGGTGGGAGGGTCGTCAAGGAACTTGGGCTCCGGTCACGGGCAGGTGAGCGCCGGCAAAAACTGACTGCACAGGACAAGAACAAATGGCTGGAGCGGGCGTGAGGCTTTCTGCGGCACTTGCGAGACGGCCTTGGGCCTCGCATCCTTGTAGATGAGGCTTGCTTTGAGTTGAATCTGTACCTCAATAGCACGAAGGACTGTGTTATCGAAGCTGTTGCAGGTGTGTCAAATTGCGGCCATTTTCACTGTTTAAAAAGTGTCCACACAGTGTCCAAAAGTCAAAACTGCAGGGGACGCCGGCATCAATGCATTGTGCCGTAGCGAAGGCCTCATGATTCCTGGGGTCTTCGTGTCGAATGGGCAATCCTGGTGCTGTGTCTACCAGCGCTGGGAGACGGTCTCTGCGCGAACATTCGTTGCCACAGTGCGTGAAGTTTTCTGTTGGCTGGGAGGGGACATCGGCGAGAACAGCCTCCTCGTCATGGATGGTGCCCCAGTGCACAACGTGACGCAGGCGGTAATGACCAGGCTTATGGGTGAGGTGGGGGGAGGGCTGCTTGGCAAGCAAGACTAGCCTCCCCACTCCCCTCAACCCTCTTGATTTCCCCTCCCCCTGCGGAAGGCCGTGTGTAGCTCCAGCAGCTCGCCGAACCTAGGGGACAGGATCCAGAAGCAGTGGGACGGCCTGTTCACCCCAGAGAACATCCGCCATTACTGTTTTTTCCTCCGACGGTGGCTGGAGAGGATCGTGGAAAATGACGGTGGCTACATTGAAGGCCGCCGCCACAACTGCTGAGCATCTTTGCATCGCATTATGTTCTTGTTCCTGTGTTTGAATAAACTGTTGTCGCCCGGCCGGCCATTTCAGCCAAGCCAGCCCGGGATCTCTCACCCTTTTGGGGCCTAGTGCGTTATGCAGTTGTACGAAGTGTTTTTTGGGCCTAGCATGGCAGCGCTGAAGGGTTTGGGGGGCAAAAACCCCCAGTAGTGGGGGGGTCTGGGGGGTGGGAGCCCCCCAGAAAATTTCAGCCAGTTTCACTTTCGTTTACCCATCAAAAACATTGATTTTCAGCAGCAACCGGCACGGTGTTCCTGTCAACTCATCACACTTGAAGTGTCCTAGCATGACAATGAGTGCCTGGAACTTGACGAAACTGCAGGATCTCATGTCTGATACTTCTCCATGACACATTCCAACTTTAAATTCAACCTTACAGTCACCCCACTAAGCATAGCAACACGATTTGTACCAAGCGACATTATTTACGGCAAGCACTGTATTCAATATCGACTGAAACTGCAAAAAAAAACTTTGTAAGCAATAGAATAAGTGTCTTTGGCATTTCAGCCCACTCACTCAAAGCTCCTTGTACTGTAATTGCTCTCATTGATGAAGCGCTCAAGAACTTCTCAAGTGCATGATCGTCTTCACATAACATCACCATCCATTCACACTCATCCTCAGCACATTTCAACTATAATCTACCACAGCAGACTATATACTAGCAAGCGACCGACCTTGATTCAACCTTTCCTTTCAGAACTACTCCCTGCATTGTCATGGTTGAGTTGGAGGAATCCGCTGTCTGGCAGGGGAAAATTGGCTAGGTACAAGTTCCTGGTCTCCACCACGCCATAAACTTACATCATAACTCGTACGTGTCCCCTCCGAAGATACTAAGTAAAGTGTCTTTCCCTACTAAAAATCTGTGCTGTGGTAAGTCATTTTGTAAGCCTGAACAGCATCTCAGTGAGACCCAGTCAAATAGTTACGTTCACTCATTGGACTCAAGCCTGTCTGTCTCTCTGACACGGTCTAAGACTTTCTCCACAACCCCCCCTACAAGAACTCAGAACTTTTCGTACCCAGAACGTTGGGGGTTTTGGCCAAAAGATTTTGGCCACGTATGCTAGATTTATGCCCTCTTGACTTTAGTATGTGAAGCCCAACTGCCGGCAGCGTCTGCTGAGAGGCGGTGCCAAACTTTGCGCTGGTACATTTTCGTTGCCTGGTGCTGTCTAGACGCTAAATACATGAGGCCGGTAATGGCCTTGTTCCATCGGCACTTTGAGGGTATGGAGGAGGCTGTGAGAGGTCTGACAAAAGATAGCACGAGACAACCCTCTTAACTGTAATATCAATGCGTCGTTGCACACGCCACTTCTGCCACGCTTTGCGCCACGCACTCTTTATGTCAGCTGAGGTGTAGATCTATCTCGACCAGTCCTGCGAGAGGGAAAGTAGAGTAGCGTTTGCAAGGATTAGTTATCATTAAAACATGTATGAAGATTGCGTTTAATTTTTCCTCCATACAACTGTCCACTTCTTTGCTATCTTTAACACCTTAACTGAAGATGAATTTCTGGAATCTGGAAGCTGAATCTCGATGTCACCGTCTTTTGCCTCCATCACAACCTTGATTCTTTTGATGGTGAATGAGACACTTCTCTTTCTGCGATGGAGTCCCTGGCCTACGTTATGTTTTGTTTCAGGACAGCCACTCTTGATGCAGACGTAGACGTATGCCCTCATCTCTAGAATGGACACATCCTAAAGTCCAAAGAGTTTTTATCTGAAGAGCAGGACAGCCAGAGATCCTTTGGCCAGAGATCCTTTGGCCCGAAGTCTCACAACATACCAGAGCATAAGTCCTGATCAATTTTTGCCGTATGAGGTGGGGTTCCATTCTTGTTGGAATATCAGAGGAGCGCGATTTTACTCTTGCTGTAGAGGGCCCAGGGGACCATGACCTCAGACACGGACTGGTCCACCTCCACTCTCTCCTCGCAAGATGCAGGGCTCTTTATGCCTGTCTGTTGTCACCCTGTCTACGGACCACCACTTCTTCGGTCATCAAGACGTCTGTCTTCTGAAGATGTTGCATCCCTCCACATCACAGGGACATCCTCTTCCCTCTTGGCAAGAACTCCGTCAATCTGACCGTTGTGAACAACTTGAATGAGAAATAACTTTTTGTCAGTCCACAGTACTGGGAGTGGCAAGCTGAAAAGTGGGGAGATGGTTCTAATTGTACACGTCCGTCTGGGCAAGTACCACTACACGCACGAGCCTGCATTTGACGACCCCAGAGGGGGGGAGGAGGGTGTTAGGGTTGTCAAGGCCTGAGAGCCTTAAAATGCAAAAAGAAGTGGAATAGGCCTTGCCCAGACAGGCGTTTGTAGTTTAACGTAACTTTTTTTTGCATTTTAGGCTTTTTAAAATTTTGTTTACAAAAAGAACCGGAAGAATTTAAAAAAGAAAAGAAAAAGTCCAAGCTCCTGGGTTTGAACCGATGACAACTGCACGCACAGTACATAAGTATGTATTGAGTGCACACAATCCAAGAAGCTGCGTGGTCGAGACAGTCAGTCGACCCCTCATGCAGCCACCCAGTTCTGTAGTGGGCTGCATATACATACGACCTGCTCCATTGTTCCAGTAGCGGGCTGTATAACGCTACTGCCCACTCCACAGTCCTGTAGAATCGTGGTATAGTGATACTATCCGGCTGCTCACAGTAAAAAAGACAGGCACATAAACAAAACACAAGGCTGTTCTAATTATATACGCACAGCTGGGCAAGAAGCACTTTACACCCGATTTTGGATTCTGCCGCTAGAGGGTGTTGACGACACGAGGCGAGGGTTTGGGGTTTTGGTGGGGTTGGGAGGAGGGGGGAGGGTGGCACCGAGGGTCGTTAAGGCCTGAGAGCAACAGAATCCAAAGAGGGTGTTAAGACCTTGCCCAGCTGTGTGTTTGTAGTTTGATGCCACTTTTCTAGTTGAAAGGCAGTTTTTGTTTACAGTCATTCAAGCTTAGCCTTTTGCAGGGGGCTGTAAAGTAGTTGCGGTGTGCCGTAAAGTAGCTGCAGTGGGCCATAAAGTAGCAGCTGCAGCAGTAGCGAGATGTCAAGGGTCGCTTGACCGATCAAAACTAGTAAATAAAAACTGGTCGTCAACTAGAAAAGGGGCGTCAAGAATTTAACGTCCACAGGTAAGACGTTCTGGTTCCGTGGCCTTCGAGAACAAATAGCACCGACACTTTTAGTCAGGGAAGGCTCACAGATCGTCTCGGACAAGCCGCCATATGCTGAAGTTGCTGACAGCTTCTTCCGTGGCAAGTGACCTCGTGGATCTTGCAGGGCTTCTCCTCATTCTTCAACTTTGCCGTAGCTCACTTCTTCATGACCGGCATCCGCCCAGTCCAGGACTTGCGAGGCTTCCTGGATGTCTTAGCTCAAATGTCCTGTACACAGTGGCCCCGCTCACGCTGCTCTTGGACATCGAGGTAGCTTAATGCTGCACTTTAGCCAGCCTGAAAAGTTGTCGGGATGAGGTCTTGCTTTTGCTGTTCTGAGACTATTTTTGCTTGAAAAAACACCTCTTGAGTGTTGTTTTTCGTTTCATGCTTTAAAATAGTGGCTTCTTAAGGTTGCGACATCCAAGTTGTGGGAAGTTCTCCCCAGTCCCCATAAATTCAGCAGACAAGTTCTCACTTTACATCATGTCATAGGGGATGAAATCCTACTCTTCCGTGGCACGAACTAAATGCCTCACACTAATCACTGATGGAGATTCATTGATCCTGTCTGACAATGCTGCTGAAAAGCTGAAATGCTCGCCTTCATCCCTATGGAACCTCTCCTGAACCAGAGCTGAAGACTAGCACAAAACCTCTCTCTAAGTAGTTTTGTTAAAAATCAGCTGACATGATGTAAATATAAGTTTGGAAGGGTTTAATGATGAGCTACCTCAAAAAATTCTCGGCTGAAGGCTGTCATAATAGATCGAATTCAATTCGGTGCGGCTCTCGTATTGGGCGCCCATGTTTTGGGCATTTCGATATGGCTTCACTCTTGAAGCTATCAACGTCATTTGCTCGACCCCGCCTAACAAAATTATGTGACAGTTTCATCAAGCAATTTCTCCTACCCCACTTTAATCGCCCACTCTTTCTTTCCCTGTCATCGAGATGTCATAAAAACGACAGAGAAGAAAATCCTGACTTATGCGGATTCCCCCTCCTCACTTTTACCAAGTCTTTGTGTCTCTTAAGAAATCCATTCGCGTAGAGAAAAGTCTTTCAATCCGTCTCCGAGGACAATTCGTGCCTTCCTCCTCCACAGGTGGGACAAGGACGACAGCGAGACCGTCCTCAGGGTGGAGCGCAAGACTGCGGATTTCCTCACTTCCACCCTTGATATGGACAAGCGCAGTGCGTTCACTGCGTTCAGGGAGGACTAGAAGTAACCCGACATAGGTAGAGACTCATTGCTCAGCCTGCGCAGCACGCACAAAGGCTCATTTGAAAGGGGTGATTGAAAACTGTCGGTTGGAACAAGGAATTTTCCACAGAGGACCCAAAATGAAGCGAGTCCTGTCCTTCAAAGGCTAAACATTCCCCCCCCCCCCCTTTGTGCTTTGGATGTTTCGTGTTCAAGAGGGGAAAAATCATGTTCCAAATGAAAATTTTGAATTTCCTCTTTACCCAAGCCGCGTCATGCTGTCGTAGGTCCTGCACAGCCGGAGCAATTAGGCTTCATTAACGTCAGGGGACTTCAGGAGAAACGAACTCTTATTTTCAGGAGGAAGTGACTGGCCTGACTTCGGTCGGATTTGCATTTTTAAAAAAAAAAAAAAATGAAAATTTTGAGTCTCCCCAACAAAGAAACCCCGTGCATCTTAAGGTCATACGCGGCCTGCGCAATAAACCTGTAGTCGAGTCGTGAATCTCTGAATCTCTTGGTTCGCCCGGTGCGTGGTATGCTTAACAGGGTGAACTGAGGAGATTTGCACCTCACGGTGCTGCAGCTCGCTCTGAACACAACGAATCTCCGTAGTCCACCCGGCACTTACCTCGCGAAAGACAGTGGAGTCTGTTGCATTGTACACGGACAGGTGGAAATAAATCGGACTCTCGTTGCTCTGCGGTGCCAGCATGCGGAGCTGCTTTCTCCGCGCCAGCCCCTTTCTCTCCTGGTCGTCCGACCCCACCACCAGCTCCAGCACGCGGAAGCTCCTGAAGACATTGTCTGGGACAAAAAAAACCAGTCACGCAACCTGCTTTTCGGTGGCTGGACGGAAAAGAATCCTCCAGCTGCAGTTTGGTGAGCAAAAAGGTCTTGGTCGTGTCGAGGTGGACAACTCGTACCTGGCAGCCCAGAACCCTCGAGGGACACGTCAAAGTCTCGATCGTACGAGCAGATGACAACGGGCTGGAACGATCCGGGTGTCTTGGCCTGTTCTTCCTGATCTCTCATCCACTCCACCTTGTTGGCGTGGGGCTCGTCAGTCGTGACAATCAGCCAGCCGTACCCGCCCACGCTGCCAGCGGCCCATTGCAGGTTCACGTCAAGTCTCTCCACGGCTTTGATGCCCGCTCGCACCTTCTTTCCAGTGGCAGTCAAGCCCTCCACCGTGACCCACTTGGAGAGCAGCGGCGCGCCGTCGTAGATCTCGTAGTGCACGCGAATGCGGATGCCCTTGACGCGGGGAGGGGCACCCGCCGGCGCGCTGAAGTTGAACACAAGATGGAGACCTGGTGGAGGCCACTTTGTGTCAGCGGGTGCACCTCGGAGAGGTCGGTAGGGGTAGCGAATGGTGGTATTGAGTACCTGAACAGGGTGTCTCTTCTTTACTTTCAGTTGACCATATAGTTAGTTTCAGTTCAGTTACAGGCGGTCCTTTGGGAAAGACTCCAGTGCCCTGGGTGGACCTGCCGCAGTCGGGCATGTTAAACGCACTTTTACAAGTCCTTTCGCTAACTTGCTCGGTCAAAAGTGCAACAAACTCGGGTTGGGGCGTCAAAGAGTCTTTTTTTCATACTGTATGAATTCGGGCTCCGATTGGTGAATATATGACCCCTCTCAAGACAAACCCCACCTCCCTAATTGAAGCGAAAATGCCCTCCCTAGGTCTACTTCTAAATCAAATATAGCGTAAAGTATTATAAACACTTCCACAATTTTATACAACAGAGGTTTTATGCCATGAGTTTCTTACTTGTCTCACTGGTAGTTGACAACTTTAGACCAAAATGTCTTGCAGATGTGACAAATTTTGACCACTACAAACTTTCTAGCTACATGACATCATTACGTTGTCTTCCTTGAGTACTATTAAATGCTGGACTGAAAGTTTTTGGTAAAAACTTGTCAGTTCTGCTCATTGCAGACAAACCTGCTTGCTGATTAAGAAGATCATAGCACTGAAGTCCTCTCTTGGGGTCTGAAACATTACTTGTGTCATGAGATCTTGGGATCATAATTTGATCGGTTAGAGGTGCAGGAGCTGGTGTATGAAATTGTGGAAGTGTATAATTAGTTTTCTATAACATATACAGTCCTTGGCATAAGTAATGTCACTTGGTACATATCAATGTCATATGCTGAGTGGGATAATGGTGAGGTTCAGTTTTGCCATAGAATGTGTGATAGGGAGTGTCGCACATGATATCCTGCAGTTTTGTCAAGTTTTGAGCACTCATTC
>JAAUXU010079443.1_pt1 | contig 17522 bp, 18 predicted proteins | sample 7278151 | NCBI WGS metagenome assembly JAAUXU01 (sample SAMN14350113, study PRJNA611818) | marine sediment metagenome | isolation source: surface marine sediment (1.8m) | place: French Polynesia: Moorea | collected 2018-08 | reverse complement strand
CAGAACACAGCAACACGCTGTAATGTTATGGACTAAGGTTCTGCGAAGAGGAGGCGGTCATCATCAGGCTGGCCTATCGCCAGTCTGAATGGGTATAATGACTCCTTCACGGATATTATGCTTATTTTTTTTGCAGCTGAGGAAAAGAGTTGGCATCACCAATATGTGCTATAATGATTCCAGGAAGAATAATTTCACCAATCAAAGAGTGTATGAACGATTATGGTAGACCCTGCATTTGTGTATATGTACATAACTTAAGCTCCGACTGACCAAGGGCCAAAAACTAGGTATGCTCAGGCGTTAACTATATTTCTGGTTCTGACTGTACAAACCAAGTCGTGGTCCCGGCTTTTGGGACAGCGCAATAGGCGAATCCGTATCTGTAGCTCCAAATGGTGGCGTTGGTGAGGACCTGATGGACCTGGTCTTCCGCCCGGTCATGTTCGCAAAACTTTCTCAGGTTGGCGAATCTTTCTGACAATCTCCAGTCTAAAGTTAGGCTTCTTGTGTTACGACTCCAATCCGTGTAGTACGGTGGCGAGGTCACACATATTGTGCACAGGATAAGGATGAACGTCACCTGCACTGAGGTCAACAGAAGGAAAAGCTCAAAGTTGCGGGAAGTATGCAGACCCCAATGAGACTGCAGACAGAAAACACTATTCATAACTGACACACTGATTACCGCACTTACCGCAAATGTAAAGACAGAGTACAAGTGTTTTGCTGGTCGTAGTCTGGACGTGACAGATAGTGATCAGTAGGAGCGATGTCATGAGCCTAGGGTTTTTCGAGCCTCGAGCGTTCGATCCCAAGCCAGCTCACGAGCCCATTGCTTATGAGAGGGCTTCCATTTTTTTTGTCAGTAATGGGGGGATTTCAAAACTTGATAAAATTTGGCAGCCATGGGGATGTCGACGCGACTGCGATTTTAATTTTGAATTTTCAATGGGCTCACGAGCCTGACCTTCATCCTCAAGCATCTTCTAACCTCCCAAAAAATGGCCTCGAGCCTACGCTTGTGACATCATGAATCGATGATTACTCTCGATACCCAACTTCCTTCATGATGATAATGCTCAATATCATGATCAATTCCCCAGGATGATAAATTGTTTTTCTTAATTAATTTATCTAATACGTACAATGATAATTCCCCAATCCATAGCACCCAGCCCAACAACGCAGAGGCCACTTTGTGTCCCCAAAGCTGGTGACGAATATTCATAATAAAGATGATGCTGTTATGTTGGCCAACTTGATTAACAGGCAGCACTCGAGAATGGAAGCCAAAAAAAAGATGGCCACACTTTAGGAGGCGGCGGCCGTGATCAAGGAATCAATGGTCACTTTTATGTAGTACCCAATGTAACAATACATTATGCACTCTCAATATTCAGGGTGATGGATCACATCATCATATCAAGAATCCACTGTCCACTGTCTACGTAAAAACCTGGGATTCCACAAGGACATAAAACTTAGTCACCAGATGTCATAAAGACCTTGTAGTCAAATGAAAAGCGAAAATATGCTTTAACTGTGCCCAATAGCCTTCAAAGTCTCATATTGTAATCTAAATACCAAGTCGAGCAAAAAATGGATCTTCAAGAAAAACTTAGTGACGACGACAGGTACTACAAGTTTTTTTGTGAAAGGGTCGTAACGAAACATTTCCTTGAAATGATGATAGAAAACCAGTTAAATGCCTCACATTCTTTAATTTTTGTTCACTCGCATAGTCTCACTTAACACTGTATTGGGGTGGCTGCACCATGGCAACCTTATGGTATACGTAGACTCAAGAGCTTTAGGATTTGTACTCGTACAAAAAAATGACATTTATTTTTTAATCACTGATCTAAATTGTGTCCACCTGTGCAATTGCAGCCAACTTAATTCTCTGACCTTTTGCAGCAACACTTGTGGGGTATATTTACAACTGAACTAAGACTGCATACACGTTTCCCTCTCACGCTCACATGGCTATTGAGGACTAGGCCTACTCATGAAAGTACAGTCTTCCTTCCAAATAGCAAAGATTTGAGACTGACGTTTTTATGTCCCGAGTGCCTTATGCAATTGATTTATTTTATTGTACGAGCTAATTCGATAAAATATGATCAGTCAATGCAAAGATATTGTTGCTCCTGAACTTCGTACACGTACATAGAAGTCTCAGTAAGACTTAGTAGTGACTACTCTTCCATCTTCTCTAGCTCTCATTGCGTACCGAACAGAGTGCGCAACAGACTAGGTCAAGTTTTCAATCTCTCTTTGTGTGCGACATTTGTTACAAGGTTCCATTTCAATCCATTCTACTCAAGTAGAATGGCCTCGACTATTGAGGTTGTTCTTTGGCGCTGCAGTTGTGCATTACTGCAGTACATGCAAACTATCATGAGTTTGGGAGATCAATTTTCTTTTCAAAACCCATTTGACTGCTGCATCTCCATTACCTAGTATGGGATAACAAATCCAACATAATGTATTCTGTCAAATTCCAAAACTTTCATTTTCTGATCAAATCTATTGCGCAATATTTTGGTTCCTCTCGAAAGTGACTCGGAACTCCACCATGTGGGCATGTTTTAAAGTGACATTTCCATCAATGAACAGAGAATTACGTTGCTGTCACTGTCTGAGACTCAGAATTGGCTAAATAGTATTCGCTCGTCACAGGCAGCAAAAAACAAAAACAACTCGACGACGGAGAGATCGTTTTACTTCAGCAACGTTGCAAAATAAAGAGGGAAATGATCGGTCGACACAAAGCTAACGTACTGATCAACTTACTGCAGAGGCTTAAGGGCCTCTCAAGTGATAGGTCGCTACCCCTCAAAACGAAGCAGTAGCAAATGTCTTTTAAACAGGACTTTTCAAGAACCACTTAAGAAAGTTCATGAGTGAAGTCATGAATCTCTACTTAATTTCGACTAATAACATTTTAATAGACGATGGAAAAAGACGTCACAGTTCAGCGTCTTATTGAGCATTTAAGTTTGTTCAGAACTGGATCCAACACTTTTGCTTTCTGAAAGCCAAAGGTCTCTACTTGCACCACATGTTATCCTTGGTGCAGAATCACATGTTTTGCGCATGCCAAGTTGGTCAAAGCAGCGTGCGTCGATAGGAACCTAAATATTGCACACATAGTATGTACCTACGTAAAGTGGCCCTCCTCGATGCTATCACTACTAAGCTGTGCATGGAACGGTTTTTGTGTTTGTCGCAAAAATTTGTTTTCTCCACAAAAGAAACAGTGGACATCGGCAATGGAAATATACACTGACTATAAGTGACTGAACTACAAACATTGTGAGGTCTTCAAACGGTTACCGCTGATGAGGACTCGCTACTAGCACATGGTGACAACACTAAGCAAGCGATGTCCACTTTATGTACATTAATGGGTCATCAGACTTTCGAGCGTGATTTTCTAGTCTTTGTATGAAACGTAATAATCATTGGTACTACATATGCATTAAGCCAGTTCGAAAAGGTACTTTTTGGGAAAACGATGTTTTAGGGGCCTGGATTTTTGGTCATTAGCCAAAATATTTACATTTTTACCATTTAGGTCATTTACTATGGGCACTTCTTACTCACAACTTTATACAATACTGTATGAGTACTACTTTATAAAGTGGACTACCTTCATCCATAACTTTTGACTGGATTGAGCTGCAGATGTGGTTACCTCTCTATGAAAAGCCAAGAAGCTCCTCAAAACGGATGCAATTTTGCATCCGTTTGTATGCATCCGTTAATTGCAATTTTGCTCTAAGACCACTTATTTTTTCCATAGTATGGATTCAAAGTTATGCATTGTGCCTGAGTTTGCCCCATAAAATATTGAATCATTGTGGACAAACGAGTTTGTTTCCTACGGTAAAAGTGCACATGAGTTTTGTTTTAATGGAGCTTCTTAGCTTTCCATAGAGGGTTCAACCACACCTGTAGCTTAACTCAGTCAAAAGATATGGCTGAAGAAAGTAGTGTGCGCTGCACTTACTGCACACAATATGTTATAAAAGTTTGAATGAGAAGTGTCCGTAGTGAAACATTTTTTTCTTTTTTTTAAAAAAAGAAATGAGACTTGCACCAGACGCCAATTTCCAACCCCAAAAAAGTAAGATTGACCTCTTCGAACTAGCCTAAATTATGTATGTACATTAAAAATACCAGTGCAGTTCTAAACTGAAGGAAGGGACTTTCTCCAGTATCAGAAAATGCTTGGGTGCTCAACGTGATTCATTAAAAAGGCGGTCGCCTGGCTTGAATTTCATCCGCTTGTCTGGCGTATGAGATGTTCATGAGGGCAGCGGCGAACTTGCCGGAGGCATCGGAGCCATACTTGAACTTGAGGTACCGCTGGAGCAAGTAGGCGTATCTAAAAAATACAATTTCTCGTGTACATCACTATACTCCAGAACAGACTCCGTAACTCCCATAACTTGCTACAACAACTTAAGGGAAAGTCACCTGAGTTGCGTCTTGGACACAATGTCCGGCCTCTCCAGCTGGACAAAGTCCGTCGAGAAAGCCATAATGAGCTTCATGAGGGTGGCCAGGACGTCGTCAATCGGCCCCTTGGGAGAATCCCTGGGCCACTCGCTCATCTTGCGGGTGAGTTCTAAGTGAGTCCTTTCGTCGTCGTACGTGGCAGCCCAGGGAGAAGAGTAGAACTGACTGTACGTTAGCTGCGGCTTTAAGTTCTCCACCTTGTCTGCGATGTCCTGAAGAAACGGATATTGGCCTGACTTGGTCATGGAGTCGATGCCGTTTTCGAGGCAAGAGTTCAGGCCCTCCTGCATGACGACTGCGGACTTAAAACTGTTCACAAGAGCTCCGTTGACGTCTACCAGGGTCTTGCGATCTTTTGTCGGCAACGACCTAACACAGAACGCAGGCTAATAGTGCAGGATGGATTGGGCCAACTCGGATAGTTACCTGAACTCTTCCATTGCCATGAGGAAGTCAAAGGTAAACTTGTCACCCATTCTGTTAAAGGCCTTGTAGAAGTCGAAATTCATCTTGCCCCCAAAATAACACACAGCGACGAGTTCACGAAAGAAGCTGGGATTCGATAGAATGTATTCCTGGGGGTGGAGAAGGGGCAAATAAACAGTCTGTCCGTCCTACGCACAATTTGCAACCTAAACTTACTCGCAAAGCCTTCACTGCATTGGAGCAGATGAAACTCTGGGCCTGCTCTATTACGGCCCATTCCTCAGTAGCGATGGTGAGTTTGGGCTCTTTCCTCTTGATGGTCACCGCCGGAGAACTCTTGACCAGCTTGTTGAACTTCCGGGTCCTCTCCCCGTCCGGCAGCACCCACGCTATGCGCATCCCGGACTCCAAGCACTTCTTGAAGCGGCAATATTGACAGCTTCGCCTGAAGAGACACAAGAACGTTTTACACCAAAGTGCAAAGTCATTCGCCTTTTGAGCTGGCGTCATTCGCCAGGTTGGCGTGAGCATCTTGCACAGAGACATCGTGTACGTGTGCCTTGGTCGTTGCAAAAAGAACTCCCTCACCCAAGATCACCCAAGAGTCCCAGGATGTAGTGAGCGTCGGCTATTCGAGATACCTGACATACATGCAGTACATTTTCTTCGACTTTACCTGGTTTTTAGGTTGATGTCGCATGCTTCACCCTTTGAGCAGAAAAAGATCTCGTAGTACTTTGACTGGACGGCTCTCCTGAAGAACGCTCTGCAGCTGGGGCAGACCCTCCCGCCGTAGTAGCTGTGTTTGCCCGCCTTCTCTCGGCAGACGTAGCACAAGCTGTCATTGTCATTCTTAATGGCCAAGGGTTGCACAGAGTTCAGACGGTTGCCGGAGGTAGGAAAACCGCTGAGCAAAGATTCTATGATGTCGTTATCTACGGCGGAATATCGAGAGATCATGACTGCATGATCAACGATTATCTTGTCGGTCTCTTTGAGCTGCAGCCAATTGCATAAGAATCGAGCAACTCGGACTTTGAGCTAACTTACGTGACCACGAACTTGATGTGACTCACCGTTTGCCACCTCTTCCGACCCCTCTGGCGACATTTTCGTCTGCGGCGACAGCTCGATTCCCTCGTCTGCTGAGGGCGACGACAAAAGGGGGTCGCTGTCGCTCGCTTCGCCGCGTTGGACCTCCGCGTTCTGATCCTGACGGCCATTCTGAGCCATCAAGTCCAGTTCGTTGTCCTTCGGCAAAATGTCATCGAAAATGCCGAGCCCCTCGTCTTGGTTGAAGAGGCTCCCTAAGTCGACGTCGGTCATCTCCAAGCCCGAATTGTCCGCCGGCGGTCCGAAGAACATGGTGGACAAGAGCTCGTCGTCCAAGGCGATATTCGGAAGGTCCTCCATTATTTACACCACTGAGAAGCTTCGTTTGCGCCGTCGCCAAGCGATTAACTCAAGTGTATTTACTTTACAATACCGCTGTACAACATGACTCGTCGTCTTCCTCTACCTTGGTCCCTCCCGTATGTAGTGAGGTAGGCCTGGGCCCGAGCATTGCATTGATCCAGGAGGGCCACGAGCTTAGGCATACAGGACAGGCCTTGAAAACAATCAAGGCAAGGGCAGCGCAAGCCCCACGCGCAGGCCAAAGAAGAGTGACTACCCTGCCTCTATGTTGACGGGCAACGTGCACACTAACCTCCGATACATTTCTTCACTTATTCATCGTCAGATGAGGTTATATATTCTAGAACCTTCCAGGAGCCCAAGGAGCAGGGGAAGAAAGTCTGCAACGACTCGATGGAGGCAGCAATCAACGGACCATTACTTTCTCACTACCTGCATGCATGAGGCGAAACTGCAAGTGTTCCACGATCGTGATCATTGTTCACACGGGGTGCGCATGCGCAACAGTCGTCGTCTTCGTAGGCCTGAGGTGGAAGCGACTTTGTACGATTGGCGTCGCTGTAGCGAACTGTTGCACAGCACTGTAAACCAGTCATGTTGCAAGATTATGCAATGAAAAGTATAGTCTATAACTACTCGTTAGGTTGGACTCTGGTCGGACTGGTCCGCGGACTCCGCACTCGGTGCACAGAGCAGAGGTGACAACATAACAACCTAATGTCGCCTTCCCGAGGGAAATGAGTAAAATTGCCCTACTAACCCACTACTGGTACCCATTCGATACGAAAACATTCACGTAGCATGTTTAGAAAATACGATATCCTAGTCAAATTCGTGCGACAATTCCTAAATCGTCTTGAACGATGCTGATTTTAAGCTGCGGCTAGACGTACATTTCTTCTGCGCCTGATTGTCTTTTTTGGCAGCCTTTTTTTCCACTCACCGATTGGAAAAAAAAGGCCAGCATCAGGGAAAAAAGGCGATGGAGGTTGTGTGATGTCAGTGGAGGTAGCAAGTAAAAACATAAAAGCTGCCGAAAAAGGCGACCAAAAAAGTGTACGTCTAACCGCAGCTTTACTCAGAACATCGCTTCGGAAATGCACGAAGTTCTCATCACATTGGAGTTCGTCGTTACCACTTGGCAGGCGGAATCTCTTAGCTTCAGGCGGTGATGACTTGACTTCCTGACTAAAGTGTCGCTGGTCCTGTTCTCCTCAGCGATGTCCGTCCAAACTTGGTGTCTGATTACAGGGACTTGTCCAGCACGAGGTCACACATTCAAAGCACCACACTTGCCCGCATCGTTCACGTTAAAGTCAATCTCGAGGAACAAGTCCGATCAAGAAATCTTCGTCGTCCTCTTCATCACCGACGACGATGCAACTTCATCGAGTTCTTGACCGCTATTGATTACTGTAATTTCCGAAAGACAAGGATAGGCGAATGACGCATCCTTCTTAAGCCGTAAGAAAGACTACACGTTTGAGTACCTCAGCTCGTACGATCATCCGTTTCGCTAGCGAATATGACTGCGTCTGGACAAAGTGTCCTTTTTTGAAGCGATCGAAATCAGGGATTCTCCCACCCCGAGGCTTAGGAGACGGCGGTAGCGAACTTCTTGAGATCGGATCAGGAGATTTGGGTCTTGCTGGACTCAACGGCCTTGCTGACTGAGCTCAGGAAGTTGACAAAGTTCGTAAGAAGAAACGAACCATTTACATGAATGTACGAAACGCACAGTAAATCCCGCCGATCTGTAACCATACAATGTACCCGACGCTCCAACATACTTTGTAAAGTAGCAGGGAATAAACTTTGAAGTCCACATTTACGTAGGCTACAGATCGGAGTAGGGATCGGGGTCGGTGGGGTTTACTGTAGGCAAGATTTGCGTGGCGCAGGTGTGCGTTGTCCGTGACAGCTGCTCCAGCAACATTTTCCAGGTAAGTTTGCTGTTTCGTGAAAATTTAAGGAACAAGTTGCTGGAGAAAAATAATTTTCACTGATGTCTGAAGACTATGAAATCATTGAGGAATCCTTGCCAGTCTTGCAGTCAGTGATGCAAGACAGCTCCTAGTCAAACCTAGTGATTTAACTGGCTGTTTTGCGACAGACATTGCGATCATCGCTCATCAGACAGCTCAAAATCTAGTCTTTTCCAAAGCCACCCTTAGGGCATCGTCCCATATGTACCAGGGACATAGTGATGGAGACGCCTCCGAGAGAGCTGCCCTTTCTCCAAGCTAAGAATCTCTCCAGCCGATAGCCGATTTCATCTCACTTCTTCATTTGTCCCAGCTACTTTCAAAACAAGAGCAAACCCAATAAAACGCGGTTGTTGGGAAAGTTTCTGATGTAAATTCTGTGAACAGTGCTTTCTTCTGCAATGCAGTGATGTTTCTCAAGGCTTTCAATGAGTTCAGTCCATGATCACTGAACGCATTCTCCCTCTGGAGACCCTTTGAGATGTCTTCAGTGGATGTCAGCCCGCATTTCTTCTCAGCCTTTTGCTATCTGTATCAATCTTTGGTTCGAGACGCTTCAGTTGCAACGTCGCAAAATTAAGTCACTCTTGAAAAATACCATTTGTTGTTTTCGGAAAGGTCAAATTTACATACTGGCAACTTGTACATGTCTGATACATGAAGCGCCAGCGTACGCGTCTGTCCGTCCGTCAAGCCTTTGCCCCAGAGCCGCGTGTCGAGCACGAAGGGCCTGGGGGGAGACAAAGACAGACAGACGGACGAAGTGGTGAGCGCGTAAGCGTAAGTGCGTCTTATAAAATAAGCCGAAGTTTGTTGGTCCGTCTCTCCAATTAGATCGATTAGACCAAACATATCTTAAGGAGTGAGTTACCCACATCATAGTATTTTGTTCGGAACCAAGAGGACCTCACATTTGTTAGTCACCTAAACAGAAGGATACTTATCTCCAAAACCGCACTGTTAGGGTATGCATATGGATGTCAAAGTGATGATTTTTAGGCTACGGCATTAAATGTTTCATCCCGAGCACAGGTGCAGAAGTGTGTGCGGCAATCTATTCTGTGCTCTGTCACTCTTTTACCTCTTGCTCTCGTACCTCTCACGCTTGCACTTCGGTGCTGTCGAAAAGTCTGTCCCTATTATCTTTTATTTAATTCTTAGTTATCTTAGGACTTTACAGTGGATCCAAAAAGTGCTCTGCCCATCCCAATTAGGGTTGGCCTAGGCTTGTGCTCGAAATATTGAAAAAAAGCTGAAAAAAGTATGTTTTGAGATTTGAAATTCCTTCTCACTATAAAACACTCACCGGGACTTGGGGATGATAAACGAGTAGAACTTGTTGCTCCATGGTAGTACTCAACCTTCCTGAAGGATGCTAAAGGATGTTGCCCTCCAATTGCTCTCTGATAGAGATGGATGCATTTTGCATCGATGGCTTGGGGGTGGATGACAATCACGACACTTAGGGGCTTGGCCATGACTCGTCCTCAAGACGTTCGTGCCCGATCCACTCCCAACCCGAATCCGACACATGTCTAGTTATGTCTTTGAACCACGGACGAATCGATCATACCCGTGTTTTACAGCTTAGGGTTTGGCGATGACAAGCGCCATCTATCGGACTTCTGTTTCGGCTACATGCGAACATAGGTTCAGTAGTTAATGGTGGCTAAATGAAGATTTTTCACCACCTTTCTAGTTAAGGATTTGCAACTACTTACTTAAAAATACTCTCGTACGCCTCACTAACATAACTCTGTGCGTACAGAACATGCAGGTATGAGAGCGAAAGCACTGAATTTTTGCTTCGTGCAATGCAAGCTGCACTTCTGCACCTTCGCCATCTTCCCTCCTTCGGTTCTATTCAGTGCTGGACAGTTCTTGCCGTGTGAATTTTGAACTGGACCCTGTAACAACTCCCTAATTGTAAACCTGTAGCTTCAAAAACGACGTATGAGGCCGAGGTCATCACAATTCATTGCTTCAAGATTAAAATCTGCTTTCACCCCGTCGGTACAAACGTAGCGATACCTACATTCGGATGCGCTGACTAGCGATGCGTCGGGCTAGTTTTTTTTTTCGAGCTTGAGCTGATGAAGTTTGACCAGCACTGTCAGCGTCACTATGGTAAGCATCCCAAGTGTGAGCGTCACTCGTGCTCGTGCAAAAAAAGTCCAAGGGAATGTAACAGTGTGCACACGTTGTCGGTCGATGTCACCACGTCGTTCGTCCAGGTGCGGCATAGGAGTTCGTGCACCGAAGTTCATCCACCCGGACCTACGGCATCGAAGTGGAGTACAACCCGCGGAAGATGAACTGCCACTTGCTCACGAACGGAGAGCATCCTGACTGGTTGCTGAGGAAAGTGGTGACAAAGAGCGCCAAAGAAAATGAAGTAATATAAAGGACATGGCGTTTCAGTCCCAAGCTCTAAGTGCAAAATTAATATGTCACTAATCCTTGTTGGTTTCAGCACAATTGCGTTTGTTGTGTAATTCTAGTCCCTAAGTTAAGACTTGTATTACAAACAGTCCATGTTACCTTGCCAAGCATATCTAATAATGTTTCTTACTGGACTGTTATGGGCTAGGTTGGATCAGGAAGTTATACAACCCCTTCAATTTTCTAGATTCTTCAATCTGCATGGCAGAGTCAAATCCTCAGCTGATACCATCAGGTCAAGATCGGCTACCCCCAGCCCCAAGCGCCTTCAAATGGAGGAGCATTCATTGTCAAAGGAGTATTCATATTACCCCGGGTTCTAGGACCACCACCCAACCATCTTTGTCCAGGCTGCCTGTGAACAGATAGCGGAAGGAATGTGATGTGCACCTCAAGATGCCTGTCAGCTATCTTGTATCCTCAAGTATAGGTAGGCATCAATCGAACCACGCTCATGTTTGCTCTAAATGGAGCCGAACACGCGGAGAAGAACAGCTGACGTCAAGCACTTCTCTCCGCCGAACCTCTGCTGCATAGCACAGTCGCTTACCAGCCTCCTCTGTGCTCCGGACGTCGTATTCGCTTGTGTTGAGACAATGTTTTGCCTGCTTATTTCTTTTGACCAATCGTAGAACTTCTTGGGCCACGTGATCAGTGGCATGCACGGCCCTCCTGTCGACTCGGCCAGATGCCTTTCCGTAGTCGTCTGAAACCATAGATGCAATATCTATCAAGGACTTCTAAGTCAAAGGTCGGGGTATTTATAGAGAGGGGGAAAAGGCCGACAGAGGCAGGTTGGATGCGCCCTTGCCAGAATTAGTCAAGAGGAGAAAGTAAACAATCGCATCTACCTCAGCTGAGAGAAGACCATTCGAATTTTGTCCGTTGACATAGGTATTGATAACGTTGAGTGAAAAGCTAAACCTTCAGCTTTTCACTCAACGTTGATAACTAATGTTATATGGTCTCTCTACAAGTTTTAATTTGACTTGATCCTGATCTTTCTTCCCCTCTTAGCCCCTTACCCAGCCTGGCAGGATGTTCTATGTTTTGACTAAGTAGCACTTTCTCTTACAGACATATCAGTATCAGCAATCTTGTGGTGTTTCGTCAAACCACAGGAAAAGAATGTGTTGCTTGCCTTGTTGCCAAACTAACCTTGTTTTCCCATCCACTATATCCTATGAAACAGAAGATTGCCATCTCGAACAAATATCATCGGAGAAAACCGCCGTAAGCTGCAATCTCAAATATTAGGAAAAAATACAGTCCATGTCGCAAGTAATGTCGCTTCGGAAAAAGTGCCATAATATTCTGAGTGCCTATAACCTAGGGTTGAATTTTGATGTCACATTTGCAGTAGCCATGATACTCATGAGGCATGACACTTATATTCGGTATTATTCTCATATGATGATGATACACTGAGACGTTACTCTGTAGAAGAAACTCCTAGCTGAATTCAATGTGATGCCCGTGACTACTTCAATAGTAGCAGCAGGCTGTGGCAAAATTGCACATAACTTCGCAGGCAACAGACTACAGACAGACTTCATACCCGGAGACCCTTTGGAACCCCCTGGATGAAACCCCCTGCCTGTTCCAGGAGTAAACTAGCGGAATCAATTTGCATGGGAGAACGAAACCTCGACGTTAGCTGTCGATCTCTTGTTCCTCCTCTGTTCGCCTCTCTACATGACTTCTGTTTCTATAACAGCTCACTGGGCCCGACTAAAGCAAAACAGGAAACCTTGTGACAGTAGGAGGCGGGAGGCCGACTCGGGGCCGACTGCTTATCTCACCTTCTTCGCTCGAGATCGCCTCGATCTTGACCCCGGAGATGAGAAGGTAGACAGACTGGTGTGCAATGTGTACGTCATCGTCGTCGACCTCCCACCGGCAGCCGCCGGGCGGAGCGGGCTTTCGCAGGATCATTTTCAAGCTCGCCCGGTCTCTGGCGCGAATTCCCGACATACCATGGTCCAGGGTACGAGATCCGCTCTTCATCAACTGTCCGGGGAACCAGGTCAAAGTCTCGAACTCATCACCCGGAGATGCCTGGGTGTTGAGCGATCGCTATCAGGACGCCGTGCTGGCGCTCGGGATATTCTTCTTGGAGTCTGGCTGCCAGTGCAAGGACGAGATCGTTCCTTACTTGGTCGAACTCGAGAAACAGCTGCTCACGGCCACGATCCAGGACACGGCTAATCATGGAGAGAGTAAGAGAGAGAGAGAGAGAGAGAGAAAAAACAGCCACTTTATGTCTCAGAGATAAGTAGAAGAAATTTACTTTCGACCTTGCAGAGATCCCGGTCTCGGAGAACTTTGCCTTCGCGTACAATACTTTGCTCTCAGACGTCGCCGCCAACTGTCCAGAGTACAGGCAGCCAGTACGTAAATTAATTTTCTTTAGTTTTGGCATGACTGTTGAAGGTAAAGTTCCCTCTCTTATGGCCTTGTCTGCCTGCAGGTAATGGAAGCGCAGACGGAGCTCTTGCTGTCCCTAGCAAAAGTCATAGAAGAAAGCTCGAAGGAGCCGGAACTAACTGAAAATACTAAATGTGAGTATTAGTGTGTGTGTCACATGTGGTTGCATCATTTCGTATCGATTCTTTTTTAACAGTTCGTCTAGGCCAGTCCGTCGTGCCCCTACTATTTGGACTTTGTCGGGCCCTCGGTAGGTTCGGCGGTGGCAGCGGCGACTTCCTCCTGACCAAGTTGTACCCTCCCGAGAACAAGATACCGATATCTGCGGAGGCTTTTAGGAAGACGAGAGAAAATCAAGCTTTTACAAATTTTAGATCCATCATTCCACGTTCTCTAACTGAAAATTTTCCCAACGACTATGGCTTCAAGGAGGGATCGCATGAGAGTCTCGTGGATTTAAGGTTTCGCCAAATACTAGCTTATGCATTGTTGGTACGCTTTTCACAGAGCGATGTCTCTCCTTGCAGTTTTCGACCATCATTACGCACGGACCTGATGGTCTACCAGACGCAGCAGCAAAACAGTCGCCAGCTTTACTTCCAGAGCCAACAATCTGTGCAGCCTTACGACCCAACTACCTATTACTTCCACAAGTACGGGTCTTGCTTCAACCAGTTGCAGGCACCGCTCACCCATACTCACCTGGACCGGGACGAGGGCAGGCAGAAAGTGCCCACGTTTCCTGCCGAGCACTTGCAAGTAAGAAACATTGTCAGTCGAAAGTGACACTTTTTTACCATACCTTCTCCTGTGCCAGGTGATTTTCGAGCTCATCTCGAAGCTCCTCAGCAAGGAGATCCTTGAATTCTTGGACTCGATTGCCTTAGCCGTATTTATTTCTGGGGCCGCCAAGAGATTTCCCTACAAGTCATTCAGCGAGACCATCAACCTCGTTCTGGTCTCAGTGTTAAGAGAACTAGTCAAGCCATGTCCGCGTAAGTAGACAAGTCACATGTCCCAGTGCAGTCTTGCTTGCATGCGTGATAATTTCATTAATTCCAGACCTTGCCGGATCGTTTATCAAGGAGGTGCAGTCTTTCGTGAAGTCTCTCTTTCTGTCTGGGCAGAATGATCTTCAGACCAGAGATTTCGATAGCGAACGAGAAGAAAACGAACATGGGACATTGGGTGCCAACAAACCTAAAGTCATCAACCGTTTTAAACTTAACGTGCAGACAAATGCGGTGTGCGTCGACATTCTGGTCTGGGCCACAAAGGATGAATATGGTAAGGTGTTGGCTCAAGCGTTGAATCACTGTAGAGCAGAGTTAGAAATACATGGCTAGGGTTCAGTTAATTCTTTGGAAACACTTCTTTCAGTCTCAGACACTGTGGAGTTGATAGACATGGCTCAGACGGTTTTCATCTACTCTTTCGTAGTCTCCTATTTATTTATCAAGAGCAGAGCGATTGTCCCTGGATCAGGTGAAGATGCATGTTGGTATTCTCGTTGATACTGATATGCACAGCTGACTAAAATGTTATTGCCGGAATGTACATACTAACCGGCTCTGGTGGTCTGTCCAGTTCGTGGTGTAGCAGTTGTTATAGTCCATACTAACGGATGTCCGAGATGCTAATTCTGTACTATGGGCCTGCTATGAGTACGTCGGCATCGACTAATAGACTTATGAGTCATGAGTAATAACTTTCATGAACAGTTAGATGAATTGACGTCTCAAAAGTAATGTTATGTTCACGCAGTCTTTCTTTCTAGGTGCTGATAGTTTGGTAACGAGGCTCACCGACAAAATTAACACTGCGAGCAGTCACAAGCTTATCATTGCCCATCTTCCTCTCATCCTGGTCTGCATAGAGGTAGTTAGCATTGACGTGAGCTTTGCATCTGAGGTTCTAAAATGTACAACGCACTCAGGGCCTGGGGACTCTAGGGGAGAAGTTTCCCATGCTAGCGAAGCAAAGCAGCGACTGTCTCCGCGAATTCCTTACTCTACCTTCCAAGTTGTTGATCAGACTGAACAGGGTGCCAGGGCACAAGCAGCAACAACAGCAGCAGCCAAAGAACGTTCCTCACTTGATGGTGACTCAGTCTGACAGGTAATGATTAGATATATTTTGCTGTATGTGTACAAACTGATGATAGTTGGTCTTCTTTAAAGCGGGCAATCCCTTCAACAGTACCAGCGTCCTCCTCATAGCTCGAGCCATTCACCGCCGGAGGCGGCACGCCTGGCCTTTGAGAAGCTTCGCGACTGTGCTATAAGCAACCTTTGTCGGACTCTCAGAGCGCAAATGCTCTCTGGTGATGCCAACTGTATTCCTGCGCTAGTCTCGGCAGTCACCACTAGACTTTTCCAGCCGGACAACGTACGCGACAAGGTTAGTTGAGCTCTGTACAGTTTAGAAGTCTAAGTCACAGTATGTGCAAACACTTCTTTTGTGCTTAAAGGACTGGCGCTTGAGCGGTCGCTGTGCTATCCTGGCCCTCGGTCACATTGCCGTCACCCTTCGTGACGACGCTGATTCCAACTCTGGCAGTGGTGGCAGCGCCAAAGCCGTGCTCAAATTCCTTCTCCAGTGGTTTGACTCCAACCCATCAGCAGACCACGAGTATGATCCACTCCTGATTGACCAGCTTGGATGCGTTGTCATCTCAAGAGCCAAAAACGATGCCATCTACGTCGAGGTTATGAAAAAGTTCAAAGAGATAATCAAAGAGGCCTCGCAGATAGGACTTAAAGTTGGAAGTCAGTTTCTTTAGTCAAAATCGGACCTAAGAGTCACCAGCACTAATTAACATCCTCATTAAGGTGAGCGCAAGAAGAAATACCAACAGTGCTCGGGCGCTGTAATCAACGCACTCGCAAACATCTCGGCGAACATCGAACCAGACCCGGATCTGATGATGGACTTCCTTCAGAAGCTTATGGAAGTATATGTCAACATTGGTCTGGAGGCCAAGAAGTTTTCAGCCGAAAGCGAGTCAGTCAATAGGGCCAAGAGCAAAGGCAATCTGGGTAAATGGGAGTGCAGTATATCCTGTGCCAGTGCTGTACTAACGTAGTCCTCTTATGCATTTTAGGCGTGCTCATTCCTGTCATAGCTATTTTGCTACGACGGATGCCAGCTGAACATCTTACCAAACCCAACAATCGCACCAAGAAACTCTTCAGCGACTTCTGGCTCTACGCCGTCGTCTTCGGGTTCACCAGAGAAGAAGAGAGCGTCTGGCCGCAAGATTGGTAGAGAACCTAAGAATCACCTAAGATTTGCTGAAAGCGCTTTAATTGTTGTAACATGCGGTGTAATAGGTACGATGGCGTGAAGGAGATATCAGTGAAGTCGCCCAAACTAACCTTCTCGAGCGGGGAACGCTCTGAAATTCGCCAGCTGACCATGACTCAAGCCATCTCACAGGACGGCGTCAAGGCGTCGGAGCTACAGGTGCTCAAGGGACAACTACTCGCGATGTTGAACCACCCGCCGAGCATGGTTAAACTGGTGGCTACGTACAAGTAAGCCTCATGAAATACCAAATCACGTGGACATAGCAGATCGAAGCTTAATCTTCGCAGCTTCCCGATTGTCATATACTTGATGTCAGTGTATTCCCTTGAGTTGCTTCGCCTACACATGAGCCCCAGCGTCGAGACGTTTAACAAACTCTTTGACTACATGGAGGACAGAGCAATTCAGGTAAAATTGCGCAGCACTAGGAAAAAGGCAGACACGTCCGTAACCACTGCATTATCCCACATCAGGTGGATAAAAATGGGATCTACGACTGCATCCTGGCTATCGAAAACAAGCTCTTCTGGGAATTCTGTTCGGCACTGTCCAAGAGGCCGAAGGATAAAGAGAGAGACAAGAGCCTGGAGGTAATTGCAGTTATCCTCCTCATCGAGTTCAACAACCCGAACAAGAATATAAGGAAGCACGCTGATACGTAAGCTTAATTTAAGCGAGGTTTCCACTTTTGCTCTTTTACTTCATGTCTCATCATTATCCCGATCAGGTTTCTGTCTCATTTGGTGGGTCTTTTCCCGCACCTCCTCTGGAGCAAATCCGTACTTTACGGGATGCTAAACGCTCTCCACCAACTCAGCCAAACTGTATCTAACGAGGAGATTCAAGAGGTGGAGATTGGACGCATGCGCCGGAGGGTGACTCTCCTAGACACAGTTGCTGAGCGGGATGAGGTGTTAAGAGACTTTGCTCTAAGGTGCAAAGATTTCGTGAACACCTCAGTTAAATGGGCTCCTGATACAGTACAGT
>JAAUXU010098338.1_pt1 | contig 17528 bp, 14 predicted proteins | sample 7278151 | NCBI WGS metagenome assembly JAAUXU01 (sample SAMN14350113, study PRJNA611818) | marine sediment metagenome | isolation source: surface marine sediment (1.8m) | place: French Polynesia: Moorea | collected 2018-08 | reverse complement strand
CCCCCCCCCCCCCCCCCCCCCCCCCCCCCCCCCCCCCCCCCCCCCCCCCCCCCCCCCCCCCCCCCCCCCCCCCGCCCCGCCCCACCATTTCAGAGCTGGTGCAGGCAGTTTGGACTCTTCTCCTGTTAGTAAGCCTACCAGAGGCCTGCCAATCGTCCACCAGTGACCATCTCCGGGGTGCAATCAAAATGTCCATTCCTACATCAAAGATCATTGAAGGGTACAACTTCCATACCAGCAATCTCGTCCCAAGTGAACTCCCCTCGTAAATATTTCCCATTCTCCATATCCTGATGTTTGTACACGGGATGCATTTATCAGCGAGTACTTATACAGGATGCGTACGTTAGGGTGATCCGATTTTCTGGCAATGCTGACACTTTTTCACGGTACTTGATGTAAAATTGGAGCAGAGTAAAATACTTTTTACACCTAATAAGGCCTTGCTAAGGCATCCTAGAGAACACACAAATATGTGTGCTCTCTAGTATGCCTGTAGTGTGGTCTCTAGCTGTGTATACCACTGCTTGTGGAGCAGCGGATTTTGATCTGAGGAGTCACCATTGGAAATCTTATTTTCTAACCAGGGCCTTCTAAAGTAACTTTACTCAAACTTGACGGAATGAACTTATTTTTTAATGCACATAATGGATGTGCGTTGGAAGCCGGACAATTTTTTAACACTAAGAATTGTTAAGTTTGTAAAGATGTCAATTGATTCTCGTGCGGTGTAACTGATTCACTCTTGATCCTCGCTGCTGGAGTTGGCACGTTTTTGCCACTATTCGAAAAGTGGCAGCACTGTCGCCCCAGACCTTCATAAGTGCCTTCAGTACTGAATTTTCTGATCCTGGTAAAGGTTCATCTGTTCGTGCATAGGACGAAGGTGAATATTACGCACCCTACGTTGGTGCATGCGCGCACGTCGCATTCTACAGCGTGTACAGAATTTTTGCGCACGCTCATTCAAATTTCGATTGCCGAGCCAAACAGAAGTTTGCCTGCACACCTACCAGCATTTTACTCTCAAAGCAACCGCAGTCGCTCTTCCTCTGAATTGTGTCTCCTTAAAAGTGAATGCAATACATACGTTCAGCGTGTGATAACAGAAGGAATCTTTTAGCACCAATTCTCCCATCCTTCAGCCCAGCTTTGCCACCATCTTTGCATCTATGACAGATGTTGCAGTCACTGCGCACCCGAGCAGCCTTTGTAAAGCAGCAGCGCAGCGATTTTGCGTGCATTGGGGAGAATCGTGCTGAATAGGACAATTTTGCCCGCAACTTTTGCATTCGTATTTGCAAGCAAAGGATGCGTCTCCAGTGTTTTGTTTGCTTTCACATTAGGGAAAACGAGGCTGCGGGGGGGGGGCAATCGCGGCCTCCACAGTCGCCGAGACTCGAGCCCGAGGAGGTGCCGAGGACGTTCTTCGTCGGGCCAGAGGATTGATGGGCGCCTCCAGCGTCCTGCTGACGTCAACGAGTTGTGATCCGCACTCGTTGACCTCGTGACAAGCAAAGGTCTCACTAGTGAGTCTGCATTTATGCAAGCGTGGCTGTCGTTCTGGCCTATGGAAACAAAGGTCAGTGACTGAACAAAAACGAGGTCCTCTTGTTCCAGGAGTGGCCGACAGAGGCAAAAAGTGAAGACCTGTGAAGGACGGGGGGAGGTCGAGCTTCATCACTGACCAGATGGTTGGAGGAGAAGGGTAACGTCCAAGATCGACTCTATTGACCAAGAGCTGACACGTGTTGCAACTTGTGGAAGTCCCAGCTTGACCATTGGAGGTTGACTGAGCTTTTGCAGTGCACCCACAAGCCAATGTAGCTGAGAAGGAAGAACTTCTGGAATATGCTCCATCCTTGTTGTGGCCGTTGTGGCCTGAATTCTAGCTGGTGAAGCCGAATTTGTTGACGGTCTTGTCTCCACAAGGCTGAAAGGAGAACCTCCAGCTGGTGACGCACGTTTGTGCTCTGCGTATGCGAGTTGTTGGAGGAGGCGTTTAACCTCGACTCCCTGGGGTTCGAGTCCGTGTACGTCCCTCGTCCCCTGGGCGCTAAGAGGCTCTGCAGTCATGCGCAAAATTATTAGCAGACTACGGGGAGAGAGATCAACAAAGTAAATTTAAGGTGCAAACAAAATGAAAAATGAATCTTCTTCTTGGGACGTGCGTCACCACTTTGGTGCAGTCCGCCAATGGAAAAAGTGAAGAAAACGGAAGCCTTGAGTGCTTTTCTGCTCATTCCTAGAAGAATGCGAGTCCTTTTGATCTGTGAGTGAATTATCATCGGGAGTGCTCGCATGCGCTGCGATCCTTTAAACATGAGATTGCCCAGTGGGGGCTGCCAGGACACGACGGACGGCCCGGGGAAGTGGCAGCCGGAAGTGGGGCAGGTTGAAGGAGTGGAAATGCAGACGCCACTGACGATACTTGACTCGCATGATGTTATGCATATCAGTCAAGGGAAGTGACTCGCTCGGCGAGGCCCGAGTAGCGACCCAACAACTGCGGGACGCCTCTTGCGGGAGCACTTTTGTTGAACGAAAAATGACAAAATTCCTCCTTCTTCTCCCACATTTTTTTCTCGCAGGGAAAGCCAATTTTGTAAGCAAAGTGGTTTTGTGGAGGAAGGATATCAAAATGCCTCCTTCTTCGGTGGAAAAGGAGGCCTTTGATGCGGGCTTGAATCGAGCCATCCATCCATCCTTTGTGAAGCATCGGTCTGCTTTCATTGTACGTGCACAACCTACGATGCTGCGAGTCTAAGGAGCATTTTCCGCTTAACTTAATGTCTAAAAAGTACAAGACGTGCAGTGCAGTTTACAGTGCTAATAAAGAGAACAAGGACCTAAAGGTGCATACATATACAGGCGAGCACAACACTTCTGTGTGTGCGTGTACGCACGCACACACACAATGTTCATCTTCAAGGTTGCCGGTTCTTTAAAAAAATCAGAAAAAAAAGTGGCAAACTGAACCAAATGGTTTTCACACGCTACGCAGAAGAAAACTTATCCCCTCGTACCAGGCCCGTCAGAATTGTTGCACCTCCAGTGTTGCCACCGAGACTCCGGTGCCAAAGCAAAGGCAATGTAGTGTCCGTCATGCCTTTAGCACTCAAACGGCAGAGTTTGGCACTCGTGGAGGTGGAGAGATGTTCCTGTCTACACGTCTCAATTCGGACAGGCCGTGTTTGGGCCGACCAATGCTGAAGCACCCGGTACTGCTCACGTCCCGGCAGGTGTGGCCAGGATGCTGTTCAGTAATCGCCTGCCCATGCCGAGGCTGGAAATTAATCCGCCCTTGTCATTCAAACTCGCCAAAGTCGCAGCGCTGAGCGTTTTCACCCCACCCCACGTCCGCCGGTACAACAGCATCTTCTGCACCGGCGACTACAGAGACGCGCTCTAAGCCGCTCAAGCACTGTTGCAGGAAGTGTTTTTTTTTACGTCACATTCGACGCTTTTCCCCTATGTATTAGGGGCGGGCAATAAGCGACAAGTTTACAGCATGCCCATCAATATACTGTACTATGCCGAAAAGTCTCCATACAAGACTTGAAGCCCCTCCTGCGCCGGTCGAACTGCAAACTTTCCCGGCGGAAAGGCTGCAAAAACTTTGGAAATACTGGTGTGTAAAGTGATCCTTTCCTGATGTACTCACAGGCTCCAAATTCAAGTGACAAATATCAGCAAATGCTATGGAGGCACTGCTCAGGCCAGCTTCGTTGCTGTCAAGCCTGCGCAGAGAAGTGCCATGGACACCTTGACAGGAGTCACCACTATATGTACGGACTCTGCGCCATCATTTCTTCACCTCATAACAGTGGCTGCACTGAAGCTGTGCTCCCTCCGCTTCTCACCGACTGAATCACTTTCGTACGGCGTACGAACGTGCAGTCCTCTCCACCCAACACACCCACACACACACACTGCAGTGCCACTGTCAGATCTCTTCCGAATTCCCTAATCTCTTCTCCTCCAAACATTTCTTGTGCTCCTCTAGTGACGGTTGGTTTCCGCCTATTTGCTATGGGGACTCCCAGTTTTTATGCGACGTCCGGAAAGCCATCTATCCGCCCCAGAAAAGAGAGTTTGTAAACAGCGATTTAAAACTTTGCCCGGAATGGGTGCCCAACCCAATCCCGTCCCCCTGTTAATGTTTTAGTACGTAGTAAGTGACAGATACGGACAGACAGACCGACGGACAGACAGACAAAGGGACAGACAGACAGACAGACAGACGGACAGATAAACAGACAAACGGACAGACAGACAGACCAGCAGACCGACAAACGAACTGGTACCTAAAAGCCGCATACACGCCTGTTTTGGGCGCTCCGACAGAGAGAGAGGGGGGGGGAAGAAAAAACGAAGAGAGAAGATCTCGTTTTGATGAGCCCATTTTCTCCCAGAAACGATTAAGAAACTTATTTTCGGCTTGGATTAGTCTGAAGCAGTTTTTGTTAGTGGGGACTATTCGACCATTTGTCGCAAGACGATACCAAGGGTTCTTAAGAGGACTTCTTCTTGCTTCGGACCAAAGTTGCATTCCTACATGCAGGACAGGACAGTGGGAGCAGTTGAGATTGGACTCTGCAAACAAGGCACGTCTGCTCTGGTGCGTGGTGACTTCGTGGAGAGGTTGAGATGTCCAGGAGTGGTGACTAAAGGCCATGACATTACCTGACTTCTTTATCAAAAGGTCCAAGGAGCCAACAACATGTCAAGTTTTGAAGTGACCAGACCTGGCCGAAGCCACTGCCGTCTCAGACATGTCTGCGCTGACCAGGGTGGTCTCGATGATGCAGTCCATTGACGCCTCGTCGGCGAACCATGAGTCACCCTCTGTTCCAGCAGATTTCTTTCTTTCTTTCTTTTTTGAACTGCACATAACTGAAGAGAAAAGTGCTGTTCCCAGAACAAGAAAACTTTCCAACTTTGTCGCCTTGGCTTCATTATGAGGTGAAATGATAAAAGTAGCGCTCATCTGGTGCTTTTCTTTGGACCGCCCGACAGCAATGACTCACTGGTGAAATGCTTGGGGTGCTCGTTCTCCGTGGAGACCTTGGTCCGTCAGGGCTCAATGCTATTCGCTGAACGCACAGCATTGTTTGCAGACGTCCACCCCCTGTGCACGTCTGTTGCACCGACCTACGGGGTGTCTCAGGGTTGCCAGTGGCCAGACGACGCAGCAGCAAACTCTGACTCGCCTAGTAAGGGAGCAGGACGGAAATGTTGGTGGCGGAGGCAAAGAGTCTGTCCACGTCACCGTGCAACTCGGCTTTGAGCAGTTGGCCGGGCAAGGAGTCAAAATCAAACTTGTCCCGCCAACAGAGGAGACACTTGTGACAAACTTTTCCCTAAACATCATCAATGTAGTAGCTGTTATTGTTTTGATACACTTTACGTACATTCTGGGGAAACTTTCTTACCTCAGCCTGGCTTAACATGGCCGGGTTCATCTTAAACTTACAACATGTCTTTGTTTACGAACACCATTGTAGACATCAACGCTGTTAGCGTTGCCAGTCATTTAGCTTTCCTACAACCGAGTCGGTCTGGCTGGTGAAAATGGCCGAGTTAAAGTGAGAAGCACGACAGTTGCCAGATGATGTGTACAGAGACGTCCTTGCAGTTTGAGAATGCCTCATGTATGAGATGCCACGGATGCCAACGACGATCCTTAGATTCAACCGTGGAGGACAGATGACCTCGAGTTTGCCTAAGCCTCTCAGATGCACATGCTGTACTTAGAAGTTTTCCTCTCGAGCATGCGCACTGCACTGGCGGACTTGGTTCAGTACTTTTCCCCAGAGGACGCATCCATCGCATTGCCATGTGGACGAGGGAATCTCTCGGCCTGTCACACATGACATGGTGAGCTGATGTAAGTGCTTTTTCTATGGACCGCGCGTGTGAGATGAGAGAATCCCTGGCCAGAGAGTCCATGAAAGAGTTTTCTCCTTCTGGGCCTGACGTCCCCTCCCTCCCCGAGTAACAAGGACGCGATCGAGGAGACAAAACGAGGAAACGAGACAGATGGATCGTCTTTTGGAAGATCTGTCAGGGCCAATCCGGACTGACAAAACAATGAGAGACGAGAAGAAGAGCAATTGCTGGTTTTGTCGCGAAGGCGTGGCTGCCCCCGTCCTTTGTCCGTTAAGCACCCTTGTGTGTGAAGATCTGTGTGTGCAACACACACACGCGGTAAGGTCAGGACTGACTGACGGATAATTATATGTGCAAGCCAAGCTCACTCCTCGCTGTCTGCAGGCCTACCCAGGGCCTCCCGGAACGTGCCTCCCTCAGCTTCCTTTCCCCCATCTTCTTTCACGAATGTAGTTGCCTATGATTATGATTTACGACTGGAGACAGTTTGATGATGATCTCTGGGATCTACGGAGTAACCTTGCCCCCCCCCCCCCACCTGCCATGTGACCCGTGAGAGGCCTCACATCCCTCCGCCAAAAGAGACCACAGCTCCCATTCCTTATCCGACAAACACTCTCTGCCCCGAGGAGCAGAGAGAGAATCAGGCCTTGTGTGTATGAGCGCACGTGCGTGCCTGCAAGATAAAGGACCGCTTTGGAGTCTCGACGGCTATTCAGAGACTCCCCTCACTGGTATCTTTCTCTCCTTCTTTTCCTTCTTTCTCTTGCCGACGACATTTGTAATATGAACGCTACAATCTAAAAATCTACCTGCTACTGGCGATTTGCACTCGATGCACGTACTGTGCGATGTGTACGTAGGCAGCACTGATTCTTCTTCAACAATCACTGAATCTTCTTATATGAGTGTCCTGTTCTGAGCATGCGACTTGCCGGGTGCACGCACGCACGCAGACAACTACACTCCTCAGGCCGCCAGAGGCCCAGGCAGACGAGGCCTGCTGGCCGCCGCCGTGCCAGAGACCAAGGCACTCGTAAAGGCGAGAAAACAACCTTTTTCTCCATCAAGTAAATAGTAGACATGAGAATAGAAAGGCGAGGGGAGTTATGGGAGGGCAGAAAGAGGGGGGAAAAATCTGAGCAAATATGCCCGTAACCACTTCCTTCCTCTGCTTTGCTTTCCCCATGTTTGCTTGTGAGTGTGAGCCAGAGAAGGAAAAAGAAACTCCCGAAAAGTGGAACATGGAGAAACACAAAAGTTTGAGCAGTTTTTGATATGTAGCAAAAGAGATGTGGACCTCACCGACGGACAAGGTGGACGTGTAGGCACGGGGGGGGGGGGAGGCCTGCCAGAGCTGCAGGGCTTGAACTTCTTGTCGGTGGAGTGAGTGCTCGGATGCCGCAGATCCGGTGTTGGCGACGGACCTGAAAGCATCGCTCCGGTCACGAGACTTGTTGAAGAGGCGATCGAGGAACGTGCGTGCAGCAGATCCGTCAGTGCTGCTGCACTGCAATTGGCAGCAGCGTCTCAATCGGGAACGGTCCCATTTCTTCGAAGCAGAAAAAAATGGAGGCCGGGTGTGCCAAAAAAAGGTCTCCCTGGCCGGCCAAAGAGTCTCCACTCACTTTCCATCCTCTCCTGAGCATCGATATGTGTCGCTGTCGCCACAGCTGGGATGCAACGCAGAATAATGAATCGCTCCTGTCCCATGAAGACAAGTACTAACCATGCCCACGATATCTGACCACCGGCTCTCAGTTGATATAAGAAGAGAGAGTTGCAAAGGGTCCTTCTCCCTTTTCTGACCGATATCCGCATACCATCAATATATAAGAGACGTGGGTAACACAATTGAAAACCCTGACGTCACACGAATGTATTGAGCAGAGAGAATCTTTCTCCTTCATGGGCTGGTGGCTTTTGAGGGAAAACTTGAAATAACCAGAATTACAAAAAGTTTAGCCTTGGCTGGTGCGAGCTGCGTTCTGCGGACTGTCAGACGTACGAGGACGACGCATCCTCTGCTACCGTATGAACAGTACGTACGAGCGTGCAAGTCCGCCCTGTGCACGTGGCACCAGTATTGGGTGTTCAATATTAAGCTCTTCGTCGACACTCGCTACGTCAACCGAGGCTTGCAACAAAACAAGGCATTGTAATGAAATAGAAGGAACTTACACGTAGGCTTCAGACTATCTGTCTGGCAGGTTGCCTTTAGAAAACACAACTTATATGTATAGTTCGACACACTTTCAAAAATAGTCACTGAAGCTGAAATGGCAGGTGAAAGGCCGCACTTTTTATACCCACTAAATGCATTTGAATGTATAAAAGAGGAGAATGGCTGAAGAATAGAGGTTTAAAACTTCACCCGCATGAACTTTCTACAGTAAATCACAGAAAAAGCACTATTTTCAAGACATTTTAAGATGTCAGGGCAGTTTTGGGGGACAACAGCATGCTCTCATCTTATGTCAGCACTGATCGGAGGGCAACTGATTCTCCTCGAGGTCTTGCCACCTCCTCCATTGCATGGAAGCTTTGAGTGTTGCCTTGTTCTCCTTCACTTGTCAGAACTACATTCACTTTCACAAAAGCTGGTGCGAGTAGTCTGATAAGACACAAAGTTACCTCTCGATAAATGTCAATATTGCTAGAATAATAGAGTTCCAAATCGTTTTCTGCGAAGTTGCATCCACGTCCTGTCACCTCGACACGACTTGCGCGGACTCGTCAGCTTGGCACACAACGCACGCCCGCGTTGTATTCACGATCACAAAGTGCCATACGAAATCGGAAGTGCATTCTTGGAGCCTTTTGTCAGTGGCTTCCCTGTACCAGGGAAGTGTCTTCTTTGTACACTTGTAGTTCGGCACCAAGCACAGGGTGACACGTACCTGCTCTGTGAGGGAAACAATATGCCAAACTTGTGTAGTGATGAACTAATCAAGGCCATGAAAAGAAGATTCATTTTATGCCAGACGACCTTTTTTTCCTGTTGAATGATTGCATTCAGCCTCACAGGTGGCACTTTCTCACTTGGTGCCAGGTCTGTCGGATGTCGGTCCTGTCTCGTGATAACAGTGTTCACGACTTCTCGGCCTCATCAAGGCTTTGAAACGCTGTCTGGCCACACAGATAAGCACGTACACTGGTGGGGAAGGACGCACCTAAAGGACTTTCAGCAAGCCTCACTGCGTACAGGCTGTGCACCGTCGCTTGGTGTCAGCGCTGGCGGGCACACCACTTCATGGCGGTGAAGCAGTGTTTCATATCTCACACCTCTTGGCTGTTATTGCAGTTTGACTCAATCCCCGCCTTTTTGCTGAGCGGTATCGCCGGTCAGACTGCGCGGGCTGAGATCCTTAAAAATGGATGGGGTAGGGAAAAGATGCCCAGTGGATCAAGGGCCTTGGGGGGCCTCTTTGGGGCCCATGCCCATTGTCAGGTGGCCGAGAAATAGAGCAGGAGAACGAATATGTGGAAGAGGATGCGTATTCGTGCGCAGCCATCCACGCTAGATATCGAGAATCGGAGACAACGAAGGAAAGAAAATGCCTTCTTTTGGGCTCACATCCTCACACTTGTCCTCGTGCATTCGGGCGCAGTGCGCGACCAGCACCAAGATCACACCCAGCGTGAAAAGGGTGCGCGCTCATGCATTATTTTTCCCTCCCAGCGGCACCGTCAACGCCCCCCGGGCCAAATCCTCTCCACGCCACTGGGCTGGTGATGCCAGCCAGCCAGCCGAAGTTACAGAAATGTCGTTGGCCACACCTAAACGCAGCCCGACTATCGGACCTGACAGACGATACAAGGGCTGAAAAGAAATCAATCAGAAAACTTGGCCAAACTCGATAAATCATATTCATGTCTCTTTCTCCCTCTCCTCCTCTCTCACCGTGGTGGGCACGCACGTGCGTACGCGCGTACCCAAGTACGACGTCCCCAGGGACTCGGCCGGTACGTACGTGGTGCACACGCGCGCCCACATCTCCTACACCCATCTGAAAAGCTTTCTACTCCTGCTCTCTCTCCGTCCTCCTTAAAGGAAATCTGGAGATGCCGCCAGAGGCGCGTAATGATTTGTCACACGAAGATTGAGGGAAGGAAAGGCAGATCTAATTCGTCTATTTCCACCGCTCTCTCTCTCTGTGGCTTCCAGATTGATTCCTAAATTTAGCTTGCTCGACGATGGCGTCAGCGCTCACACGTTCTGATGGGTCACGGCGGACCCGAGGTTGTCGCACGTCAGTTTCGGCAGTGACGTCAACATCATCCGGTGTAAAATATCAGAGACGTTCAGCGTCTTCATGATCTGGGACTTGTCGGATCAGGTAATTGAGCCGCTTCACTTTTGTGTAAGGCTTGCAGCAGGATGGGAGTTGTAGCGATGCCTGCATATTTGAAGAATGACTCTTCTAAAAGATGCTTTCAATAAACTGTGACTCGCTATTGCCCAGCTACGCCTTGCAACGCAGTGTTGGTTGCTGTGCACGCCAGCGTCACTGAACGGACGTCGCACTGCACATATGTTCGCTCAAGCGTGCCCCTGAATCCTCCAGCCCAGAGCGAACGCCCACATAAGCAAACAAACGTTGCCCCAAGAAGAAATCAATTGTTCTCTCTGGGGCATCCACACAAGCAGAGTCCATTGCTACATACGCGCGCTCGCCAAAGGATATTATTGTGGGTGTGAGAAAGAGGAGGCCTCAAAAGATATCTTTTCCGTGCAGCTCGCAGCTCCTCCGACGACTGCGACAGCGTCTTCTTCTTCTCCCCCTCGTTGGTCGGTTATTGGAGAGGCAAGAAGTGGATGCTACTTTGCTACTGTGCCAAATGGGGACGTCAGATGACAATTGAGGGGCGCTGCCAGTCTTTTTGGGCGCCGTTTTACACTTGCGTGTGTAGCAACTTAACCGCGACCTTAGAGGGTTATGGAATTTCTTTGCTCTCCTCGCTGCACTCAGGCAAGTCCTGCCACGCCAGAGTAGCCTGGACCAAAGTCCTTAGCTCAATTGTGTCAGTGAGTCTTCATTAAGACGGGACTTGGAGGTGCGTTGACAAGACTGAAAAGGACGGGTACTCTTTTTTTTTGGTAGAGAGGATTGGACGCTGCTGGCATCCAATCCGCTGTGGTTTGGTGGCATCTGTCTCGATTGTACTTGGATATGATACGCTTCTTCAGCCCTCCAAGGACAGTCCCAGCGACTTCCTTATTGTAGTATATCAGGTCCTTTCAGGCGGCATCGAGCAGATGGGCGGCCAGGCGTCTTTTATACGCGTTGTGTACAGTATATAAGAAAGGTCTATTTTGCCGTCGCTGTTTTGAGTCGAGAACAGCACTTTCAATTTCGAGGACCCTTGGCAAATACTCTCCGCCTCCTTTCGCTGTAAGCAGCAACACAGTACAGCAAGTACCCAGGGAGAAGAACTGTGGAGGCTTCAGGACACCGTCGAAAAGTCCTTATGACAAATCGCGCGCGATTCAGGCGAAGAAGAATTCCTCCTCCAATGAACATGAATGCAGTAGCGGAAAGTTGGCTTCTACTTCTTCTCCCGTACATAATCACATTTGTTTTTAATGGAGGAGAATGGCCTATAAACTTTATCGTACGGACCGAGTAAGAGCAAAGGAGGGTGGAAAGCCGGGATCATCGTGCTCTATCGCCCATTCCATTGAGGCGATGAATTAATTCATCCGAAAGTACTACTACTTTCCACTGTAGTAGTGGACTCGGCCAAGCGGGAGCCGAAACTGACGCACTCGAAGCAGAATTGCCGCTTTCTCATATCAAAACAACCGGAAGTGTTGCGATGGCGTGACCTCTACAGACCCCCTCGGCGGCCACGACTCCGTAGACAGTGCGGTCGGTCGAGGCCAAATTTGGGACTCGTGCCACAGTCACGTCTTCTCGGTCGTGCTTTTGCACAGAGACACTGCCGGCCGGGCCGCGGTGGAGTGCGCGGTCAAGCTGGCGTCGCTCGACCTGTTGGTCGCAGTCCAGACGCAGCTTCCGTCCAAAGTTGTGCTTACCTTGACCAGTATTTCCTGTCTGTGCAACTGCGTTGTGTACGTAGTGACGACCTTGATTCTCTTCCCCCTGTTTTTCGCAACTCTCACTCAAAGTACCGACCGCAGGTCTTTGGCGATCAGTTTACGCACTTTGAAAGCACCTCAGGAGAGAGAAAAAAGTCTTCTTACAGTGAGCAGAACTTTCCGAACAGCCTGACTGTAGCCGGCGCAACTGTCGGCGGCAAACTGAAGAGCGGTGGCCGATGACTCCGAGTCAACGAGAAAGTCTGCGCTCTTTCTTTCCTCTCTCTCTGTGTCTCTGACGTTCGTGGCTTTGCGCACCGACACCATGAGTTCCTCCGCGCACACGATGTCGCACAATCACTTGCACGTACGAAAATCGTCACCTCTTCCACCGATTTTCGGCTGTTCGGTCATTGTTCCACCGGCAGGAACGGTCTGCTCAAGTGGGACACTTGGTCAGTCTCGTGTCCCTCCTGTTGGGACGTTTGGGGGGGATTTCCCACTTCGGATAGGTGAGATACTTTGCTTAGTGCATGCGTTCAAACGCTGTTAGGAGCGGAAAAGCTAACAACTATGTTGACATTTTCAGCGTTCACCGAAGATCAAAGTGACGCCCAAAGTGCAACATTAACTGTCTCTCAAGGGCAAAGTTCCGGAGATATCAGTCAGACAACAGATGAGTACGTTAGAATCCCTTGGAGTTACGCAGTTCAGTGTAATGCATAATCTTATGAGACTTTTTTTCTTTCGACAAGACAGAGTATTTATATCGCAGACAAAAATGGGGCGGAAAAAACCACCAGTTTTTATGCTCCAGTTGTCTTGTGTGTCACGATAGTGTTGAATACAGTGCAGTCTATTAATGTAAAGAGGACTTTTGGGGCACATTTCGCTCAAGTGGGATTTTCGGATAAGTGGGACAAAAAGAGTGTGATCTTGGAATCCCACTTAACGAAAGTACACTTTTTTGTGCATGCAGTTAAGCCCCAAACTATTCAGCCCCACCCAAGAACACCCACCCACAGTTTACGTGCTTTTTCTTCGCACATGTCGATTTCTTCGGCTAAAATGACACCCAGAGGTGATAAAGACAAGAAATGAGGCACACCATGTCACAAAACAAAACAATTCTCTCTACCTGACTGAGCTGGGCATACTAAGGGCAGAACAGCATTCTGTACTGTGTGCTTTCTCTGGTGATTGACAATTCAGAATTCCAAATGCCTCCAGAAAGTAGCTGATGCTCATTGCAAGAACGGTCAGAGATCAGTGGAAACATCTTGATGCTAAATATTTAGGTAGGCATTTCTACAAAGTTTCCTAAATTATGAAATTACTAGCACATTGCACCCGCTTCGCTGGGTGGGAGAAGTGCCCCAATCTAAAGGACAATTTCTCTGTACCTTTTCATCCACCGCATAGGTGTAGAACTGTAACTGCATTCTCAGACAGACCAATGCAGGCCTACATAGACAGAGATGGAGAGCTCTTGTGTGTATGTGAGATGACATGGGGAAAAAGTAAGAAGTAAGTAGGCCGGTGGTGGAACGTCAGATGCATGATGTATTGGCACAGAGATTGATGAAATGGCAAATTGGCAGTCATGATTCGTACAAAAAGGAACAGCTCTGGAGTGATGCAGCTGTAGTGGCAAGTGTGCTACCTTCCTTGTGGTGCTTATCAACCATAGTCTGCCATTTGGAAATGGCTGTTAGAGAAAGACACTGACTGGGGTAGGGTTGAGGGCCTGTACAGCAATTGAGGTGCAGCAGTCTAAGATTTGCCACTTTGTACAACTCCTTGCTTTGATTTTTGTCTCTGTCAGGCCAAATGATGGGATGCTCAGGACGGAGCTCAATGCCTTTGTCAGCCATGACTCTGAGGAATTGTTTGCCATCCTCATGAAACCTCTCATACTCCTCTTCTGTGCCTGTCTTTAACCTGACTTTAGCCTTCTTTCAGAGAATGAAGTTCTCGGAGGAAATGATCCTGTGCCAACGCCTGCAGACAGTGACAGTCAATCAGAGCAGGTTGTCAAGGGCCACGTGGCTCAAGATGTACTCTAAGACCCATCCGGTTTGCTCACTGCTCATCTGCGAATGCCTGTTTGGCCACCACATGTCCAACTCAAGGATAGTCATAATTGTCTGGCAGCATTATCACTATTTTGCCCAGCCTTGCAGAGTTGGCACCACAGGATCCGACTCATGATCTCATCATGAGCGTAATACTTTGTCTGATGTCCCACATGTCTGCGGCCATAATGGACAGAGCAGGAATGGCAGCTGCATCGTTTAGCTGTCTGCAACATCATTGGGCAATTCTGGCATTAGGTAGTGAAGTCATGGAGCTGCCCACTGAAATTTCCCACTTTCACACCAGCTAACCTGTACCTGATTAGTTCTCCTGAGCCTCTTTGTACACTACATTTTCAGTCTTTCCACCTGGTGCTTGAATATGGAGGTTGGTGGGACTGCCTACCCTTGAGTTGGCAACATACAGCTGGCCATGGGTGAAGCATTTATTGGTGAGGTCCACCCCTGCCACCTTAAGATAGACTGCCCCTGGGCCTTGTTGATGGACATGACAAAGCACAATCTGAGAGGAAGTTGCAGTCTTTGGAAATGAAGTGGTGTGTCACTGGGCATGAGGGGAATGTAGGGGATGAAGACATTTTTATATACTACAAATATGCAGAAAAAAAAGAGTTGAGACAGGACGAGTCAGAGCCCTGCATTATAGGGTCACCGCCAAGGAAGGCTCTGTAGGATGTAATTTCTTTGTCTTTTTTGTCAGGAATTTGTGTTGTGATGAAGGAGAAAATCATTTCCAACAGCTTATGCTGATGATATTGAAGTGTCAACAAAATTTCTCATCAATTAGTTTCTCCTAAAAGTCTTCAGCTTCCTGGGTGATTCCAGGCTTATGTCTCTCACTGTTCTTGTGTTTACAATCTATCAGTACAGATATAGACTTTTTCTCGACGTTTTTCTCAGGTCCACAAAAACAGTCTTACTTTTTATGTAGCCCATTCTGTTATAGAAAATATCTTTGCGCCCGTCGTGTAAAAAATGAGCGTTCCTAAAGCAAAAGAGTATCATAGAACCACTTCTGTTGCTCAAAAGCTGCGGCACCCAAAGAAGAAATGAGCGCTACACACACAAAATATGCTACCTGACAAAACTAAACACCCGATCTTTGCTTCTCTGTCGAGTATTCCCCACTGGGCTCCCTCAAAAAATCACTCCAACGCAGCTTGGCCGGGAAATATAGTTCATTTCCCCCAAATATATAGAGGACCAGCAGAAAGTGTTGAACGCATCCAACTCCACCCTCGACTTTAGCTCCACTGGTATCTTTTCTGTTGCTCTTGTTCTTTCCTAGGTAATGTGTCTTTTCATAGATTTGCCCTTTTGGAAAAAAAGGAAAAATCTGGCGTCAGATTGCAAATTGCCTCGCCATAAAGTGGGGCTTTATTCAGCTCATTCTTTTACCATTGAATCCTGCGCTTTTGCCCCCTCTCCGGGCATTTTACTGACTGGGGATGGAGGCCTCGGTCACCCGAGGACGGGTCAAAATTGCCTCGGAATCAATGACAAAAAACTGGCCAATAAAGCTCTACTTTATGGCAATGCAATCTGTGACCATGGAGTTTTTAAAAGTGCGCATAGTGAAGGGCCTTCTGAATTTTTTTCAGTGAAACCTTAAAGTTGTGGCCCAAAACCAAGACTCTCCGCCAACCCCAGGTCATTTTCCTGAAAATAGAACAGTTTTGAATTAGCCCTCAGGGTTATCAAGGCCATTTCTTTAGTCTTTAAAAGCAGCTTAATATTCGGCCAGTCCCACAAGGAGCCTAGGCTCCGCTCTCACTATTCTCAATGCGAAGCATTTGATTGGCGCGGGGAAAAACTTCGTGAACTTTTTTGCTGAAATCACTGTATTTTCTGAACAAACCATAAATATTAACGTGAAAGTTTTGGAATGAACTCAGTGTGTTTTAGTGCAGCCAGAAAGTATTTTGAGACTGTTTTATAGCACAGAAGCTGATTTTTCTAACAATATGACCCCCAAACGGGGATACATCAAAATATGGCTCAGGAGCTGGTCCATATTGTGAGAGCGAGTGAACGAGCGAGAGCAGCAGGATATTTCTAATGAAAGCCTTTTTCTCGCGAAGAACTTGTGAAATGAATGTCGCATTACGAATTGCATGGCCGTGCTACTGTGCATGACGTTTTCCTCATATTGACTGCGATTTGGCCTAATGTATCTTGCCCTGAGGCCTCAAACAGGTCAACATCACCTCAGTCAAAACTCGGAGAATATGGTGCGACAATACGGTCGATCAGGCAATATGTAGTTAATATTCTCGTTCTTTCTTCTATATTTCTCATTTTCGTCGGTGTTGTGTCTGGTAGGACAGTGCATGTGCTACTGCACCAATCCTTTTCTGCCGGAATTTTTTATGGAAAAGCAATGATTTTTGAGTTCAATCTCAAATTGCAATGACCAGCACCATATTTCCCTCATTTGGTTTCGCCCAGTCCTCGGCCTGGGATCGTCCCTTGGATGGGCCCTTGGACAATCAGAGGCCTGGGACAGGGCAAATCACCTCATTCAAAACGAAACAAATGTAGCAGGAAGACAAAAGATCCAGGTAGTACAGTTAACTCTGCTTAAAATGTCGACCACGACACACGACTAAAATGACGCCACAGACTTTAAAACATTAGAAAGGCGCGTGGTCACTTACAAAGTTCATTTAACTTTTGCAAAAGAGTTTACCCAATGTAGACTGTATTGTTCAGAACGCCCCAAAGAAGTTTCTACTTTTGGGGGACGTTCTGTTAAGCACAACTTTGAGCAACTGACACTGAAAAATGTCGAAAAAAAACCAAGTTATTTGCTTAAAAAGTACTTCATGTCAGTCCGAATGACACAGTAAGCGAAGTTTAGTGACATAATATCCGGAGTGACTTCCTTTGATGTAGGGCTTTCTTTATTCGCGACCAGACAAAACTGGCACATTGAGCGGAATACGACACTATAAGTGGAGTGCAATGTATGTAGTCATGACATGCGTCAACGTTCGGTCGAGAAAAGATTCGATATTGATGTCTCTTGTGTTGGGTGCTTTTTGCCATTGACACATTTATTTCGATTTACTGACAAGCTGCACCATCAAAGTTGCACCATGGACAGGATGCACCTTAAAAAAGCGTTGGGCTGCAGGTCAGCTGCACTATAGCACAAGTAGCAGTGTAGAGAAATTTATTGACTGAATTGCAAAATGGCTTTGGTGCGGATGGTTCAGGCACAGCTTTGTCTCTTATGCTGGCCCTTGCTTGTGCCAGTCTCAAAACAACAAAAACTGTCCAGCGATAAAATGGGCGGCTCTCCTTGCCGCTTGTATATCCTCCTCTGGCGTGACTGAGAGGTGGAGACTTCACAAGGATTTTGCAGAATAATGTAAACTCAACTGAAAAGTCCTTAGAACCAACAGTCTGATGGTATAGCTGGTCTTGGTTGTAGCTGGTCTTGGTTGTAGCTGGTCTTGGTTGTAGCTGGTCTTGGTTGTAGCTGGTCTTGGTTG
>JAAUXU010104080.1_pt1 | contig 17531 bp, 14 predicted proteins | sample 7278151 | NCBI WGS metagenome assembly JAAUXU01 (sample SAMN14350113, study PRJNA611818) | marine sediment metagenome | isolation source: surface marine sediment (1.8m) | place: French Polynesia: Moorea | collected 2018-08 | reverse complement strand
CCTATGGGGCCCATTTTTCCGCATGTCAGGACTTTCTGTAGCAAGCAGTGCAGAAAAGGAGAAAAAGGGGAGGGAGTGCATGCCAACAAAACTCAATCAGACAAAAAACCCACCCTACTTCAACTGCACCGCCCTTGCCTCACACATAACGACCTGACATGCACAAAAATGGGCCCCATAGGTGGTGTGAGGGGCTTCAGGTGGTGCTCCCCCAAGATTTAGGTGGGCCAAGGAAGGCAGAATCTGCCCACAAAAATTTCTGCACTTTTCAATAAAAAAAGTAGTCAGAAATGGCCAAAAACAGCCAGTGCTGGCATGGGGACGTCTGTGGGTCACTGGAGTTTGAGTGCTTTAGTGCCACTATGGATACTCAAGACTGTGAACTTATCTTCTCAGCATTTTGGGCCACTGTCTGGAGGATTTGTTCAATCCAAAAATCCCACTCAAAAATGACTCCACGCAGTCTATGCACTAAGTTTCCTCTCACTGAAATTACTTACGCCAAGGTCTGTATTTAATTCTCTCTGAAATCATTGACAAAGAATCGATGTTGTATGTAATCGATGTGGTATTTTCATCGTCTTTTCTTGCCTTCATAAGAAAATAAGAGCCACCAACTATGAACTTTGTGGTTTCTTTCGCCATTTGCTGTCATTAGTGTCTCAGAACCGGAAATATCGGGTGTACCGATTACCGGTAATGGGCCTAAAACGTTCAGTAATCGCACGTTATTTTCGTCGAACCTCAACACTGGCGAGAAAGTTCAAGGGGATGGTAATGCTCATATTCCAAAAGTACGAACAAATGCTTAAAGTGGATAATGCCTGAGCCCGCGCTGCACGAAGATCTTGGAATTCTTGCCCTTGCGCTTTAGTTAGCCACAGGACAGAACGTACTCCTCATAATAGTACCGAATATAGTGGCTCAAAAAGGTTAAGTCTTCAAATCCAGGGTGGCCAGTTAAAATACCCAATCAACATTAGTGTTTCTGACTGTTTTTAGGACTTTGTTGAGATTGAATTGGTTCGTGTTTAGGGTAATGTCAGACTATTCCTGATGGAAACTCTCGAAGGAGCGAATCTTATCAAGCTTAGAAAAGGACAAGTAATTCTTGCATCTTTGTTGAACCACTAGCTCCTCACAATCTTTAAGATAGTCTGGACCAGAAAAAAGGCGTTTATTTCGTGCTCTGCTTGACATTGGTGGCTCTGATCTTGAAGACTTCCTGGCGGATTCATAGGAAAATGTAAAACTTCTAGTTTATGCAGTGGGCCTCTGTCGGATATAGTGGCATTCCGCATATGATGGTTGATTTTTCTCATTCTAAGGTTAGCGTTATGTCCGGCGCCGACCGTCCTGATCATTCCTGTGTCAACTTTGCTATAACTTCTTAGCCATCGTCACCCCTGCAATGCGCGAGTAAACTTTGTGTTCTCGCATTGGCACTGATGTTTGTACCGTTGTAAGAGTATGCATATTGTGCTAGTTCGAAAAGATACTTTTTGTAGAAATTCATAATTTTCCAACCTGGATCTTTGGCATAGGGTCAAATTAAGTAGATTTAACTAAAAAAAATTTTCCCTAAGCGCTCGTTTACTACGAGCACTTCTAACTTGAGACTTTACTACAGTAGCACAGTGCATACAACTGTCTGAACTTGCAACTCCAAAAATACTATGTTATAAAAGCATCTGTGATTGAGCGACGGATGAGACACCATTGGTGAAGATCGCATTTGCCTGGGACAACAGACAGTAACTTTAACTACATAGCATTACCAAAATTAAAAATCCGCTACACATATTGGAATGGCAACTGCAACCAACGGGCCAAGGTTGACAACGCCAAGCCGGCGTGCTTGACTGGGCAGCAAAGTTGCAAGAGGTGCATTTTTTCACATTTGGCAGTCTTGAGCTGCGAGAAAAATTGCCCATTGCGTTCAGGCAAAAGATCAGATTCTCATACACAACTGATGCTCAGTTTTGAACACGTTGCTGCAGCTTCAGTCATACTCCTGCACCCCACATACAGGTCTCTTTGGTAAGTGCGTATACATTGGTGTGTGGCACGAGAAGCACACAAAGTTTAAAAAGTCATAAGTAAAAAAAATCACCTCTCTAAACAGAAGAGATAGCTCAAGAGAGGTTTATAAAGGGAAATTATTCAACCTGGTGGCGGCCATGTGCCTCTGCATTGCTTCTGCAGTGCGGATGCTCTACGTGCTCATGCCCTTTCGAGATCCGAGGCTGTCATAAGGCTGATCCAAGGGGGCCATGACAAAAATCACTTTTTTTAACCTCTCTTGAGATATCCTTGAAGTTTGAAACGTTTTTACGAATCAACTTCTTGCTGCGGAAAATCAGTGGAATAAAGTGAAATGAGTGAGATGAAGTAAAGTCAGGGGGATAAAGAGAAATCAATGAAATGGAGTAAAATCAATGAAAAAAGTAGAGAGGTAAGTGAAAGAAAGCATTCCTGCTGTTTCAAAATAAGGGAGCCATCACCCAAATTACATTTTTCCAAAATTAGTGAGCTATTTGAGTAGCGTGCACACATGATTGGCTGATTGAAGTAGCACCATAACTTGATTCGGTAAAATGATTTACTACACAGTGTTGGTAGTTAGCAACATCGTGACATCTCTGCAGCAGGATATGCAAATCTCAAAATTTGTTCAACAAGTTTTTCTTCATCATGCTCCTAGTCCAATAGTCTCAATTTCAGTGTGACAACTGAAGCTCTGTAGTCATAGCAGGTGTGATTCTGATTTCACCTTTAAGTCGACAACTTTGTTGGCTTTTAACTTCGTGACCTCAAGCATTTCGGATGCTGAATAATCATCAGATCATAAAGTAGACACATGAGATCTTTCCCTCAAACAGCTTGAAGTATATTGTAATCTGCCAAAAATCAAAGCTTTGGTTACAAATTGCTCACCTATTTTGAAACAGAGGGAAAAACTTTGTTCACTGAGTTTCAAATTTTCTCCCTCCATTGTCCTTTGTTATTCTTCATTGCGCTGCCACGGAGCCATGTAATGAGATGATTCGTAGATGAAAATTTCATCTTAAAATAGGGAAGGACTTTTTTTTAAAAGTAACCTCTGCCATTCATGACACTGTATCGTGAAAGCCACGCGTGAAGAAAGGTAGTACGTTTTTTTCCGAAGAAAAAGTTATTTCTTCGATTTCTTTTTTACATTGCAGAAACCACGTGCATGATGCAAGTGAATTAGCCTTGAAAGAGATCGACTCATAGCTGTAGCTACACTAATGGAGCACAAAATGAAGGTCCACGGCCCAAAGTCAAGCATCGTCACAGAGAACAACATCAACACCAACTGGCAAAGGGCTCAGAGCCAGGCAAAAAGATCAATTCAGGGTAGATGAGAGAGATAAACAAGGGAGAACAAGTAAGATAGATGAACATGTCCGAGACCTCCAAAAGGAAAATGGTCGAGAAGGCTGACCTCAATCAGTTTCCTTGTTGACAAGATATGAGGTTATGGCACGGCAGATTAGAAAGCTTGAGGTTACTCCTTGGGTCGCTATGCAAGCTGGGGGACATTCAGTCACTGCTTGGGTTCATTTAAAGGTACAAGTGACGGTTAAACCCACTCTGCAGCATTCTAGACAGTTCAAGAGGATTCAAGAGGTTGGATCATCATCATGTTATCAGCCTCATTGGTGGCTGATGATAGCATCAGCCATCAGTGATAGTGTCATCTCCCACATGAATCCAAGTGGTCTGTGACATTATAGCTGCCAGATCTAAGAAAAAACTCACCTCGAGCAACTTTCGTCCCCTGCTGCGAATGCCGCTCAAAGAAAAGATTGACATCACAAACTGGAAAAGTTACTTTCACTTTAAAATAACTTCCAATGATTACTTCTTAAGAAGATCTCTCAAGAAAGAGTGCGCAATCTACGTTTTAAATGTCTACTTTCACCTCGATTTGTCTGTCACCACGTCGCAGATCTGCCTTAGCTGGTCTAAAATATGGCTAAAAAGTGGCACGAGCGAATGCCTATTTTTAAAAAAAGTATCCTCAAACTAAGTCTGATTGGGACGACTTCGTCCTTGTTGACTCTACATGCTTTTCTTGACGATCGTGACCATGTCGTATTGCTATCAGATTCGCTTGCAGAGCTGGGGTCAAAGGGAAGCTTAATCCTGCGCACCCTGTATATTTCAACGTTGGATGGCACCTCTTGGCACACATCCAATGGTGTCTGGAGTAACCCAGAGGAGACGGGGGATTCTGGCCCACGTAGTTTAGTCTCAAACCTCATCAAAATTAACCCCCCTAACTTCCACGCCTAGATGCATGTGGAAGAGATGCCAGTTTCCACCTTCCCACCCACAGTTGCCAGACTCCATGCCAGTTCCAGCTCCTTGATGGCCACCCCCGACAAGGAATAGGCTGCCTGTATCATGAGCTCAAGGGATGGATGCAGTGCCCACCAAGGTGGGATCTTGGAAGATAGAACAAAGTAAGCCCGGAGGTATGCTACCCCCATTGCGACTTCACGAGATCCATGAAGATGGGCTTCGTTGATCACGTAGAAAAGGTATACAAATATCCTGGCGCCCGGGTCAAGTACAATACACTCTACAGTGTAAGTGCCACAGGCGACCATGCGTGTGCACACAGAAGGGCCTCTGGTGTGGTCCGCGGCTGTTAATACGTAATGATGCACATACGTACAAGTACTGCATTCCCGACTGCAGCGTACTTAGAGCAGGAACTAATCAATAATCCATTACTGCTGCATCCACATACACATAAGCGATGCGGCACAGTACGCAGAGTCAGTGAAAAGTAAAATGGCACTGTACTTCGCACACAACCCTTTTACGTAGCAGCAGAGCAACGCAGGGAAGAGAACATGCTAACTGCGTTCAGCCTGGTTCTTGTCACGTTGTATGCCCTACTTAAAGAGTATTACTCATGTGACCAGCCAGAAAGAATGTGTATAAACGAGTCCCTTTCCGTCCTTTCACGGACGATTGGCTACGTTGGGGGCTGAAAAAAAGCCTGTTGTACGTCTTTCGAAGGAACGAAGCAGCGCTTGTAATTATGATTTATACCTATTTACCATTGGGTGTGCTGCCCCATCAGCACACACTATGTTGGAAGTATGATTAGGTCGCATGTACCGAGTCAGTGCACAGGCGCTGGCTGGTAAATGCGTCGATCGGAAGCAAGAGCAGAACGTCCTCCGCAGACCAGTGCTGATGCTCCCTGTAACTAATTGACACTCTCCTGACACTTCTTTAGGGGCCGCCAAGGGATAAATTAACTCCAGGCGTTCGGAAAACCAGGCTCACTTTTTGTTCCATGCCCGGAGTCTCGTTAGACGCACTCAAGCTAGTCACATGGACTTTTTTCTCTGTGCGCGTGGCCTATGTCATTTGTCGAGGACTGAGAAAATTATGACATCGCTGGACATTTCATCCTAAGTTTACAAGGACGTCTTCAGACAGCACTTTACATGCTGAGGAAGTCACAGCGTACAAGTGTTGTCTGTGTACATACAAAGACAATTGCATTACCAGGAAAAAGTAGGATCGACTCAGATATTATGGACACAATGGACGCAGGACAGACTGGAGTATCCTGGCAACGATTGTTAAGCCAAAGGGGAAACACTCCACAGGGTACGACATTGCGCCCATACATGAATTATACAAAAAAACTACAGGTACACTTTCATGAGCTCCATAGCTTTTACAACGTATTGTGTCAACAGAACATTACGAATAGAACATCGATCCCCTTTTCAGAGGCAGAGCTGCAAAAACGTATCAATGCTGTCATTCATTCACATTGCAATTACGCAGCCTCGTGCTCCTCCTTCTCGTCGCAGCAAGGTCACAGCTTCTGTGACAGCAAGTTGGACGTGAGGGCAAGTCTACTGTGCTTAGATTATGGCAAATACATGAGTCCAGAGGTACCTCAGGCAGCTTTTGCAGTAGGGAAGCATGAAAGAAACTGCCATTCACTGCCAGCCGAAAGTTATTTGTGCGAGCGCCCCTGACATCGGCGATGGTGAGTGGACGGGTAACAAGGCACTCAGTGCTCACTCATTTGGCAGTAAAGCCGCAGCAGAGACTACCTGAGGGGAGACTTTCGACGAGGTGGTCACCTGTCTAACCTGAATGAGCCGTGTGTGTCATTCTCTCATGCCAACTCAGCCAACCATAAGGGTCACCAGCCCCAGTCAATCAGTGTGGACAGGATGAAAAGGCATTTTTGACAAGGTTTGCATTGGGTGGGACCCAGAGGCTTCAAGCTTCTTCAGGACATTTTTTGAAGGATACTGTGCTGTGACATATTGAAAGTGGTCACCCCCTAAAACCAATCATGTCTGCATTATTACCCTGGCAAATGCTGTCAATACAACCTCTTGCGAATTGGGTGCTTTTTTCTGCTTTATGCAATCCTGTCAGGACAAAGGAGGAAGCAACAGCTGGGGAGGAGAAGACTGTGCTCTCCATCTGTCACCCCCAAAGCAGATCTCCTTCACCAGGCAGAGGGAGATCTCCAATATGAAGGACTGAGTTGTAGACATGATAACAAATTCTCCAACCTTTGCTGAATTCTGAGCCCAAGTTGCAGGACAGACATGTTTGTTCTCTTATACGCGTACCTGTTATCTTGCGATTTAGCTTCACACTCAGAAGCAGCAACGAGAATGGCGGATGGTCATAGCTGATGCGTATGGCGCACAGTAGACGAGACAGCAGCGCATTTGGGCGGTTTTCTCACCAAGTTTGTTGATTTGGGTGTTGGTCGCAGCCTCGTCGCAAGGCGTAGCGAGCTCGTTCGCAAGGCAACTCATTGAAGCTAAAGGGTGAAACAGCAAAAATGTCAGTCACTGAGTCTCTCAATGTCTGGCCACACCTTGGTGATGGAGTCTCCCAAACTTGACCAGAGAGTCAAATTGTTCGAGTCATTTTCTTCCTTGAACGCTTTGACTCTCGGGCCGAGTTTAAGAGACTCCATCACCAAGGTGTGGCCAGAGATTGAGAGACTCAGTCACATTTTTGCTGTCACACCCTTTAATAAAAAAAAGCCCTTCAGGTTGGCCCATGCAAGTCTGACACATAGTCTCTCCATGAATTTCATCAAATTGCTGGCCATATTTGATCACGTCGTCGCAACACTCCTGAGTGGACCCTGTATGGAAGTCCTAGACACGTAGGAAAAAGGAAGTCGTCTTTAAAGGTAGATCGCTGCAGGACGGTTGCAAAAGCTCTAAGAAACTCTAAAACAATCGATTGCCTTTCATCCAGCAAGATGTGTCTGGGTGAACCGATGAGTGAAACCACTTGGTTTCACTCCTGGATCTGTGTACAATGCAAGGCAGATGAGCAATGCTGGGAGGAAGAAGAACAGTTGGGTCCCTGTGTTTGGTTCTCAGGGCAGGAGACCTACCCATCCACCCCGCACGCACACATCTCTGGGGACTGTTACCTCTCCTGCAACATCATGGACTAGACAGTATCACAACAACAGTTACGTCAGTCTTATCATCCACGCAAAAGTCACTGACTCCTGTCAGTGAGGCTGTCCTCATAGTACACAGATGAGTGGTGATTGCAGCGAAGTCACTCTGGTGTGCATGTATTCTTCTCTTGTCACGTTGAATTTTAGTAAAGCCAAGTAGGTTGCTTACGTTGTTCTGAAACAATCTGGTGTAAAATGTACGCCTGAGATCGGTTATTGAGACTTATGTTTAACAGGCGGGAAAACTTGTTCTCGAGTGCATGATATTCTTGCTTTATTCTGATGTCTTCAGAAAAAATGCCTTGTCTCCGGAGTTTCCCCTGTTTATGCACTGAAATGATCCACGCAGCATATGTAGTGGATTCCATGAACTAAAAAAGTTCATGAACAATACTGTTAATGCATTCTGCTTTTCTGTCGAGTTCTTCTTCGGGACCTGGGTTTTAAAGAACTGCTAGGAAATGAAATAGATTTCCCGGAAAATACAGGGCGAGCAGAAAATGTTTAATGAGTGCGTCGGGAATGCGTCCGGACTTCACCCTCAATTTGGGCCAAAATTGCTCTCCTTTTTGTTCTGTTTCCATTTCTGCCTCTCTTGTTCGCTTCTTGTCAATTTGGCTCTAAATAGATTCATTAACCCTTTTGGCGATGAAAAAGCAAAAATCTGGCGTCAAATTACAAATTGCCTCTCCATGAAGCAGGCCTTTATTCAGCTCGTTGTTTCGTCATGGAGTCCTCGGCATTTGACTCGTCCTCGGATTCAACGATGAAAAACCGGCCAGTGAAGCCGTATTCTACGGCGAGGCCATGAGTAGCTTTGAAATTAAGAGTTCATTTCTGATGAAATTAAAGAGTTTGGGCAACGCTAATACAACCGTTCCAATGCAGAACAGTTAGTCAATATCCAGCTTCACTTTAAGCCACTCTTCATTGAGTTGTCTCAACACAGAATTTTGTGTAAATAAAACGCTCATGACACCCTTCTTGTGTCACCCGCGAGGTTTCTATGAGGCACAAGAAAGCTGTAAGTACTTGAGAATGTCTACTTTTTTCTCGATTTCTCAAGGTATGGAAAAACCTCACCGCTCATTAAACATTAATTGAGACCCCACCCATTAACATCCAGCGCTATTAGCAACTTTTTGACAGCCAATTCTGATGCCAGAGTGCCCAAACTGCGCCGACCGCCAGAGGGTGTCATGCCATCCAAGGTTTTTTTTGATAAAAAAGTCAGAAATTTTTCTGGGGGCGCACCTCACCCTCCCTCCAAGAGGATGAAGACCCTCTGGAATCCCATAGCCCGCTCGTTATTGAAATCACTGTAAACTATCCGCACAGGGGGGAGGGGGGAGGGTGTCACCACCACCCTGGAGGACGTACGGGTTCCCTCCGAAAATGTTCTGCCACTTTGTCCAAAAAAGGACCCAAACTGGTGTTAATTGTGTACAAAGTCGGTCCGAACTACGTGGCACCCGTTGGGGGTCACAAAGTTGCTAATGGTACTGGATGTTAATGTGTGACGTCTGAATTACTGTCTAACGAACAATGATGTTTTCAATTTCTCGAGAAATCAAGAAAAAGTAGGCATTCCCAAGTACTTTGAGCTTTGTTGCACCACGTAAGGACCGACTGAGTGATACAAAAGGGGTGCGATTACCGCCAAATTGCACGTGTATGATGGCTCGATGACCAGTGTCAGTTGCAGATATCTTTAGTGCAACATGTCATACACAATTTGTTTCCCCGTGCTGAAATAAGTCACGTAAGGACTGCATCTCCATGTTCTACTGTGTTAAAGTCAAGGAATTAATGGTGTGTAAATAACTGCAGCGTCTTTTTTTCGGGCTTTCTATTTGCGGGGAGCCCCTGGAAGAACTCATCGAAGGAGTTACGACTTTAGAGATTATAGGCCTAGCAAGAATGTTTTTGTGTGACTTTGGTAATACAGAAACACAAATACCTTTCTCTGGCTTCGGAACCGACACCAATCATTGTGATTAATGGCACTCTAGCGACGTGGTAAACTGCCAGTCAAAAGACTGTTTATTGCTATGCTGAATGGGTGAGTGCGTCCTACCTGCTACACTACCGATGAATTGGTGATGGCCAACGAGGGGTTGATCCAGGTCACAGCTTTCCCAAGTGAAAAGCGCAGAGGACGCTTTGAGCACTTCCTCCAACACACGAGTCACAGCGCCACCGCCAGCGCCTGGTGTGCCGACGTCGGCGGTGTACTTTCCCGTGCTGTCCACGCTCTCGGTGGATGACGCCGGCGCACTGAGCGTGCTTTTGCGCTGGAAAAACTTCCGCTTCCGATCTGCGGCGCTAGCTACGGGAGCCACGCAGGGTTCGTTTCTTTCGGTGACCACCGGTGGCGGGGTGGACACGCCGCCGCGGTCTTGGCTGGCGCTTCTGGCGTAAAACCACGACTTCGTCTCGTCCATGGACCACTGCTTGACCATTCCAGCGGCGCGCCGACGTCTTTGCGCCATAGTCAGCATTCTGGGCAGTCTGGGGCGCCCCGAGGAGGCACCCCCTCCCAGACTCTGCTCCAGACGTTGGCGCAGCTCCTCACGCTCCATCTCCCCGGGAGCGAAGTCGGTCACCCTCAGCAAGGGGGGCAAAGACGATCTCTCATCTTTTCGCTGCTGCTTCTCCCCGGGGGTGGAGGAGGCCGAGGAGGAGGTCGCTGTCGCCACTGCGGAAGGAATAGTGCCGGTCTTGATGTGCTCGTTGTCGTCTGGCGCCAAATTTTCCTCGTCTCCGCCGAATTGTCGTGTGTCACTCTGGCCGGCAACGGCAGCACATTGTCGGGAGAGAGGTCCTTTTCTCTTCCTTTTCGAGGACCTCTCTCTTCCGCCGTCGCCACCGCTCAGTGAGAGGGGATGAGAGCTGCTTAGAGATGAGGAAACCTCTGGTTCTTCATCAACTTCCCGTTTACCGTCGCAAGCGTTCTTGACCCTTTCTCCTCTCATTGCATCACCTCCTCCCATGCAGACAGACGTCTCAAACACCTTCAAGCCTTCCTTAACTTGAATGGAAGAAGAACTAGCCCGGCAGGAGGCCAGAGAGTTATTGTTAGCCCGACCTTTGTTCTCTGCCCAGGATGGCCTCTGCCACTGGCGGCGGAACGGTTGGCACTGGCTCCTATTGTTATTCGAGGCCACAAAGGAAACTTCCTTTATTTCGCATTTCTTACGTTGCTGCTGTTGCTGTTGGCGTAATGTGGCCATGCAGGATTGGCAGCAGGCGATTTCTATAAGTCGCTCGTGCTGGTGGCAGTGGCGGCGGCGACATTGGCCGTCCTCAGTTGTTCTCACGAGGTCGTCGTGTCGAAGTCTCCTCACGTCCTGTTCGGAAATGAGATGAAGAGCATGGAGAGAAAGATCATTTCATCTGGAAAATGAGGGAGATCGACAAGAAAGAGGTCATGTCAAGTGGGCTGCCGGCCGTAAGTTGGATGAGGGAGAACGACAACGTCAAGCTGCCGATAAAGGCTGTTGCGGCAGCAACAGGGTGGCAAGTGTGCCACAACAATTAATGTCTCTTCTCACCGTTGTTTCCTCGCCCTGGACAACGGATGCTATGGCCGGCGTCGTGGTGGCCTGCTTCATTGAGTAGATGGAGTCATACTGTTCGGTCACCCTGAGGCCGATGGACGCCCACAATTCCTCCGGGGTCAGTTTCTTGGGTGGAGAGTGCAAGGTGAAGGCGGATGAAAGACGAGGCTAAAAAGGAGCACGTCTGGTGTATGTACGTACTATACGAATCATATCACGGCTTTCTACTATGCAGCCCAGTTTGCCATTAGCATTTTTCTGTGGATCTTTAGCATGCACGTATGTGATATGCCAGGCATCGGTTGAGCTGACAAGTTACATACATGTATCTCATATTTTTATGCCACTGTAAAAGCATTTCGCCAAACTGACACAGGTTTCTCCGGAAAGGAAGAACCATGTGGAGAATCCGTGGATGTTCTAACTTCAATTTTTTACATCTTTTTGCCTGTCGGTTTTGAGCATTTGGTCATGAATACAGTACTGCAGTTAAGGATTGCTTTCATTTCTTCTTTAATGCTGAGGTTCGGCGTTTTTGACGAGATAGTGCGTGCAGCCACAGTCGGCTCGAAACTGTGAGGCTGCATTGAAGGTAATTACAGTATGACACAAAATTTCCTCCTACAAATTCCGTCATCTCTGGCTTGTAGCAGCAACCACTTTCCCCTAGAGATGCAGACTGTCCAATGATGCATTACAGGTAAAGGGTAATCTTTGGGGCAACTGAAAGTAGCTGTTGATAACAGGCTGCTTACGTCGACAGGACGTTATGCCGCACAATTTAATTTTTAGGTACCCACCGAGTCTCCCCCTGTGCTTACCACCAAACAGCTTTTCTGCAGGCTTTATTTTGCATCCAAAGGTAGCTTTAACGTTCCTCGGTAAACATAAACATTACAACTCGGATAAAAAATAACGTTTCTCTTCGACAAATTCGTTAGAAGCAAGAAAAGGCGCTGACTCCCACTCCTCCCTCGCCGGGTACCGCACCCAGCACCAGGGCATTGAAGCAAAGCAAAGTGGCGACCCTGAATATTCACCAAGATTCGCTCTTTGACCTGAGTTCGTGGTCGGAGGGGACTTACCTAAAGCCCAAAGTGTTCTAAGTAATAGATTTGAAGGACAGGAACAATGAGTAAAAAAAGCGATACGTAGAGTAATGAATGGACTAAGTCAGCTCCCCACAGCTCGTGATGTTCCTTCCACATGTTCTGGGTGAAAGGGGCACTTTTTGAAGAGTAGTATCTACATATTGAACACACCGCACGTAAAATGAAGGAAAGGTCACATATTTCGTCATTCACAGGAATTAATCTTCTCCTATACATTCATTGTCTCTCATCTTTAACTAGTACTACTACATTTGATGCTGGACGGCAGCAGCTGAAGTGACGTCGCCTGCATATACGGTAAATTGACACTTTACTATAAACTATCAGAGACACCCGGTAATGCCCGGGCATTTATGTAGGCACCACCCATGTAGTCCCCCGCCCATGTACTCACCGTCTAGAACAAAGGAACGAACAAACAAAGGTCTGTGTTCTGTATTTAGATAGTGACGAAGTGCGCTGCATTATTGTAATTACTTAATGTTAAGATCAATTTGCAACCTCGCCTTTTGTGTCTTGCTGGAGCTAAATGCATGAGACGTTTGTCATCGTACCGAGGACATCAGAGGCAGGAACCGCGTACTCATGCGAAAAAGAGAGCACTAAGAGCATTGCATGGCTATGTAGACATCCATCCACATCCACTGTGCGTACGACAATCCGCAAACGTAGGCATGGAAGTGGAGACGAACAGGGAAGGCAAACTCAGCAGATTCGGTTTCTCTAAGTCCTCCATACATATTATGTGATGATTCAGACAGACCGAAGCCTTCTCCAGGCGACCGATGGAGATGTCAAGGTTTTGATTGCACTCACCTTGTTTCCAGATGCTGACAGCCGCGTGGCTGCATGGAGAGACGTGGACCTGTGCTGAGGACCGAACTCGAACCTGCGTCTGGCAAATGGCCCTCCGCGCTTCTCTCCCGGGGCAGACGGCCCCAGAGGCGATCCTCGCCCCGAGGACGGCGCGCCAGACGCCGCTGACGCTGACGCCAAAGACTGCTGCACGCTCGAGTCCGAGAAAGAGCGCTTGGAGAACTTATCCCGCAGAAACCGAGCCCGAAGACTGCGCACCATGCTGCCAAATCTGGAAAGAGCTGTCATAGTTCACCCGTTCATTGTGCCACGTTCATCACTGGGTGCCATGCGTCAGGAGGCATCACCAAGTGTCTACTAGCAGTGTTCCCTTGGCTGTCACTAGATGGCCTGAGCGGAAAAGACTGGGAAAGAGATCCGGTTGGAGAGAAGAAAGGAAGTCCCCTCTAGCGGCTTTTGTTTCTCATGTGCTCAATCGACGCAGTCACACCAACTCTATGTTTTAAACGAGCCACGAAAATTATCGAGCTTTTCATCCATTTCTGTTGCTGGGATGCCACATGTTTTCTGGCATGCTCGGAGGCTGCCATATGTGACGGTCATCATAATTTGTTCACTTTGAGCTCAAAATGGCCACACTTTTTGGCGATACACATTTGCACACTTGTTTTTGGAGAAATTGGTTGATGATCTGAAAATGTCCTGTGAATTAGTGAATTACTGCTTGCAACTTCTTTCTAAAATGATTTTAAATTTGTTCACTGCTTCTGGCAGCTTCTTTGTCCAACGCAGCAGCCACACGCACCAGCAAAGTTGGCAAAACTGCCATTTCAAGGATGGTTTCGGTATTCAGGCCAAATCAACTTTACTTATTATTATTATAATAGCATCAGTGGTTATAACTATTCGAAAGACATTGCTTTTATGCAAGATTTGTACCATCTGAAAAGGGGCATAGACTTGCCTCCCAGCTTGGCAAAAATCAGTGAAATTCGATGAGCAGACTTGGGTGAGAAAGCCCTATACTTTTCGTCACTCTTCTTTTTTTTAAAAAAATAAAACCCCACAACGTATGACCAATATACGCGAGCTACATAGACTTATCCCCCTGGCATGGGGGGCAACTGAATCAAGAGAGAGCAAGGAGTACTTGAGTCACGCACTGGCCATTATGCAAGTACGTTGGAAGTACAATTTCATTCTCTCTGGCAACTCACTTTGCTGGTGATGACGACCTTGAGGATGAGGCCGAGGTGAGGTTTGAAGAAGAGCCACCTGCACATTCTCTCCAATGCAGTGACGAAGGAGGCGTGTGGGAAGGAATGTCGATGGCAGACATCTCACAAGCTCATGCTGGAAAAGAATAGTCAATAAAGTCGCTCATCTCTGAATTCTGTCTGGTTGACACTGAGTTGATCAGTATTCAGGCCTTATAACGCTTGCGGTCAAATGCAACTAATGCACAAAATACGTAGACGCAATAACAGTGGACAGCGAGAAAAGCTGGCGGACGCTATAAATTCTTGATGTCCTTTGTCCAAGTGACGTCATGGTCTCCGGGAGAGTATAATAACGGCCTTTTGGAACTCCAGGTATGTGGAAAAGTGGAATAACACAAGTTAAAAAAACAAAATGAATGGACATGATTCTGCAAGTCACTGGACGAGATGAGAGAAAGAAAAATGAGCGAATGGAAAGTAAAGGAAGGTGGGATGGAGGGGAGGAGGAAAGCTTACTTTGTCACAGAGACCAAGTTGAAAGTCTCTTCTCATTTTTTATTGGGGACTTGACGCCTAGAAGAAAAGTGGCCAAACTTAGGGCCAAGGAATCCCAGACTTGGTGCTCCCTCCCTGAAAAATTGCGGTTTGGCCTTATGTACGAGTGGGTCCATAGGTCCGTGTGAGTACGTACGGAGGCAGGCATTGGCTAAGGTAAGAAGAGGTGGTACAGTCCATATTCACACTGTTTGCCTGCTAGTTGCTTTCCAAGAAAAATGAAAACGTGTGTGCAGAAAGAAAGAAATCTACATGCTCTCCGAGACATCTACACCTCGTAGATACTAATGTACGTAGCGTGGCACGTCATACGTGTGTGTACGTACACCGTCTGGCAATATATTGTTCCACGAAATATGCTCCATACCTACTTAAATAGATATACCGCACATGTATTCGTATTGTGGTGTACTACACAGCAGATGGTTTCTCCATCTTCTTGTAGGCACGCTCGTGCCTATTTTTAACGTTTTTTTTCTGAATGACTAAGAGAGAGAAGAGGAGCACACAAAAAAGGGAAAGCATCCCTGGGGTTTCATGAGCTACCATGGGCAAATCCCCCTTTAAGCTAACCATATGCATACGTGTCTCGTTACGTAGGTGTACGTGCTTCCATTAAGACAGGGAAATTGGGGGCAACCGGGTGGGATTTGCCTCATTCTTTCTCTCACTCCCCGAGTAAAATGGGTGATTGCTAGAGAGATTCATGAAGGGATGGTGAGAGCGAGGTCTGGAAGTCACTTGACGATTGATTAAATGACAACAAGTAGACAAATTACATCAGGTGATGACATCGTACGACCAAGTGGAGCCGCCAGTTTAGGCCAGGTGCAAATGGGGTGTTAGAAAAACATTGTCAGCTACTGACTTACATTTGTTCGAAGCCACCAAGCACTTTCACGTAGGCAGAAGACGCATCAGGGCACGAACTAAACGGTAAAGTTTGTGCGTGAATCATGTTACTGTACCGCATATTTACTTACCTACGAAGCTACTCATCTCTCTCTCTCTCTGCTGTGGATTTTCTAACATAACCCATAAAAAGTTCTGGAGAGGAAGCTCTTATTTTTCCCGGAAGGAGATTTTTTGTTGTTGCTGCTTCCTGTTGCCTGAAATCCTCAAGCGCTTGTACTCACGCCCATTTGTGCCAAAAAGTTGGCTGCTTCAAGCAACCTTGGTCGCCCTCTTCTGTGTACATACATAATGCTGGTCGCTCTCGTCTGAGACCCTCATTTTTCTCTCCAAGAGTTGAAATCATTACTGCGCACCGAACCCTCGCAACAAAGAAAAATGTCTTACTTTGCGTAAAATGCGAGCCCAAAGCACGCACATACCAATCAACAGTGCACTGCATTGTGTGCCTACTTCCATAGTTTCAATGGGGAGCACTGAGATGCAGCATGAGGTAAGCAAAGAAAGTGCGATAAAGGGTGACACTCCACTTTCCAAGGAAGGTTCACCGTCAGGCATCTCCTCAGAAGGGTGTGGGCAATTCTAAGAAAAAATTATCATCTTTTGCTTCTAAAACGAAGCTTCGTTGTAGAAATACAATGATGATAACACTTCGAAGCGTTTTCAGAGTGCAGTATTGGATGTACTTGCAGGCCTCCATATGACCGAAGTACTCTTTGCTCTCACCAAGGCTGCAGGAACAGCTACAGTGCATAAGGGAAGTACGACTTATGCTGATCTCGAAGATAACGGATGGAAATGCAAAATTACCAACGCCTGGGGGAAATTTTCAGCATCAGCAAATGCACCGCGAGCTGTCAAACGAGTTTTACAGCTGTGTCTGTGCGTGAGTGCGCACTTTTCGACCAGTTCTGCTCATCTCCTAATACAAGAACGACATCGGGGAAAATTACTTGACTTTGTGGACTTCTAAAAAGAAACTGGCAACTCAATCATTTTCTTGGGTTCGTAGGCAAAAACCAATTTCCCTAGGCTAAAGTGATTTTCCTGCGACGTTTCCAACTCCTCGCCAAGAAAGTGCTGTTCGATCGTGTCTTCAGGACGTCTTGAGTACTCCCTTCTAACTATCCTGCCAGGGTCGTTCTAACTGCTAAAGTCAGGTACTGCTGTGACTACTCAGTAACCAATAGGAATCGAGTGTCTCAGACATCAAAAAAGAAAGAAAACAGTGGGCTATAGAACACACAGTTGCAGTTACTGTGAGAGATCATTGCACTTTCAAGCCTAAGTAAAAAAAAAAAAAAAAAAGAGTACGGTGCTCCACAAATTGAGCCCCAGCTGATTTAGTCTAAGTGACCGATTTAAGTGCTGACTGTTTGCTAGTAAGCGGGGCTTCACCCTTTCGGTCAAGAAAAGTGCCTGAAAAACAATGCGCACAAGCAAAAAACATGAATCTATTGGGCGCTTTGGATATGGTAGCTGTTGCTTGGCAAGTAGTGAAATAAGAAACGGTTCCCAGACAGTTGGAGAATAGCTCTTCGAGTGCAAATTGAACGTGAAGCAGTCTGCCCTGTCTATTTGTTACCTTAGAACCTTTTTAAAAGATTGACTGAAGTTGAAAATGAGAGGGCGGAGAAATTTGAAAATGAATGGTATTCCTAAAAAGTATGTTGGCAAGACAATCGAACTTTGCTCCATCATGTTAAAAGGGTTTTTCGATGATGAAAACTGTTTGTGCACACGCGCGCATGCGCAGTGTGAGTTAAATTCATTTTCACTGTACAGTTCTGTTGAATGTATGTTCTACTGTAAGTTCGATGGATCGTACTATGGTGATAAGGTG
>JAAUXU010029680.1_pt1 | contig 17532 bp, 8 predicted proteins | sample 7278151 | NCBI WGS metagenome assembly JAAUXU01 (sample SAMN14350113, study PRJNA611818) | marine sediment metagenome | isolation source: surface marine sediment (1.8m) | place: French Polynesia: Moorea | collected 2018-08 | reverse complement strand
TGGAAGCCTTGCGGGAAATTTTTTCAATCAGGTCCATGGCCGTGCGTACCCCGATATCGGCTGTAATCAGCAGTTCCTCGAGTTCTTCGAGCATTTCCTCGTCGAACTTGCTTTTGCCGCTGAAAAGATCTTCGATATCGGTGTTGAGAAAGTCGCGGGTCTTGGATAGGCCGCTGCGCAGGCGCTTGAAAAAGCTGCGGCGGGGTTTGTCCGGCTCGGCCGTTTCATCCGTATCCGCCGCATCGCTTTCCACGTCTCTCGTGGATTCTTCAATGTCCGCGGGCGCTTCGGTGACGGCGGGGGAAGACGCGTCTATGGGTTCCACGGCTTCGCCGCCCGGTGGTACTTCCGGTCGGGGCGATGCAACCGTCTCCGGCGGAGGCCCGCCATCTTCCGGCGCCGTTGCGGGGTGTCCCTCGGACGGTTCGGCATCCGCTTTATCCTTCTTGCGTTTGAGCCATTTGAAAGCCATTGCAAAATTCTCCTGCCGTGCGAACAGTCGATGACCGCCCCTGAGCGGCTAACGGCCGCCGGCGCGGGGAGGGGCTGGGATTGTCGGCACGACGGCCGTGTTCACGCGGCGTTGCGTTCCAAATTCACCGAGACGATCTTGGAAATCCCTTTTTTCTCCATGGTGATCCCGAAGAGGGTGTCGGCGAATTCCATGCTGCGCTTGTTGTGGGTGATCATGATGATCTGCGATTTTTCGCCGATGATTTTCAGCAGTTCGTTGAAGCGCTGCACATTGGCGTCGTCGAGGGGGGCATCGATTTCGTCCAGCAGACAGAAAGCGGCCGGCTTGATCAGGAAGATGGCAAAGATGAAGGCGATGGCCGAGAGGGCTTTTTCTCCACCGGAAAGCAAACTGATGCGTGTGACCTTCTTGCCGGGGGGCTGGATCATGAGTTCGACTCCGGACTCCAGGGGACGCTCCGGTTCCGCGAGCACGAGTTTGGCCGTGCCGCCCTCGAACAGGCGCGGGAAGACTTCCGCCAGTTTCGCGTTGATCTGCTCGAAGGTGGTTAAAAAGCGTTCCTGGGTAACGGTGTTGATGCGACGGATCACCTGGTGAAGATCTTCGATGGCCTGGGTGAGGTCGTCGCGCTGTTCGCACAGGAAATCGTAGCGCGTCTTAAGCTGCTCGTACTCCTTGATGGCCCCCATGTTGACATCGTGGATGTTGGCGATCTTCTTGCGGCAGCGCGCCAGTTCGGCTTCGGTTTCTTCGGGTGTCAGGTTGAAACCCTCCTCTCGTTGGGTCGCAATTTCAGCCCGGAAGGTTTCGATGCCGTTGTGATAGCGCTCGTTCAAGCGGTTGACGATATTTTCACGTTTGATCTGCCGCTGTGAAAGTTCGACCTCGAGCAGACGCAGTTTCTCGTTGTTCTTTTCGCGCTGGGACTGCAGGGCGGCAATGGCGGCATCGCTCTCGCTCAGGCTGGCGTCGATTGTCTGGTAGGCGGCCTCGTTGGCCTCCAGGATCTTACTCAGCCGTTGCAGGTCCTCGTAGTGACCGACCAACTGCTCCTCGTTTTGTCGGATCTGACGCTGGCTGCTCTCGCGCCGTTCGCGTTTGGCACGGATGTCCTGAATGAGGGTCTCGAACCGTTTCTGGCCGTCGGCCTGGAACTCGTTCAATCGGCGCAGGCTGGCGGCGACGTTCTCCAGTTTGGCCTGGTGAGCGGTCAGCCGGACCTGGATGTCCATTTCGCCCTGGCGGCAGGCCTCCAACTGCTGCCCGATGGTGTCGATCTCGGCCCCCAGCGCCGTGACCGCGGCCTGGGCCGCGGCGACTTCCGCGCCGACCTCGCTGAGAATTTCGTCGTAACGGCTGATTTCGCTGTCGATGTCGCTTTCTTCACCCAGCAGGCGTTCCTGTTCCAGACGGACAATTTCCTGATGGCGGCGGGCGGCTTTCAGATCTTCGGCGGCTTTGACGGCGGATTTCTGGGCTTCAATTTCGTCTTCAACCAACCCGTTCTTCTCCTCGAGGTTCTGGCGCAAGTCGGTCTCGAGGGATTTGACCGCGCCCTGCAGCGCCTCCTGCACCTGGTGCTGGGCCTTCAACCGGTCGTCCAGACGTGCCACCGAGGCTTCCAGTTCGCGAATCTCCTGCTTTTGGGCCATGATGCCGGCGCCGTTGCCGCTACGGCCGCCGGCAATTGTGCCCTGACAAGAAACGGTCTCGCCCTTGAGGGTGACGATCGACTGGAAAACGCCGTTGCGGTTGAAACGCGCGATGGCGGTATCGAGGTCCGCGGCCACGCTCACGTGGCCGAGCAGGGCCCGCGCCACCGCTTCATAGCCCTCCTGGACAACGACGTGGTTGATCAGGCGTTCCTCCGCGGGGGGCTGTTGGGTCTCGCCCGTTGTCAGCGGACGGGTGTGCGGCAGCGGGACGAAACCGCTGCGCCCGGCCTGGCGCGCCTGCAGAAATTGAATGGCCTCGGCCGCGTGCTGCTGCCGGTCCACCAGGATGTACTGCAAAGACTCCCCCAGGGCCGCTTCCACCGCGGCCTCATAGCCCGGCTGGGGGGAAATGATGTCCGCCACCAGGCCGCGAATGCCCCGCGCGGCGCGTTTTTCAGGCGAGAGCCCTTTGAGGAGGGCTTTGACCCCGTCGCGGTACCACTCGAAATTTTCCTCCATTTTCTTCAGAGTCGTCAGACGCGAGTGGTCTTTGTTGCGCTCCAGTTCGAGCCCCTGGACACGCTTGATCTGATCGGCAAGTTCGCGGCTTTTGACGTCCAACTGGTTGCGCCGATCGGCAATCCGGCTTTTTTGGGCCCGGATTTCTTCCTGCAGGGCCTCTAGCGCCCGTGTGGCCTGCCGCTCCTGCTTGTCGGCATCGGCCACCTCCCGCGAGGCCAGGATGACTTCCTCTTCGGTCTGGCGAATGCGCCGTTGGAGCCCTTCGCGGTTGTTCTGGGCGGTCTGGTGGATGTTGCGGTAACGGGCCTCCTGGCCGACGAGGTCCGTCAGTTGTGCTTTGGAGGTGTTCAGCGACGCCTGACGGGCCTCGAGCTTGGCGCTGATGTCGTGCGAGGCGCTACGCTCGCGCTCCAATTCGCCGCGGATACCTTCGATGGTCTGCTGCAGGGTGAGGTGCTGCTCTTCGGATTCGTTGATCTCCGCCACCATGCGTTCGTTTTGGCGGGCAATTTCCGCGCGTGAGCCGTCGAGGGTCTCGACCTCTTCGGCCAAACGCTTGGTGTCTTCCCGTAGGTGGGCCATGTCGTTTTCGGTTTTGTCGATCAGGCGCTGGAGTTCGAATTGCCGCGACTTCTGTTCGGAAATCTCCTGATTCTTCTGCCAGCGCTGAATTTTGACCTCTTCCACGGCGGCATCGAGCTTCTTGATTTCCGATACATGGCTGAGGTCGGCATCTTTCAGTTCCTGGAGCAGGTTTCCGGCTTCCTCGATCTCGCGGGAGTAAGCGTCGAAATAGTGCAGGCCCAGAAAAATATCCAGCGTGCGAATGCGTTCCTGGTAGGTTTTGAAAAGCTCGGCCTTGCGGGCCTGGCGCTTCAGGCTGGCCATCTGGCGTTTGATCTCGCCGATGATGTCCATGATGCGGTAGAGGTTCTGGTTGGTGGACTGGATCTTACGCAGGGTTTCCTGCCGGCGGGACTTGAAGCGGGTGACGCCGGCGGCCTCTTCGATGAAATGGCGGCGTTCGTCGGGGCCGGCGTCGGTAATGGCGCCGATGTTGCCCTGCTGAATGACCGCAAAGGATTTCGTTCCCAGGCCGCTGCCCAGGAAGAGGTTGTGGATGTCCTTCAGGCGGCAGGGTTGTTTGTTCAGGAAATAGGCGCTTTCTCCCGAACGGTAGAGCCGCCGCGTGATCATGATCTCAGCGTAGTCCCGGAGTTCCTCTGGCGCACTGCCGTTGTCGTTTTTCAGCGTCAAGGCGACCTCAGCCATGTTCAGGGCCGCTTTTCCGTTGGCGCCGGCGAAGATGACGTCCTCCATGGACTTGCCGCGTAGCTTTTTGACGCTCTGCTCGCCCATCACCCATCGGATGGCGTCGATCACATTGCTCTTTCCGCATCCGTTGGGTCCCACCACGGCGGAGATTCCCGCCGGAAAGTGGATCGAGGCTTTGTCCTGGAAGGATTTAAACCCCTGAATATCGAGTTTTTTTAGTTTCATGAGTCCTGTCCTGGGTCCATCCCCTTAACAAACGCGGTACCTGGCGGCAACGGAGGGATCTGACCGGAAATATCACGCGTACGACCCTCATATGAAGAGAGGCGGTGCTGAATCGGCAACGTTTTCAGGTGCCTTTATGAAGACGATCGAGGTGACCGTTCCGTGTCAGCTGCGCTCGGTTCGAGCCAAGCCTTTACCTAACAAAAAGCGCTTGAAGTGTAAAGAAAAAACACTATAGAGGGTGTGTTTGAAGGGTGGGTTGCACAACATGTGGTATGGGTGGTCGAAACCCAATGACGTCCTTGGTTTTAAAGAATCTGGCTTAAAAACAGCTTGGTGCGATCGTGGGTGGGGTTGGTGAAAAAGTGCTCCGGCGTACCCACTTCCACGATGGCGCCGTCGTCCATGAAGATCACCCGGTCGGCCACCTCCCGGGCGAAGCCCATCTCGTGGGTGACGACCACCATGGTCATGCCCTCGCGGGCCAGGGTTTTCATGACATCCAGCACCTCACCGATCATTTCCGGGTCCAGGGCCGAGGTCGGCTCGTCGAAGAGCATGATCTTGGGGTCCATGGCCAGAGCGCGGGCAATGGCCACACGCTGTTGCTGGCCGCCGGAAAGGTTGTCCGGGTAGGCGTCGGCCTTGTCCGAGATGCCCACCTTTTCCAGCAGGCTCATGGCTTTGCTGTGCGCCTCCTCCTTGGGCCGTTTGCGCACCACCCGCTGGGCCAGGGTGATGTTCTCCAGGACGGTCTTGTGCGGGAAGAGGTTGAAGGATTGGAAGACCATCCCCACCTCGGCCCGCACCTTGTTGATATTGGTCTTGCGGTCGAGGATGTCGATGCCGTCGATCAGGATGTGCCCCCCCGCGTCGGCAATTTCCAGGTGATTCAGGCAGCGCAGCAAGGTGCTTTTGCCCGAGCCCGAAGGACCGATGACCACGACCACCTCGCCGGCGGCAATTTCGGTGGACACGCCCACCAGGGCCTTGACCTTATGGGGCACGTAAAACGTTTTGGATACGTTGCGTACGTCGATCATGTGGTTGCCCCTTTCCTCTCTAAGTATTGCACGAACATGGAGAGTGCAAAGGTAATGACCAGATAGAGCGCCGCCGCGGTAAAAAACATCTCGAAGGGATTGAGTTGCGTCGTGATCACCTCGCGTGTGGCTTTGAGAAGTTCACGCACGGCGATGATACCCAGCAACGAGGAGTCCTTGATCAAACTGATGAACTGGCCGGCCAGCGGCGGCAGGATGCGGCGCATGGCCTGGGGCAGAATGACGTAGCGCATACACTGCCCGTAGCTCATGCCAAGTGAGCGGGCCGCTTCGTTTTGTCCCCGGTGAATGGACTGAATACCGGCACGGACGATCTCGGTCACATAAGCCCCGGTAAAACAGGCCAGTGATGCCACGCCGTACCAGAGACTGGGGATTTCTTTCAGACCGTAGGAAGTCAGCAATTGATTGATCATGGTGCCCAGAACGAAATACCAGATGAAGATCTGAACCAACAGCGGTGAGCCGCGGATCAACTCCACATAGGTGATGGCCGACCATTTGAGCGCCGGGTTGTCGGATATGCGCGCAATCCCGCCGATAATGCCGATGATGATGCCGACGATGATGGCAAAGAGGCTGACTTTGAGCGTAATCCATAGACCTTGCAGCATGATGCCGGGCTGCCATTCGCGATAGGCGGCCAACGTATCACCGTAGTATACCAGATCACTTTCCGTAACCCGGATATCCTCGGCGGGAACGGTGTAGGATTTGGTTTCGGTCGCATCTTGAACGGTGATGACGGCCTGGTCGTTTCGACGCTCGATCCGCGTTACCTTGCCCTCGATATCGGACGTAATTTCAATTTGTTTGTGATGGATAAAGGCGCTGGGCAGTTTATACCAGCCCCAGGTGTAATCGATCCGGATGGTGGCAATGTAAACCAGCATCACGACCGAAAAGAGGATCGCAAAAAAAACAGCCACCCAAGTATAATATTTCCAGGGTGGCATCGAGCGGCGGGTGTTCGATGTGTTTTTCATCGGCATCTCGTCATGGGGTTTTTTCTGACGGTAACGGTAAGATCGGTGAAGCCCGCGTTCGGATCTCAACCCGGCAGGCGAGCTGACGCCGCCCTTGTTCGGCTCTCAGGCGGCGTCAGCGCGGCTTTAACATCATGCGGCAACGGGTGGCAGGTTACTTACTGCTTAATCCGATCAATCCAGTCCGTGCTCTTGATCCAGCGATTGTAAATGTCGTCGTAGCGGCCGTCGTTTTTGACCTGCCGCAGGAAGTTATCGAGCCAGTTCAAGAAATCCGGGTCACCTTTGCGAACGGCCCAGGCCAGCGGCTCATAGGTGAAGGGCTCGTCCAGGAAGACCATATTTTTACCGCCCTGCTGCGCCATGAACACGACACAGAACGGCAGGTCGTAGACCGTGGCGTCTGCCTTGCCGGTCATGACTTCCAGGGCCGCTTCGGATTCAACCTCGAAGGATTTGTAATTGGCTTTGGGAATCATGCGCTTGATGGCCTGCTCCCCGGTGGTGCCCAATTTGGAGGTGACGGTGTACTTGGGATCGTTCAGGTCCTTGTAAGACTTGATTTTGCCTTCGTGTTTTTTGTTGAGCAGAATGGTCTGCCCCACGATGATGTAAGGATCGGCAAAGTTGATCTTGAGGTTGCGCTCCTGGGTCACGGTCATACCGCTCATGATGATATCAAACTTCTTGGTGACCAGCGCGGGAATGATGCCGTCCCAGGCGGTATTGACGATTTCGAGCTTGACCCCCATGGCCTTGGCCATTTCCTTGGCCATGTCCACGTCGAAGCCGATGAAATTTCCCTGTTTGTCGGCCATTTCAAAAGGCAGGTAACCCGCTTCGAGACCGACCCGCAGCACGCCTCTTTTTTGAATTTCTTCGATGGTTGATTTCTTGGCCAATTCGATATCATCGGCGGCGGCAAAAGGTACCGTCATCATCAGGATTGCCATTGCAGCCACCAAACCTACCCAAAAGCGCTTTTTCATACCGTTCCTCCTCAGGTTTTAAGGTGTTTGCTCTACAGGGTTCCAGGGGAGCCCAACTGTCCTCGTTGTTAGGGTAACAAAAAGTGCTGTGCAGATCGTTAGTACGATTTTTTAATCCTGAACCTGCCGACCGCTCGGCAGGCTTGCCCTCGAATGCTCAGTCAGGGCCCTATGGCGATGGGTGTGTCGGCCCCATTTCTATGGTCATCGCGCTGTAATGGTGTCCGATACGAGAAGGTGAGCCAAGCCGGCTGCGGCTGCACTTTTCAAGTTTGACCCCCTCCCATAGAATATGTGCCTGAATTGGTCAAGCAAAATGCCTGCGCCCGTTGAATGGGTTCATGCTCTATGTTATGGATAAATCATCACATTCCAACAGACTCACCATCTTCGGCGCGTCATTGTGGCGGCGTTGCGGCGGCGCAGGCGCATACAAACCATTTAGCCTACTGCGGGGGGAGCCCATGAAACCGGATCAACAAGTGGATCTTCGGGCCCTGATGACCAACCCGGTCGTCAAAAATGCCATTAGTGACATCAATCCGGGGCTGCTGGAGCGCCGCGCTTTCCGGCCGCCGCGCTGTGAGGTTTTCCAAAGCGCCTGCACGTCGCTGCGGGAAACCGACCGCTATCGGTTCGAGATCGATGCGGAGGCCAAGCGCCAGTTGCCGCGCATCATCGACAACCGCGTGCAGGTGATCGTGGGCGAAGATCAACCTGAAGACGGACAAGTCGCGCAGGTCACCCGGCCGCGCACCGTGGGCGTCGTCTTTTCGGGCGGGCCCGCCCCGGGAGGGCACAATGTCATCGCCGGGCTTTTCGACGCGGCCAAACAGGCCAACCCGCAAAATCGCCTGATCGGCTTCCTGATGGGCCCGGACGGCATCATCGAGAACGAACATGTCGAGATCACGGCCGAGCTTGTGGACGCCTACCGCAACTTGGGCGGCTTCACCATGATCCGCACCGGTCGCACCAAGATCGACAGCCAGGAAAAAATGGCCCTCTCGCGGCAGACCTGCCGGGATTTGGAGCTGGATGCCCTGGTCGTGGTGGGGGGCGATGACTCCAATACCAACGCGGCCTTTCTGGCCCAGGAGATGATGGACGACGGCATCCAGGTCATCGGCGTGCCCAAAACCATCGATGGCGACGTGCAGGTGCGGGACGCCGACGGTAACGTTTTATGCGCCATGTCCTTCGGGTTTCATTCGGCGGCACGCGCTTTTTCCCAGGACATCTCCAACCTCTGCACGGATTGCAGCTCCGACCGCAAGTATTGGCATATCTGCAAGGTCATGGGGCGTTCGGCCAGTCACCTGGCCCTCGAGGTGGCGTTGCAGACCCATGCCAACATGACCCTGATCGGCGAGGACCTGGCCGACTACGTGGACCAGAACCGCATTCAGGCCGCGCGCCAGGCGCAAACGGCCGATTTCACCGCCTACGGCATCACCCTGCGCAACCTTTCACGGGTGATCTGCGATGCCATTGTGCGGCGGGCGGCGGTGGGTAAAAACTGCGGCGTGCTGGTCATTCCGGAGGGGGTCCTGGAGTTCATCAACGAAATCCAGGTTTTCATCATCAAGCTCAGCACCATCATCGCCGATTACAACAACAAGCACGACCGCGATTTCCACACCCGTTTTCCGCGTTTAGAGGATAAGCTCGAATACCTGCGGCGGCTCGCCAAGGACATCGCCAACGGATCCGCGCCCGGGGTGTGGAACGCCCGCGACGACGAGCTGTTCAACGACATTCCCGAGTTTTTCCAGGAGGGCCTGCTGACCGAGCGTGACAGCCACGGCAATTTCCAGTTTTCGCTGGTGGAGACCGACAAGGTGCTCATGGGGCTGGTCAAGGATTATCTCACCATCCTGCGGGAAAAAGGGCTCTACAAACTCGGCATCGAACGGGTGTATTACGAAAAGACCATGCTCAAAGGCGGGCTGGACCCGGCGGCCTACGCCAAGGTGATGTTTCAGGACGCGGAAGCCGATCATCTTCTGATGCACCGATCGGTCATTTCCCGCAAAACCCTGCGGCAGATTCTTGAAAAGGGCGCTCTGCTGAAGGAAGCGGATCCCATCCCGGCACCGGTCATGAAGATTTTCAACAAGTCGATTCCCAATTTCAAGACCCAGACCCATTTCTACGGCTATGACGGGCGCGGCAGCAATCCCACGCGATTCGACTGCAACTACACCTACAACCTGGGGCTCACCGTCTTCAGCCTGATCGCCAACGGTGCCACCGGGCAGATGGCCGCCATTCGCAATCTCGAAAAGGACTTCTCCGAATGGGAGCCCATGGGCATCCCCATCGCGCCGCTCATGCACCTGGAGGAGCGCAAGGGCAAGCTGGCCCTGGTTCTCGAAAAGAGTCTGGTCGATCTTAACTCGGTGGCGTTCCAGGTGGTCAAGGCCTGCCGTGTGGACTGGCTCAATGCCTCCCAGGGAGAAGATAACTACCGCCGCCCCGCGCCCATCCGTTTCGACGGCAAGAGCGAGGACGAAAGGCCCTTGACCCTGGAGTTGAACGCCTTGGAGGAAAAAAATCAGGGGTCTTAAAGGCGATGGTTACGAATCGCTATCCGTTGCCGTTGGTCGGTGCGCATGGCCTGCCGGGCGGATGCGTCGGTTTTCACATCGTATCGTTTAGGCCGTTGAGCTTATTGGTTGGCCAGGGGGTCGGAGCCCCGCAGCAACTGCTGAAGACGAAACAACTGTCGCAGCGAGTCGTTCATGCGCTTGTTCGGGAAGTTGTCCCGGAAGATTCTGTGAATATCCTGCTTGAAGATGTCAGACAGCGTCAGATTGGCGATATATCGCAGCTGGTGGTCGTCTGTGCGTAAAAAGAGGGCATAGGGCTCGATCGTGTAGTATTTCTTCGATACGACCAACGGTATTTTCCGCTGGGCGGCCATCCGGCTTAAAAAAAGCAAGATTTCCCGGTCGGCGATATACAGGTCGATTTTTTTATCTTCGAAAGCATCCAGGCTGTCCAGATGGATGACGGCTTCGCTGTTGATCTTAAAGGTTCGGGTGCGGGCGCGGTCGATGTCGGTCTGCAGATCCAGTATCGTGCGCACGGCATTTTCGGTGGTGGTGCCTTTGAGAACACCGACGCGCATTTTTGAAGACTTGGCGAGGTTGGGTGAATACATCAATGAAGCGCCGCTGATAAAAGTATACATGGTCGGCCCGAAGCGTCGCATCCGTTCCTGCGTCACTGTCGTGGCCTCACAAAGAATATCGATCTTCTTCTGATGCAGTTTCAAAAATCGGTTCTGGGCCGTGACCGGTTCAAAGGCAACGCGCTGGTAAGGCAGAAACGCCTGGGCGTTCAATGCAATTACCCGGCACAGATCAACCGAATACCCGCGATATTCCTTGGTCGCCTCGTCAAAATACGAAAATGGCGGGCAGTCGCTGCGCACCCCCAGCGTGAGGACTTCCGGTGCGGATCCTTCCGCCTGGGCGTACCCGGCCAGCCCAAGCAGAACCACTGCAACGGCAAGCCACAGCAGCTGTCGGCCACTTATCGGTTTACGCACGGCCATCGGTAAACACCTCCCGGTTCGACCGCCGTGGTTGGTGGGCGGTCGCTTTCCGTCTCCCCGACGAGCGTCTAAACCGTCCTGTGACCTGCATGTCATCGCCTGCGGCCATTCGCTCGGTTGGTGGTAATCCAGTCTTGAAGGATGTACGACAGGGCGCCACCGATCAGGAAGGTGGTGGCGACCACATAGATCGCGTACGACGTCAGGGCCACGCATTCGCTGGGTTTCAGAATGAGCGCGATGTCGTAGATATACAGCATGACGCCGGCGGCGAACGAAGCCGTCACAACGCCCTGCACGGCCATTATGGGGTAGCTGATCCGTTCCAGTTTACTGCTCCGGCTCATGTAATAGCCGGTAAACGAGCCTGTCGCGCCAGCCACCACAGCCCAGGGCCAGCCATACTGGAATTGGTACCATTGGGCCTTGGGAAAGAGGATGGCGGCAAAAAAGAAGATATTCAGGCAGAAACCAAAGACGAAGCACGCCAGTCCATCCGCGAGCTTCAAGGTATTGACCGGCGTGTCCTCGAACTGCCGATGCTCCTCGGTCAGCCATTTCTGGACGGAATAGCCGCCGAGAATACCCATCAGGTGCATCACGACCGCGTAAATCGTCCAGACGGCGACTTCGGCCAGGTCGCCGGGGATGGGGATGTTCATCTGTTGACAGCTATCCGGCTGGCCGTTGCGAATGAAGTCAACGCCGTAGTAGATTCCCGAACACAAAACCATGGTTCCGACAATGACCAGCCCTGCGCGTACGCCATATTCCTTATTGAACACCGGACCGATGTCCTCGGGGGGGGCTAGACCGAATTTCTTCAAGAGGGCGTTGCGCTGATAGGGCGACTTGCCGATGGCCAGAACGCAACAGATCACGATGCGTAGAATGGCGCGCAGGCAGTCGAGAACGTCTTTTTCCAGCTGATCCCACATGCGGCCGAAATAGCGGCGCTCAAAAGGCAGGGGGTTGTGCGATTCCTCCCATATCCGATTGGCCTCCGCCAGGGTCAGATTGTCCTGCCTGGGTGAAGGGTTAGTGGCGGCATCCAGCGTTTCCAGCAACTCCGATTTGTAGTTCTGCAGTTTGCCGCGCAGTTTGTTGATGGCAACCTTGGCTTCATCGAAATCTTGCTGGTAGCGCATCAGAATACGGGCGAAATAACGTTTGGCGCGCAGTCGGGTTATCTGGTCCAGAATGTATTCGCACTGGGCGAAGCGCAATTCCAGCGTCCCTTCGTCACCAGCCGAAAAGTTGGCCTCGGAGACCAGTTTGAAAGGGCTCTCGCGGATAAGGCTGCGAGCCAACCGCATGTCCGGCTGAAAGTCTTCGAAATGCCGTTCATAATGCTCGATGAGGCGATTGGCCTCAGTGGGGATCATTGCCGATTCCTGCAAGGTGCGCCGGAAGGTGCGCTCGGTCTCGGCGAAAGCCGCGGACCAGACGACGGTAACGATGATCACCGCGTAGGGCACGATGTTGTCGGGGCTCTCCTTCAAGGTGGAAAGCACCCGGGAGAGTAGATCGGTATCCGGTCCGGACATGCCGAGCCCGATGTATGCTTCCAGGAAATTCACAAACAGCTTAGGGAAGAAAATGATGAGCAGGTAGATGCACATCATGAAAAAGCCATAGACCACCGCCCAGCCGATATAGCGCAGCCAGGTCGTGAAATGGCGCGTGGGTTTGGGACGGAATCCAGGCGGGGTGCCCTCCGGGCCGGGCCATCGTCCGAATTTCATGAAATAGAAAATGAACACCACGATGCCACCCAGAATGGCGACGAAATCAAGCTGCGCTTTCTCAGCGCCGGGTGCACCGTCCGTATCGAGCAGCGGATTGCCGACGCGCAGTTGACCTTCCATGATAGACGGATGATAGGCGAGCAAGATGACCATCAAGCTGATAAGGATCGACACATAGAAAATCGTTCGCATGGCACCCCCGGAACGACCGGTGTGGGTTGGGGCCGGTCGAACCCGGCTTTCAAAGGCCGCGTTCGCCGTAAAGTCACAGAGCCACGTCAGCAGCGACAATCCAGCGCAGGTTCAAGGGCGGTGCGGTCTGATCGGGAAGTCAGTGGTAAGAAGTTCGATTCGCAGGCGGCGTGTCACAAGATTCGGATGGTATGACGGTTGGCGGAAGACGCCCCGATAATCGAGAGATAATTTATGGATAACAAATATTATCCGCAGCTGCAAGGTCAAAGTCGCTTAACGGGTAGATGGCCGTGGCCGTAACTGTTCTTCCCCGCCGGAAAGGCCGCGTTGGGACTCAGGGCGAAGATCAACATCGCGGCCTTTGCTTGCCCGCCAGGAGAAGTGCGGCCGCACGTCATGGTCCTGAAGAGCGATGGGTTCAGCCAAGCAGTCGGGTCGCCGCGATTTCCACCGGGTGACGAATGGGCCGGCGGCCGAAGTGCTCCATCTGCAGGCGGCAGGTGGGGCAATCGGTGACACCGTAATCGACATTCGCATGATCCAGCTGGTGGATCAGGTCCGTTCCGATCGCGCGGCTGAGATCGTAGTTGGCGGTTTTCAGCCCCCAGCTTCCGGCCATGCCGCAGCAGTGGGTTTGCAACGGCGCGACGGTCACGCCGGGTAGGGCCGCAAGCATATCGACCGAGCAGTTCGGATCGGCCTGCAGTTTGAGGTGGCAGGGGTAATGGTAGGCCAGTCGGAGCGGTTGGGCGCGGGCTTTGAGGTTTATAGCGGAGGCATTGATCAGCCGGCTGATGTGGCGGGTCTTACGGCTGATGGCCTCGATACGTGACCCGCGGGAGAGATAGCCCCACTCCTCCCCGAGGGCATACCCGCAGGAAGAGCAGGTGACGACGACGGCCTCGGCGCGGGCCACCAGGGGTGCCCAGCGTTTGAGGTTGGTCCGGGTCTTGTCCCGGGCGGCGGCCGCCATTCCCTTGGACAGCAGCGGCAGACCGCAGCAATGCTGTTCCGGCAGCATGACCTGGAAGCCGATGTGGTTCAGAAGACGAACGGCGGCCGCACCGATTTCGGGGCGGATGTAGCCGGCGTAGCAGCCGGCAAAATAGAGAACCCGGCGAGGGCCCTGGCCAATGACGGACGGCAGCCGGTCGAAGAGGGATCGGGCAGCCAAGGAGGGTGGTGGCCGACGGGCATCGACGCCCAGGGCTGCCTCGAGCGCCCGGCGCGCCAGCGGTTGCGACTGCAAGGGTCCCAGAATCGGAGCCAGACGATGACTGCCGCGTGCGATCCGCTCGATGTGGCCGGCGGCCCGATCGCCGATGGAGACACCGAAGCGACGCGCGAACCGGGCCCGGGCCTCGAGCGCCATCTTGGGGATGTTGACGTTGGACGGGCATTCCCGGCGGCAACTGCCGCAATTGATGCAGTGGTCCATGATGTCCTGGAAGGCGCGGGTGTAGAGCGAGACAGAATCGATGCCGCCGCTGATCAGGGTTCGCAGAACGTTGGCCTTGGCTTTGGGGGCAGCCGCTTCGCGACGCGTGAACTTGAAGACCGGGCACATTCGGGTGGCCGTGGTGATCGTCGTGCATTTGCTGCAGCCGTGGCATTTCTCGATCTCCCGATCGAAGCGTTCGGGCCACCGCAGCAGGGGGCGTTCGCGTACATTCGTTCGGTAGCCGGCCCCGTAGCGCAAGGTCTTCATCATCTGGTCCGGGTCGTGATGCGTGATGATCTCCGGGTTGAGCATACCCGCGGGGTCCAGCAGTTCTTTGGTCTTGAGGAAAAGGGGATAGATCTCCGGGTAGCGGCGCTTGATGTAGGCGCTGCGCAACCGCCCGTCGCCGTGCTCGCCCGACACGGTACCCCCCAGCGCCTGCACCATTTCGTAGTAGTCGTCGGCGATGCGTTTTAAGCGCCGGACGTCTTTCTTGTCCTTCAGGTCCAGCAGGGGGCGCGTGTGCAAAAGCCCCTTGGCGATATGGCCCACGATGACGAAGTCGACCCCGTGAGCTTCCAGCACGCGGTAGATGCCACGGTAGAAATCGACCAGGTTCTCTATCGGTACGGCCGCATCCTCGACCAGGGCCAGAACTTTCCTGCGGCCTTTGAGCTTGTGGAGAATGGGCACGGCCGCCTTGCGCACCGTCCAGAAGCGCTCCTTTTCTTCCGCCGACACGGCCTTGTAAGCCCTGTCCGTATAGCGACCCTCCACGAGCAGGGTCTGCACCTGGCGGGCCTTGTCGGCGCAGACCGCCTGGTCCGTGCCGTCGAACTCGATCAGCAGGACGTGGTCGAGGTCTTCCGGCAGAGCGGCTGCCAGGGAAGGATCGTTGGCCCGGGCCACGTTGAGCAACGACTTGTCCATCACCTCGATGCCCGAGGGGCCCATGGGCAGGATTTTAAGTACAGCCTCGGCCGAGGCCACCACGTCATCCATGTAAGCCACCACCAGGCTGTCGTGGGGCGGGCGATCCAGCAGGCGGAAACGCAGGCGGGTGGTGACGGCCAGCGTTCCCTCGGAGCCGGCCAGCAGGCGCCGCAGATCGAGTCTCCCGTCCTGCATCAGACCGCGGAGATTGTAGCCGGCCGAGTTGTAGGGCGTGTCCGGATAGGCGCTATCGATGCGGGCGGCGTTTTCTTCGTACATAGCCGCCAGTTTTTCAAAGGCTTCGGGCAGGGCCTCGCGGGGTGTCGTGCAGATCGTTGAAAGCCGCCATTTCTCGCCGTTGCTCAGGACGATTTCCGCGTCTTCGAGATAGTCGGCCACGTTGCCGTATTTAACGGAGTGCGACCCGCTGGCGTTCGTGGCGGTCATGCCGCCGAAGGTGGCGTATTCCCCGCTGGAGGGGTCCGGCGGGAAGAACAGCCCCTTGTCCGCCAGCTTTGCCTGGAGTTCACCGAAGCGATAGCCGGGCTCGCACTCGAAGGTGCGGGCCTTGACATCGAGCCGCAGCAGGCGGTTCATGTACCGGGTGAAGTCGATCACGATGCCGCGGCCCAGCGCGCCCCCGCAAAGGCCGCTGCCGGCACCCCGGGCGTGCACCGACAAGCCGTGGGCGGCGGCGAAGCGCACGGTCTGCTGGACATCCGCGGCCGTGCGCGGGTAGACCACGGCGGCCGGCGTCACCGCAAAGATGCTGCCGTCGGTGGCCAGCATGGCCCGGTGCAGAGGATCGTCGCGGATATCACCGGAGATTGACGCCTTCAGGGAGGCAAAATCGATGGCGGGACCGGATTCAATGTTCATGGTGTTTCGGGGGCCTATGCATGCAGCGAGCGTTCATCATTCCACAGGCGGTTGAAAAACGATTGCGCTTTGCCATACGGCTTTAAAATCCTCCTTCCAATGCGCATTCACTGTCTATAAACGACTCTTTTGGGTCGGATTTGGTCTGGTCTCGCCCGCGCGCATGACGTCTTTCAAGAGCCTGTTAGTTCTGGTCTAAACCCTCCACCTCTGGTGGAGGACCCGGCGCGGTTCGATCGATCCGGGGTGTGATTTTGTTGTATGGTTTGTTCATTTTCTTTCCCGGAAAAGAAAACGAACCAAAAGAAACCGCCCGTGTCCCGCTTAATCCTGCGCGTCGCCACGTCGTGCGGCGCGCGCGGAAACTCGCTGCGCTCAGACAAGTCCGCGCGCTTATCCCGCCCGACATGTCGATGCTCGGCGCGGGACAAAGGGGAAAAACCTGAACCCCCAACAGATTGACCAAGCCCACCTGCTGGGGGCTACCTGAGGCCTCCCGCTCTGCGGGAGGAGCCTTACTCGTCGGCATCATACCGTTAGGGGGCCTCGCCCCCGACGGCCGGCCGGGACATCATCTTCTGCGCCACCGTGAGGCCCACAAAGACAACGGCACCGGCGGCATGCAGCCAGGGCAGGGGCCACAGCAGGAGTCCGGCCACGGCCAGGTACGCCAGCCGCAAACCCCAGTTCAGGGCCGTCAGGTGATACCCCTCGAACATGACGGCGGCGCAGAAAAGCCCCAGCATGGCGGCGGCCGCGGTTTCCAGCACCTGCCAGAGCGGCCCCTCGAAGAGGATCGGCGTGTACACGAAAAGCAGGGGAATGATGTAGATGCCCTTGGCCAGCTTCCAGGATTCGAACCCGGTTTCCAGCGGACGGCTGCCCGAGATGCCGGCCGCGGAGTAGGCGGCCAGGCAGACCGGCGGGGTCACGTTGGCGTCCTGGGAGTACCAGAAGATGAGCATATGAGAAGCGATCAGCGAGGCGCCCAGTATCTCCATGGACGGCGCCGCCAGCACGGCCAGCACGATGTAGGAGGCCGTCACCGGAAGCCCCATGCCCAGCACCAGCGAGGCCAGGGCCACCAGGATAATGGTGATGAAGAGGCTGCCCCCGGAGATGGTCGAGATCATGATCGAAAACTTGATGCCGGCCCCCACCATCAGGACCACTCCCACGACGATGCCCGAGCACAGCAGGATGACCCCGGTGGAGACCATGTTCTGGGAGCCCTGGGCGAAGGCGTCCAGGATATCTCTGAAACCCATGCGGGTTTTTTTATTGAACCAGCTGCAGACGATGATGGCGCCGATGCCCGCACAGGCTGAAAAGGTGGGCGTGAAACCGTAGATCAGGAGCCCCATGAGCACGCCGATGGGGATGAAGAAATGCCAGCCCTCCTTGAGCACTTCCCAGACCGGCGGGATTTCTTCCTTGGACATCGTCCGCAGGCCGTCCTTTTTGGCGCGCAGGTGGACGAAAAAGGACGGCCTGCGGACGATGTCCAAGGAAGAAATCCCGCCGGTCTGGGAAGTGCTCAAGGAGGGCTGGCATTTCTTCATCCCCATCGGCGTGCTCATGGG
>JAAUXU010088825.1_pt1 | contig 17537 bp, 12 predicted proteins | sample 7278151 | NCBI WGS metagenome assembly JAAUXU01 (sample SAMN14350113, study PRJNA611818) | marine sediment metagenome | isolation source: surface marine sediment (1.8m) | place: French Polynesia: Moorea | collected 2018-08 | reverse complement strand
CCTTCATCACTGAGAATCGAACATCTGAGAACAAACTGCTGCATTGTGAGGACATTTCACATTAACCTCAGTACTATATTTTCTCTGTTCGTGTTGCTTATCACAATATTTTCACCCATCAGAGCTCTTCCTTTCCCTCTGCTGGTCACGTGACTTTTGCGACGCGCTGTCGTCACAGGCAGCGCCACTGATGTTTCCACTCTTGTCTAGTATAACACCTCACTGAGTTTGGCAGGCTGAGACAGTGACACTGGGCTGGGTCGTGACCAGCAAGGTGTTAGCATAGACCATAGAAGCAATATATTTCATCCATTGCATAGGCTAGAGAAACAGCTCTGCAGCTGTTTGTCACTTTAGCCACCTCTCCCCACGGAGCACTGATTGGCCGGGGACATTTGGGAAGGTAAAATACCGGATTTTATGAAGTACACAATCACTAAAGATCACATGAAATAAGGAGAACAGCGAGTTGAGGTCTCTTTCTGGGTCTTGTTTGCCCTCTCTTTTTGTTTGCCTTATTATGTCCTCTTCCTTTTGACGAAACGTCAACGACCACTTCTGACACATAAAGTAAAAAAACTTCCTCATGTAATGTGTCTGTTGCAAGGACATGTAAGAATACGTGACACTATTATTTATACGGTTACAAACTGCGAGTGTGTTAGGAACTCCTGATTAAAGGTTTTCTTGCTACTTCTGATGATGCACACTCATGAACTCAGGAATGGGTTGCATGTCATTTGTACAATTTGCCACACAAATTTTTGGCGCCCATATTTCCTGCTTGCCACCTAGAGCCAAATTTTATTACTTTGAGGTGAAAGTCAAATTTTTATGCAGATATTGGTGACTATAGAAAGTTATATTAGCTGCTGTCTTCTGCCTATTTCCGTCCCACGAATGACACCCTTGCGATGTCTTTGGGCACGCTTAAGGAGCCGCACACAAAGATACGCTTGGTTGCTTTTTCCTTAGTTGAAATGAATGCAGGTCTTCATTGACTGCCGGTGTCTCCTCAAAAATGCCACGCATGTTTTGCCTCACTTTTCTTCGACAGCTGACCCTCCCAGCAAGAGACAGCTCGTCTGCCTCTGCACTAGAGCGCCAGCAGGTGATCCAGTGGGTGACGACTCTCTCTGACACGAACATCTCCGTGATTGTGACCAATGCGAATCATTTCGAGAAACCAGTCCGGAGGCAGTAGTTACGCAAGCACCGTCTTCTTTACAGTGAGTGACCAGTGGCCAGCAGTTGGTCACGGCGACGTTTAAGGCCCACGATGAACGACGAATCAACACTCAAGAGAGAAGTAGTCACTAACATGAAGGAGTGCCTCGATGTGGCCCGGTCCAGTTTGAAGCGAGCTTCGAACTGCTGACGGGACTAATGAAAACCTCGGATCATTCCGACTCAAGTCTACCTGCAATCGACCGAGGATCCGGGTCTGTGCTCGCTCGCATTTCGCCGGATTCGTCTGTCGTTTCAACCATGGACGGCAAGTCTGCCCACTACTGGTTCGTCAGTTCGCCTACCACAGTCTTTTTCTTCGGAGTTAACATTTCTTTGACGCAGTTCCCCAAGCGACCGGGAACAAGAAGTCCAAGCCGGAAGAGGGTACTCCTCGACCGAGTCCTCCGCGCCATCCGAGGTCGACTCCTCGACGCCCGGGATGCAGCAACGACATCAACAGGATTCCATCGCTGTGGACATGTCATTTATGAATGAGCAGGTAAAGTGCTTGCAATAATGCCTCCTGCCGAAGCGGTGAGATTATTACCATGAGTAGAAGCGCCAGGCTGAAGAACGCATTGTATGCGTTCAGGACAAGCACGTACGGCTACTCTTGTGCTGACCGTGTAGACATAGAAAGAGTTCGTGTACGACGTGAGCAGTCAGTTGAAAGGGGTGTGAGGCAGGCAGCACCTGAACCCGTGGCCAACGTTCGTTGCGAGATAACACAGTTTACGTCACTCCCGTTCTTTACGAATGAACTTTTCGCTATGCACAGTTTTAAAAAATAGACAAAAATGTGCTCTAATGTCCTCCTCAGAGGCTAATACAGCGTCCTCAGGCTGCGGCTGCGGCGGGGTCCAATTCGTCTCACTCCAGTGTTCGCGTTGGGCTGCATCGCCACTTGATACCTCATCTTCGTCAGCAGCAAGAAGGGCAGCAGCAGCAACAGCAACAACGGCAGCAGGAGCAAGCTGGCGGACTAATGGCGCATTTTCAGTCCGGTGCCTTTGGTCACCAAGTGCATCTGGCATCCCAGCATCCACAACAACCTCATCCTGGAGCAACGCAGGCAGCTTCGGCAGCATCGGCGATCGCTCAGACTCAGGTGCCTCGTCTTCATCATCACCACCATCATGACTACGAACAGCAGCAACAGAGCGGTGGCAGTGAAAGGACACAGGGTGGCGGAGGAGGGACAGAAGGAGGTGGCAATGGAGGGTAAGCTGCCACGTATATAGCTTGAGGTTTCCTTTTTCTACTTATCCGTTATTTGTCATCAGCGACGCTGAAGACAACTTCTCCGGAATGATGAGAAACCTCCTGGCCCAGAACCCAGAGGTCAGATCCATCTTGTCCGCCTTTGAGCAGTACATTCCATTTGCTCTTCTCGTTTCAATCAAACTGCTCTTTGACCACGGCACAGGTACAGGAAAAGATCAGATTTTTTTCTCGAGCAGAGTGACAGTTTTGCCTTCGTTCAGGTCTGGTAGTGTTTACTTGCCTGCTGATCACGTCCTTGCACTCCAACTCTGTGGTGAGGCAGGAGGTGTCGAAACAAGACCGCAAGAATCTTCCTGCCCTGGCAACGGTCTTGGTGTATCTCATAGCCTGCGTCGCTCTGATTTACTTCGTCTTCCAGGACCAGCAACTCTATAACTGGTGGGTATAGAAGGGAAAAGCAGCGGACACTTAAATGTATGTTTTTCTACTTCAGTGCGCTGTTCCTCCCGCCCAGCAAGGTTGAGTCTCTGTACGACTTAATCTGGCTCGTGGGTGTGAATGACTTCATCCTCAAGTTCGGCGCTGTCATCGTTAAGATCTTGCTGGTTTTTATGCCACCAAGAATTATTCCCTATCAACGTCGGGTGAGCAGACTAGCGGTTTAAATCAAGCAATACGCTTTTTTAAGTTACTCAATAGTACTGTCATAGTCGTACTGCGCAGGAGGAGTTACTGCGGTCAAGTGTAATTAATCCCTTATTGTAGGGGAAATATTTTCTGTTCGTGGAGCGAGCCAGCCAGCTGCATCGTGAACTCGCCCCCATCCAAGTGTGGCTGTCGTACCTGTTGTTTGGTTACGAAAGGATCAATGGCAAGATGTTAGGAGTGGTGCTCGTGGCCTGCTACATTATCAGCAAAGGTCGACGGCTGCTCAAGGGAGCCAGGCATATGCACAAGGCAGTGTGCAAGTTGATGCAAAGCACAGTGAGTATGTTTACGACCAAACTGAATGACGACTGTGCGATTACGCCGCCGAAGGGGTTTGCGACTCCTACACTGTGTGTACCCTCTTACTCAGACATACGGACAATCTCCAACTGCTGAGCAAATCAAGTCAGCCGGCGGCAGCTGTCCCATCTGCTACGAGCCATTCCAGCGACCTTCCGTGCTTCACTGCAGACACGTCTTCTGCGAGGATTGCCTCTCGGCGTGGTTCGACCGGGAAAAGACGTGTCCGCTCTGCCGGGCTCAAATCACGGAGGATCCGGCCTGGAGAGACGGGTCCACGTCTCAAGTGGTGCAGCTCTACTGACGGATTTTTCTGGAGCTTAATCCGAAACGTCGTGGAGAAGTCACAGGAAAGAGACAGACGGAAAGACGCCCAGTTGTGCGTTAAGAAGGAAATTGTATTTTGGACGCCGGCAAATCTGTGATCATTATGCTGTACTGTACTGAACTGGAGCTTGTCATTTGCTGCAGTGACTCATCTAGTGTACCTTTGCACAACACTTGTGCATTTTGAGCTACTGTGTGTACTATGAGTGTGCATATCATCTACGTAACCGAAGAGAACTTGGCTTGCGAGCCATCAATATCATTATTCGAGTATGCGGGATGTGTCTACTAGGTTTTTTCAATGAGGAGTTTTAGCGACTTATCGATATTAGATTAGGCTACGGATGGTATATTGAAGTAACGGTATAGCGTTCTGGCCCGCTGTTAGTTTTATGAGACAATGCTTAGAAGGCAGCAAGAAGTTTCCAACATAGCTGTCTACAAAGCAATGCAGTCACATACTGATGCATGAGACACTGGTATGCGTCAATTTCTCCAGAACCAAAACAAGTGCCCCTCTTTTGCTTAGAAAATCGCGGCGCTTTTTGTGCCTCAAAAGGTAAGCCAGATTCATTGCGAGTCAACTCGACTGTTGTATCAGCCGCAGTGACAACTTTCGCTTTTGTGCCGGTTTCTTTGACTTCAAACAGTACAATATCAGTTAAAGGAGGAAAAGCACCTCTTTGGGTGCTATGACGATTTTCAAAGGTGAGATTTTCCTACATTATTGCACTTACAAGGAGACAGCGAAACGTAGGTAAAAGCTGCTAAATTGTCAACGTGCGAACCTTTTTTCAGTTCTGAGGATCGCCTCAGACAGAATTTGTTAAGTTTTTTGTCACACCCAGTAGGGAATCAAAACTGGTTACGGTTAATTTCAGTTCTACAACCGACCTTGAGAATTTTAATAGGCACCACTGATAAATGCTCGTATTCCTAGAAGCTCGAGGAATCGAAGTCATGCACACCTTTATCTTAAATTAAATGCGTGAGAAACCGGACGGTCTGTGTTAAAAGATTTCTTTCCAGTTTGACATAATTGATCAGGCTTTCTTGTGCGCGTTCAGCCAGGCCAATATCTCGACTGATCTTTCCGTCTTTAGTTTGATGTTGTGTTTGACCGCTGATACAGCATGAGTAACAGATTCAATCTCTTTAGAGCTCATCTGCGTGCGAAACTGTACCAGGAAGTTGTCCAGCTGTACTACTTCATCTTCAGTATTGCCCAACTTCTTGTAACTTTCCATGACAGTATCAAACATCTCGTGTTGTGCTTTAACTGCTTCGAAGTTGTCTTGAATCCACTTGAATGCAACATTTAAGCCCTCTTTCTTCTCTACCAACTGCTTGATCGGTGCCAACCTGGATCCATAAAAGGATGGGTCTTTCAGTGCCCTGTCAAGTTCATCTCTCTGATCTTTGACTTGAGGGCACCTTAGAGCATACCGAATGGCTTCAGCCTCTTGTGGCAAGGCCGTATTCTGAAGTCTCTCCTGCAAAAAGGGTACTGCTGTATCAGCTTCTCTTCTTACGGCAGCACAGTAGACATATGGCCTAAGATGTCTATTAACCGGGTTATTGACGGGGTCATCAACATCTCCAGAAGATGCCATCCAATCCTCGAAGACTTCTACTGCATCATCGTCAAACTCTGCAAGCTCTAAATAGTTGGCTGCGCTAATCACTCTCTGATGAAATCTGTTCTGTGGATGTGTGTTGGTAACATCTTCCTCCACTCCAAGGGACCTATATTGTGACAAGACTATGCCGGTTAGATATTCGAGGAGAGAAGCGGAACTCGTTGCATCTGCCAGACTCGTCAAGGCTGCAACACCGACAGCAAATGGAGGATACTCAGATTCTTGCTCGAGATATTCAGTCAGGCTCAGTGCAAGATCATAGTCCTGTATGTCAGCCTCTGCAAGGGCAAAGCCATCGTTTAAGAGCTGGGCCCTGTTGGTAACGTGTATCTCTGTGTGGTCTGTATTCAGTTGATTTATCAACATATTCCAGTTTTGACTGTCATAATCAACTCTGTAGTAGCCGAGGTTTTGAATGTTAAAAATGACTGGTGTGTCACCACCTACTTCTAGGTCAATTAGGCCCCCAGCATTGGGCTCTAGGAATGTGGTACTGTGAACTGTGCCTTCAAAGTCACTTTGACCACTCGCCACTGCAGTGTACGTGTAGGGAATGTACCAATCAGTTCGGTCATTGTCACCAGATGCATTCTCTGGGTCCGTGAGAAATCTCCGTTGGCTAAGCTGTGCGGTTGCTTGAACATAGTCCCTTTCAACTGTGAGAACTGGATAGTTTGATTGTTTTAACCATGGATCCATGATTTGCTTGATATTATATTCAAGTGGGAGTGTTCCGGAGTTATGACCAGCTTGGTCCAGGTTTTCCCAGAGCTCGTCTGTCACTCCAGTCCCTAGACTTTGTTCGGACAGGTACGTCCGAAGACCAACGAGCAGTGTGTCATAGGTAAGAATGTACTGCAGCATGCGGAGCATGCTTCCGCCACGCTGATAGGTGATGATGCCGAAGTCTGCATTGTCAGAGGTCACTTCATTCGGGTCTTTAAGTATTGGATGTGACTGGGTAGTTCCATCGTATCTCAACAGAGGATACATTTCATCTGGGTAAAAGACGTCAAGAACCTCCATTTCTGGCTCAACTGCATCAGATCCAACGTATCCGAAGTAAGTAGCAAAGCCTTCATTGAGCCAAATTTCATGCCACCAGTCACACGTCACGTCGTTACCAAACCACTGATGGGCATTCTCATGTGCATTCACATACAGAAGATCCTGTTTTTCCTGTGCTCCTGTTTGAGCCTCATCTATTAGAAGCACTGACTCCTGATAAACGATCATTCCATAATTCTCCATGGCTCCACCATACATAGGCAGGGCAATTTGATCCATCTTAGGCAGAGCATAACTCTTTTGAAACAGTTCCTCAAATGCCTGAATAATCCTTGGGCCAATTGATGCTGCATACTGACCATAACCTCTATTAATTGCATCACTTCGACCAGAAGTGCCCTGGATTACTCCTGTGATAACTGATCCAGAAGGAATGTTGATGAAGTCAGTAACAACAATAAAAGCAGTGAGATATGTCGACATGGGGACAGTTTCATCATATTCATCCCAAATGTATCCATCATACCCTTCCACAGCTGAGTCCGAATTTAAGAGGACGCCATTTGAGAGGGACGTGTAACCCACTGGTCTGCCTATTCTAACCTTGAAGGTAGCTTTCATGGCGGGTTCATCCAGGCAAGGATATACTGTTCTGGCATCATCGGTCTCGAACTGAGTGCCTGCCACCTCAATTCTCTCACCAGTGTCGACAGACACATAAGAAACTGTGAAAAATCCTCCCACGGAAAAGTCAGTAATGGGTACAATTTCTCCCACGTATTTGCCACTCAGAGTAATAGCACCAGGCCCTGCAAGTGGTTCATGCTCCAGAGTGACAAAGTCATACGCGGGTTCATAGGTAAAGCTTGATATCGTCACTTCATTGTTGTCTGAATCAATGATTTGGAAGGAACTTTCGTCCAACAGGAGTCCCTTTTGGTGCATGGTAATAGTTCCATCATTGACAGTGCCCGTTATGACATCGGCCTGCATTGAAAAGAAACCATCAATTGTATTAAAGTCTGGTGCCAGTGGGATGATCAAGTCGAGGTCGTAATGGCTCGGGACAACGTTTCCTGGCAGTCTGTCTGAAGGAAGCTGTTGCTGCTCAGGATTAAGCACGTGGATAACTCCCTTGACGGTCCCCGTAGCTGCGTCAACTCTCTTAATTTCACATTTCCACCGACCTATGAAAAATGAGTGGCACGTCAATGTTAGTGCTTTAGTATCTCTTTCCAAGACTTGAATTTTCCGCATACAATTCATTCAAAGGCTGTAAAAACATTTACCATAATCTCTGCTCTTCACAGCCTTCACTGTCAATCCGCACCCAGTCTCAAGCATGATGAATTCATGATGGTCAGTTTCTGACGTGCTACCGGATATGACGTCGCCTCCAGGTGAGACAAAGAAGCAATCGGCGACAGAACCACGGTTTTCTGGCAACAGGCAGGAAAGTTCAGCTTTCGACCCAATGCTGAAGGCTCCGTTGCCTTCCATCAAAAGATTGCGGCCGCTGACAAAGCCGGCTGCAAAGGCTACAAATACATGTAGCAGAATTGAAAACTTATGCATAATGCAAAAGTCCGAATGTTCAAAATTATTGACTACTGTGCTAACTGCCCAAGTAGGATGAGAACGAGAATTTGGTGGACAGCGATACTGTGTGCATAGGCGTCCGTGGCTTGTACTTATACGTAATTGCAGTGCGCACAGTAGCATAAGGGTACGTCAGGCGCATACGGAACGATTTATCTTCACCCATTGTAAGTGGGACTCATTTCAAGTACACCATGTGAATCTGTGAAGTATCTGTATCTATGCGCTATCTCCTGGTTGTGGACGAGGCAAACTACAGGGTGCGCAAAAATTAGCTTGCTATATAACATCCTGAGTAAATTCACTGTTTGAGCATTTTATAAGGTGGTAATGGCACCGATGGAAAGCGACCAAGGTCTGTGACAAATTATGAGCAGCAATGACGTTCCTGCTTATGACAGCAAGCAAAGAACAAAAAAGCAGACATCGGCTTCCAGGCTGCTCATATGCAAGAGGCATGACAGTAAGAGGTTGCAAAAAAAGAAGTGAAGCTGCAGCAGCTGCCTTCACTGGACTTTTAACCTAGTCAGCTTCTAAGCTTACGTATCTCACAAATGAGAGGTTGATACTCCCAAGATGAAGGAGTTGTACTGACGTTTTAGAATATTTTTCAAACAATGATTTAAAGAGTAAACCACTTAGAAACTTCGTGTCAGTGTTCTTTGAAATATCCACTTCATGTTGCTTCATTTCACCCTTTCATGCCTGTGCCTTGGCAATACTTGCCCCTTCCCCTTTTTAGAGAGCACTTAACCATGACTGTGAAAGTCATGTTTCGAAATTAAACTTCCTAAGAGTTAAGTATAGGAATGTAATTTGATCCTGGTGCCGTCGCGCACATTTCATCGCTGCTGGAAGCAGTCGAAACAGCCCACATCGACAGGAAGCCAATTCTTCGCACCCGGTCCCTACTTTACAATGGGCTAGTTCGAAAATGTACGTTTTGTGGAAAATGATATTTGTTTGACCCCAGTTTTTGACCTTTGGCCAAAACATTTAGATTTTACTGAAACATTTTGTTTTTAACCTGTAAAACTGAACTTTTATTGACTTTTACTCTCGGACCATTCACTTTTCCACAATGCAGTCATGCTGGAAAGTCAGCTACAGTACATGACTCTGAACCAATATTGTGGAAAAATGAGTGGTCCTACAACAAAAGTACGCATCAGTCCAGTTTTAAAGGAGATTCTTAGCTCTGTATAGGGGGTAAAGCACCCTGTAAAGCATTGTAGCCTTATCCAGTCAAAAGTTATGGCTGAAAAATGAAGTGTGCGCTGCTCTTACTACACACATAACGTTATGAAACTTTAAGTAAAAAGTACAGATATTAAAGCAGTTTTTTTATCTTCAAAAAGTGAGATTTGTACCAGCTTTAACAGAGTCTAATAATACAAATTTGCCACCCCAAAAAAACTAAATTGAAGTATTTGAACTGGCATAGTATACAATGTCATGTCGCTGCATTCCCAAGCACACTGCAACCTGACATCTTCAGTCAGGTTGTGTATTTGAAGGACGGTGAAAAGATTACCATTCCCACTTGCTTTCGCTCGCACATGAGGCATCCTATCGATATTGCAGACTCATTTTTGGCTTGGCAACGTACGTTGTGTTTCCAAACAAATTGCAGAGTAATTCGCGAATGTCGATGCAGACTTTTGGGATACTTGGTTCGAGGGATACTTGTTTTTTTCCGGAGGAAATCACGTATTTTCTCATATTTCTTGCCGCAACAGGTCCGGACAATTCAAAAGAGGCCGCGGCCTCGTCGACCTCGAATGTAGCAGTCTTGGCAGCCTGAAAAACGTGCATGAGTTGTCCCTTCACGAGTCCCTGCCCTGAAGTCACTTGGCCCCTTCATTCATATGATTAAAATCCATGCGATTCCTGGTTGTGGGGTAGTGCGTAGACTGCAGTCATCAGAAACAAGCCAACAGACATTTCAGATTTGACGATGGAAATGGGAGACTACACAGAAGATCTTGCAAAAGACAAAATTCGTGGTGCCACCGGAGAAGTCGTAAAAAGTGTGCCACTGCTGGTCGCTGCTGCCACAGTGGACATCTGTAGCCTAATTGGGACAAAAAGGATATCACAAGAGCTTTCAAATGAGACCTTTTGTGTCAACATCAGTCGAAGTATCGGGTTCGTCAAAAGTCGTTGCGCCTATTTTTTGCCGGCAATGCACAGTGCCTCCCAGGAAAAGCTGGTAGCGGTGTTCCGGTCGAAGTTAGATACTGGATAAGTTAGATAAATATCAGTCGATCCCCAGTTAATTTTGCAATTGAATATCAGATTTTGGTTCTCCATGATGAACTCGCACTATTCATGGGCTCACGCACAGAGCAGATGTCTTTTTTGCTCATACTTTTGAGATAAAAAGGAGCCAAGTCGTGTTGATTTTCATGAATCTTGACTTACGCTTATTGACAAAAAATTGTGACAGATACGTTGTTGACAAAATAACACCTGCCAAAATGCCCCTTGAGATTTTTTAACCCAGCTCCATCCGTCATCTTGCTCTAGCTCGACGAAAAGTAAATCAAGCGAGCTCATTGAGGTACCAAATAATGCCTATTGCACAGGCGCAAAATATGATATCAAAAATTCAGAGAATTTGACTGTTCAGAGCTCCAAAACGCAGAATGCACAACGACTTTTAACGAACCCGACATATGCATGAACTGTCCCAAAAACTTGACAAACTTATTTTCAACCGCACTGACTTTCAAAGCCGATAGAAATATTGCTGCTCATGCTTAAGCATGAGCTAATTTAGATGCTTGTGTCTGTGCTCATGCTTTTTTCACGACTGCAAGATTTTAAAAAAATGAGCATAAGCATAATCCTAGCCTAGGCATTGCACTTAAGCATGAAAAATGTCCATGCTTGAGTCTGCCTGAACGATGTTAATTGGGCGTAAGCATGAGCACAAGCCAGGGCATAAAGCAAGATTCTACCTGATATCTCGTTTTGTACCCGGCCTGCAATCGCTGACTAATTTTTGCACGACACGAATCGACAAAATTACGATTCGCTACCTTGAACAACCCACAAGCCTCACAGAAAGTAGGTTGATTTTTGTCCATTTAAGTCAGATTACGCATTGTGTGTGTGCGAGTGATAAGATGTTTCGTGTGTCCATCCTAGCTGTGTCCACAGCACACGTGGAATGGGGTTTTCCGCGTCATGTCAATCCACTGAATGCTTCTTCAGGCACAAGTGCCCGACTAACAGGGAATTTATTCACCATAAAATGCGGTACAAGTTGCTACGTCTCCGCTGGAGGAAATGGCGAATTGTTTTCTACAGACGCTTCAAGTCCTGTCATTTCTTTACTACTGATGTGTATCACATAAAAGCTTCAGGCTTCTTGTTGATCAGCTGTTATCCGCTCCTGCCCAGCGAAGCCTAAACGGAATGAGGAGAAACCTTAATTACAAAAACATCTCAATTTTTCTGTACTCGTAACACATTAAAATATCCTTACAATAAATTCACAGTTGTATGAAAAGTGGCTCTTAAATACCTTAAATGACAACAACTGGCATAAAGTAAAAGGTCCCATACATGCCACTTGTTTTGATGACCTGCCTACAGTACATTTTTAGTTCAATGTAACAACAAACTTTCAGTGTGAGTGCAACATTCTGTGCGTGTATCTCACCATTCTGGCATGCTGGACACACTCCTCAAACGCGTTGACCTGCTCCGCACAGAGCAATGATCGCCCTTTGTTCTGCTGGTAGCATTGTAGCAACGAATTGCGCAGTCCGGGACACACGGGACGATTGGGCGAGTGTAGAAACATCCGGTTCACGGCCTCCGCGGACTCGCGGTACGCGTCCTCGCTCAATTCCTCGCGTCGCAGTTGCTAAAAAAGCGAAATGCTCACCATTGACAGTTACACACACTCAAGAGAACGGTTTGATTAATCAAGTTCCTCCGCAACTTCTCCTGTAGCAAAAGCACTCACGCTATCTCTTAGCTTCTTGACTCTCTCTTGCCAGTAGCTCTCGGCCATCCTGAGTTCCTCCTCCTTGGCGGCGCGCACTTTCAAGGCAGTGAGGCTGCCCGGGTCGCAATAGCTCTCGGTCAGCGGTTGCTGAGCAGGAGCTGGAGCGACCTGGGCAGGTTGAGCAGGTGGTGGAGGAGGAAGAGGCTCTTGGGGCGGTTTCTGGGCTGGTTCAGAATAAGGTTGTTGCGGCTGAGCAGAACCAGACTTGGTATCTGAAGTGGGAGCTTCGGAGGACACCGAAGAGGTCTGGTTCATCTCATCCTTCAGCCTCTGCACCACGGAGTCTGATATCTAGATGCAGCACGAAAATGCTTACATTGGCGAAATTGATTGCATCGACTATTTGCAGACCTTGATGACGCCGGCAGCCTCATCGTTAATGACGGTGATCCGGCGAGTGTTGCTCTGACCCTGGCCCATGGTAAATCTGAAGGGAAACCCGGACACCTCGAAAGTGAACGAGGGTCACCCCCGGATTTATGTATGTTCTTCGAACGAAACCGAGAGACGGGCCGAGGATTGTTTACAAAGCCTGGGAAGGCGACATGGCAATGGTGCAAGAAAACAGCCACTTCAAATAAGATTCCCTCTTACCAGTAAAAAAGCATATTTGCCATGGCTCCCACCTTTCCTCGCTCAGCCGACGCGCCAAGAGCTTCAAAAGTCAAAAACAAGCAAAGAAGAAAGGAAATATTCAAAACCGAAACCAAACGAGGACTTCTGAATTAGCGGTCAATGGCGGAAGATTGCGGTGAGAGCGAGACAAGCTTTTGGGACTCTTTTGACTTTTGCGACTAAAGTCAGTCTGAAACTCACACAATCTTGCTTTTATTACCCAGACGATCCATCTCCTCTGCTGACCATCCCGGTCCCGAACGAGGTATACACGCCACCGGAATCGACGCCGCCGGCACCCTGGATGGCGTCCACTGGCCGCCGGGACCCAGGCGAGGGCCTGCGGGCCAGAGAAAAGGGCCTCATGAAGCCCTCTAACAGCTTGCTGGGGAGGGACTTGCGGCGATCTCTGTCTTGCTTGCCAGAGGAAAGCAAGGGTGATCGACCTTCGTCCATCGGGATCTTGTCGACCGAGGCTCTGGCGACGTCTTCGGGTTTCTTAGGCGAAAGTACCTTTGTCTTCCCTGATGGGTCCGACCTCAGCCTGAGACAATACCGAACTAGAACGGAGATATCGGACAAGGGCGATGACCTCGCCAGCAAGAAGAAAGGCGAGCCTGAGATTTTCAAGGTACCGGCGTTGCCTCCGAGCAAGATTCGTCAAATGGGCATTCCACAGAACTTGATGGCCCCGAGCGACTCCTTTCTCCGTAAGTCGGACCAAAATGTCAGTGCCGTCAACCAGAGCAGTTTTGCTTGGGACAAGATCCTGGGCAACGAGAGCTCAGCGGAAGGCTTGAAAAACTATGACATTTCTCTCGTCAGCGGGGCAGTGGCGGTCATAAACCCTGAGCTGCCTGTGGATGATGGCACCTTCGAGAAGATCAATCAATCGGCGGACGACTCCTTCTTCTCCGGGGGTCAGTTCTCGGCCAGGTCCACGTCCATTGGGGGCTCTGCGGAGAGTATTCACAGCAAAAACGGGAGCGGTGGCACCAGAGACGAGAGATTCTCCGATTTCTCCACCAAGAACACCAACTTTTCTTCATCGTCTTGGAGTGTTGCCACCGGGGAGTCGAGGCACCCCAATCCCTTCGATTCGAACCAAGGCAACAACTGCGGCGGCTGCTCACTGGTGGAGAAAGGCTTCGAAGGCATGAATCAAGACTTAGGAGAGGATTTTTCCAACAAGGAAGAGTTTGTAGAAGGAAGCAACGCGGCCAAAACTCTGATTGACGAAGCGGAGAAAGAGTTTCTGGAAGAGCACAAGTTGGTGATGTACACCAGCAACACTTCGAGCTTCCAGCATCCCCAGCAACAAGGATCTTTCGTCAGCACAAATAGCGATGTGCTGTCACGCTCGCAATACTTCATGCAAAACACTTCGAGATTGGGGTTCTTGGGAGCTTCCCACCTGGCGGGAGAGGAAGACCGACCAACTTTGGGAATGTCGAAGCTGGCTAGCCCTAAGCGAAAACAGTGTGATGGTGTAAGCAAGACGGAGGAAAAACCACTGAGTGATGCCAACCTAAAAAAGGAAGTTAATGACAAAGATGAGGCAGCGCGAAACTCCATCTATCCGGTGACCGCGGTCGCGTCGTGTTCTACCACGCCTGAAGTTTTGGAGCAAAATGCTAAGCCACAAAAGGAGGATGGGCACATCGCTCAACTTCAGGAAAAACTGTCCGCCTTCAAAGGCATGGAGACGGCTCAGTTGTCTCAGCTCATCAGTCAGGTCTCCCCTGGGCTGGACTCCAAAGCTTACGCGAACATAATATCTGAATTCCTAACTAAAGCAGCAAGGACCCATGACAACGACTGCACCTTGGACAACACGACATTGTCGCAGTTTCTGCCGTCATTCATAGAAGCAAGCGTAATGATGCCTGACGACGAAGGGCTGGAGGAGACGAGGCCTAACGGCCAGGAGGAAGGCCGCGGTACTTTCCTGAAGAGTCCCCAATCCATCAGTTCTAAAGATTCCCAGCCTCCATATGCAAAATCACGATTACCTGTGCTGTCCCCCGAAGCTAAGTCTCCGGCAAAGAGTCTAGTTCCTTCAACATTGGTAGGGAGCAAGTCAAAAATTCCGGTTCCCAATCAGGAGAGCAAGTCCAGTTGCGTGAAGAAGGGCTCTACTGACTTTGCATCCCGAGGCCAGAGGTACTCATCCCCCATAAAGCCGAAATCAGTACAGCAATCTTCAACCAACGACATGGGAGACACTCCGTCAAGAGTGAAGAAGGAATTGTTCGGCTCTGGAACCAAGGACATGAATGTGAAAAATCCTGCAAGCGTAGTAGCAGCAGCACCAATGGCACCGAAGCAGCGTTCCCCCCTGCTGCCAATAAACACTGGAACAACCTCGCGGCCTCCAGCAATCAAAGTAACTGGATGTACAGAAAAACCGACAATGAAAATACCGGCGTTCCCCATCGAGTCGGACAGCACATCACTCAACTTCTTGGCTGTGGAGTTGGGCCGCTCAGAGGAGCAGGTGTTGATTATACGCAACATCACCGCCTCCCAGCTGGCGGTCAATCTGGTTGTGCGGGAGTCTCCCGATTTCAAGCTTGGTTTGACATCAACTAAGCAGATAATTCTGCTGCCCCACGCCACTGCCGAAGTTGCTGTAGTGTTCTTTCCGTCATCTGCAGAGTACCCGAGCAGGGGCAAACTCGTGCTCAAGCCACAGGGAATGGGCAGCTTTAAAGCCACCATCCTTCTTCAGGGTCAAGGAGGTTGTCCAAACTTGAAGCTCTACAACTTTGGTATCCTGAACGCCACGGCCGCCGCCCCCACCAGAAGGAGGATGCTTGACTTAGGCAAGGTCTCGAACAACAACGGGCGCTTGAACTGGAATATGGAGTTGTCCAATGAAACCGGCACTGGAGCAGGTTTCTTCCTCATGCAGGCCTACAGAGACCCGGAGTGCAGGCTGCCCGCCCATGACACCGGATTCATTGAGCTGAATCCAGCTCGTGGCGTTATCATACCAGGGGAGCGCACAGTCACCAGCTTTATGATCGACCTCTCGGAGCGCGTTCCCATTTCCAACGGTATTGAAGAAGAATCCGGCAACCCCATGACGTACTTGGGGTCACTTGCTCTCTTCTACGGGCCCGAACTGTGCCGTAGAGTCTTGAGAGTGGCACAGCGTCTGCCGGGCAAACGATCACGACTTAGTAACGGAAGCAGTCAGCTACTTGCTGCAGTTGACTTTACTGGCGAATTTCCGAACGAGGATGCCTTCACAATCGACTTGGGGAGGGCTATATCTGCTGCGGACTGCAAGCACTTTGCGGAGAAAACGGTACAGGAGGTGATTGACCTGGTTGCCCATGTACATCACCAGCAGCTGGCGACTCAGTTTAAAACGCTGACAGTTGAAGAGACCCTGAGCGAGACCAGGATTGATTGCACATTTATCCAGCATTGTCAGTCGGCTTCTCCGCCAAGGCTGGAGCCCATCAGGGAGGTCGCATCTACATCTAAGGCGAGCAAGGACGGGATTTCTGGCGAACTTAGTCTGGAGTCAGGTACTACTTTAATGGCAAAGTTAATATTGTTTTAACCCTATATGCCTATGTATTTTTACATTCAGTCGAAAATTTGTTGAGTTATTCTAGTGTCGAGTTATATTATTATTCAGTCGAGTTATTTGGTTCACTAGTTGGTTCGTGAAGGTTACATTCGGTCCTGCAATTGTCTTTTTTCTCTTTCAGAGCTTATTTGCTTCCCGATCACAGAGAGGGGAAAACGCACTTCAGCCAAGGTGAAGCTGAAAAATCGGTCGCAGACGGATCAGTTGGTGAGGGTGGGCCCACTCAAGAAGCCGTTTTACCGAAAGCACGAGCACATTACAGTGAAGTGCAGAAACTTCCTCTGTCTGCCCATCTACTACAGGCCGGAGAGTCAAGGCCCCCATGAGGATGTTCTTAAGTTAACAAAAGGAACTAAGGTGCTTTCCGTCAAGCTTATGGGCAGCACCAAGTAAGAGAAGTGTTGTTTCATCGACGTACTTTATCCATTATTTGTATTTCAGTGGTGACAGGGTATCAGACCATTTGTACGTATTTCAGCTAGAAAAGTATGGATCTTATGAGAACAGACGATAAGCTATTCTAGTGGTTGTTAGTTGTATCAGGCACTACACTGTCCGTTGGCTGTACAGTTGTATATAGGACTAAATCGGCTCATTTGCAATCGAGCTTCACTCGAGGACTTCTCCCACTCTACAGCACCATCTAGCGGACGGTAGGAGCGTTATCAAAGCTGGCCCGCGACAGTAGATACACTCCTTGCTATGTAACGTACCTGCGCTGCGTGTCTTCAAGCGGATGACTAATAAATCGATTGCTCGTAGCATCCAACGGCCTAGACCTTCTTGAAGTGGTGCTTTCTTGTCATTGCGTGTCGGTTGGGTGTAATATTCTTTCACTATAGCAACGTGCAAAGCACAAGCAGTATGAAGTTGATGACTAACTTGTGACTTGAAAGTCAGCATCACGGAGGCGGCCCCCATGCTTGACGTTGCCGCTATTCAAGAGGAGTGCTGGCAGACGTGCGATGCCGACTCCAGCGCCTATGCCATGGATTTGACAAAGGTCCCCGTCTACAGGGATCCGGACACCAGGAGGATAGTTGTTCACAAAATAGCTACGATGAATTCATCGCAAGTCAGGTCCAGCAGTAGCAATATTGTAATCCCACGAGCGCCATCAGATTGGCAATGACATCGAGCAGGACTCGTGGGTGGTGGTAGCAGCAGGTAAAGAAAAGCGCTTCTTACACAAGGTCCATTAGTACGAGTACTCTAGAGGAAAAGAGGAATAGAAACAATTTTTACCTAAAATGGCATCGTT
>JAAUXU010069804.1_pt1 | contig 17550 bp, 15 predicted proteins | sample 7278151 | NCBI WGS metagenome assembly JAAUXU01 (sample SAMN14350113, study PRJNA611818) | marine sediment metagenome | isolation source: surface marine sediment (1.8m) | place: French Polynesia: Moorea | collected 2018-08 | reverse complement strand
GCCTGGTGACCAGAACAGCATCGAGAATGTCACACTCCACTGCTCTGGCAAGGTCAGCTGATCCTCTCCTTGAGGAATGAAACCTTCTTCGCCGTCCCTCGACCCATTTCATGTGCTCCACCTGCGTGGAACCCCCTCTAAGGAGAGTCCATGAACGTGATTCTCTCGTAAGACAAGGTGCAGTTCCCCATCTCCTCTTTGTTATTGATGAATCTGTTTTTGCTTCTTCTTAAAGAGCCCCAACACGGCCTGATGACAGCTGCCTATATAACAAGGTTAAGGTTGCACTTCTGCCTCACCCTGTCTAGAATTACCTAGTGTAAGTGTGCGTTTTAGACAATGACTTCAGCGTCGGCGTCGGGTGATAATGATTTCCTGTCTTTTTGGCCCCTTTTGAGTGGCGCGAGGATGACAAATGGAATCGGGGCAATAACAAATGAACCGATTTCTCAGAGGCTTCTTAAATTTAAGTCGAGATCCTGCTGGCTTTTGCCTGGAAGCGGCGAACTTCTCGTTCTCATACCTCATAATTAACACCAGGAGTCTGTGGAAGGAGAAGAAGAAGAATAAAACAGCACCAAAAAAAGCTGAATAAATACTGAAAGTGTCTCATTATTGAGGGAGCAAGAAAGAGACCTATTTCCCTCGCTTGTTTCAGGCAGATCTGCACGTTCTGTGCATATCTGCAATGCAGATCTGCAGTCACGAAGAGAGAGAGAGATGGAAAAAAAATTAAGCCAGCGGCGCCCACAGTGATAGAAAAGGTGTTCTTTTATTGCGCCATCTCTGTCTTCACCCACCCCTCAACACAAAGGAGATTGAAGATTTGGGAGCTCACGTAATGACGGCTAAAAAGGGTTTTAGCCTCAATGATCATCATCATCACGTGCCAAACGCTCAAGATGACAGCCAGAAGAACGTGCTCTGTCTTCACAACGTCAAGAGAGGCTCAAGAAGCAATTATATCAACTTTCTGAGGGTCGAGCGAGCGAAGAAATGAAGTACACAGACTTCTATCAACGTAAAAAACAGCCAAGTCATCAGCATTGGAAGGATCTCTTTTTTTTCTCTCTCTCTTTCTTTATTCGATTTTATCAGCGTGGAAATGTCAATGTAATCCCGAAGACATTTGCATGGACACAACAAAAGCCAGAGTGCTGAGGAGGCAACATTTTCTGTTCTCTCTCCCAATATTTCTTCCAGAGGCTCGAGGCTTCTCTTGTTCATGAGGCCTTTGTTTTCTCGTCCAGTCCATCTGTTATAGCAGCATGGACATTGAGTGAGTGAAGAAGTGAAGTCGCGAAAATGTGCCAACTCACGCTTCCCATCTTCTTTGTGCGTTTGAGTGACTGGGAATGCCAGATCACGGTCCTACCCCCTACGGGCTCATCATCAAAAAATCAAGAGCTTTGAAAGATGAAAAAGAATCCTTCGATTTAATATTTTCTAGCGTAGAAATAATCCTTTCTAACGCACACTTGATTAACTGTCAAGTGGCCCCCAAGGCTGGGCTTGATCTGGCAGGCTTGAAAAAGCGATCTCAGTTGACAAAAGGCGCTCATCAGGGTGAGATTCTTTAGACGGATGAAATATTGTCCGTCCTACGCGGAGGGGACTTTTAAGGGCGCGCTCACACGGGCGACTTCTTCGCCTGTGCGGATCGGCTTCCCCGTGGCGGCACCAGGGTGACCGGGCCTTAAGGGCCTCGGCGGATCAATCAGGACTTGATTAGATCAGGGAGGGAGAGGTGAAACCAACGTCACATTCCAGCAGCGATGACTTGCAAATCTGCACGCACGCACGCACGCACGCTTGCTCGCACGCACGCACGCTCGCTCGCACGCTCGCTCGCCCGTAGGCACGCACGCACGCATGCCTTTGCAAATGATGTCCTGAGGCACTTCTTAACTGTCAGGAGGTTCCTGATTGGTCCGACTACTCAGGTGACGATTCGTGACTCACTGGAGGAGCGGCGGAGCGAATTTCCCGTGCGGATCTGCACAGGAGAAAAAGATGGGTAGATTCTCTCTCTCGACAAAGTTGTGGGAATTTGCATACAGTTGAACTAGGGAAATGACTCGTGGCAGGGGGAATTCCCCACGCAGTTCCCCACAAACGAATGGTGGAAGTGGCAACCCCCCCCCCCCGAAAGCACACTTGCGAGAATCCGCACGCAGATCCGCACCGTATGAACGCCTCCTGAGCTGCACAGGAAGAAGCTAGAGAGGATGATGACTGAAATATGATCGCCATTAGAGTGATTTGCTTCTCTCTTTCCAGGCCGCGGCGGCGGCTGGTGCGGCTGGTGCGGCTGCTGCGGCTGCTGCTTCCTCAGAAGCAACGGCAACAGCAGCAGCCTAATGAGAGGTTGTTGCTGCCGTTGCCGCTTCCCATTATTCTCCGCGTTTTCTTCCCATTTTTGCACATGTGAGCACTTAAAAAGCGGACGTCGCGCAAGCAACAACATCTCAATTATCTCTGCTGCCGCCGCCTGGAGAAATTGGTAGAGGATGTAATTATATTTCGGGAGGAGAAGAGTGGCAATTTTCGGCTTTCATGCAGTTTTCGCAAGCAAAAATCGCACAAAACAACACGCAGTTCATCATCTCTCCTCTCTATCCGTGCAGAGGTTGCGCTGTCATGAGATCTTGTCCGCATGAGCTTCTGATCTCTTGGGACTTCTTGCATGTAAGGAGGGGATCTTCTTCTAATGTCTCCTACCTTTTCTTCTTCTTCTCTTCTTTTTCTGGCAAGCCCAGGTCAAGTACGTGACCCGAATGCCGCAGTTTCAGTGGCGCCACTGCTCTGTGAGCAGTAATGAATGTACGCGCGTCAAGCGGCAATTATGAGGCGTCAAGTCCGCCCTCTTTGCGCCACACACGACCGCGCCGGGCCCGACGCAGGGCGCGAAAGCGATGTTGACCGAGAGAGAAACTCGATATCTCGGCCATATATTAATTGGCACTCACTCTGATGCTGTGACAAACGATCCCGCAAGAAGAGGAAGAAGAAAATTGTCCCGCCGAGTGAATTATTAACTTCTTTAATGCCCCGGTGTAAACATCTTTAATAAGTTTCTCTCCCGGGGCCCGCGGGAGGTGCGAAAAAATCGTCCGCGACGATCAAAAAAAAAGTTTGGGAAGACTTTAAATATTTTGAATGCGTCCAGCGGCTTTGAGTGACGCGCTGTTTACCCGTGCGCGCGCGCGCGAACAAAGCGCGCACTCATGTCGCTTCTCCCGTAGGGCCCGGAGAAGACACATGTGATGTCGGGAGACATTTTTCTCTTTGCCTGGGGTGGCTGCGGAGCTCTGCGGAGCTCAAAAGTGAGAAAAAGTATGACTTGCGACTTTTCTTTCTCGCTCTCCGTCCGCCACTACTCAAGCCTCTTCCTCATTAGAGGTGTGTCGGGCTCCGAGCCTGATGCAGCCGGGTCAGCCCAGTCGGCCCAGGGCCGACCGACTGGCTGCCTGGCTGGCCGGCTGGCTGGCCGACTGGCTGGTCGGTCCTTCCGTCACTGCTTCTCATCAAAAGGAGATCTGACAGTGAAGGACTGAGCTTGTCACATGATAGAGACTGGTTTTTTCTTCTCCTCCACTCTTATCTCCGCTTTTATTTCCCCTTGCCTGCCCCTTAAAACAACAGTCATTAGTCTTTGGGACCTTTCTTCATCTGCCCACATGTTTCTTCTCCCTCTGCCCCAACTGTGAAGTCAATGCTGACAGATGCCACGCCGAGGAGAAGACGAAACCCAAACGTTTTCTTCTTCTTCACGTGTCAGCAAGGAGAAATGTGGAAAATCATGCACCAAAAGAAATTTCATGTTTTCCCTCCAGATCGATCCCTGGGGGAAGCAGAGAAAATCGAACTTCCACAACCGTCTTTTATGGAGACAAATCCGTTCTCATTTCCAGCCTTTGATCAACTCTGGAGAGTTTGTGTTGTTTCTTCTCTGCCCCCGTAGGGTGATCAGCGCTTCTTTTTTCCCAATTTCAGGTATCGCTCTGCTGGCTGGAGTCAAAATTTACGGCGGACATTTGTAATATTCGCTGCTGTCTGCGCGAGTAATTGCCCTCATCATTCTTTCCCTTCTCTCATTCCCTCTCTACACCAAGCGCGCTTTCAAGCGCAGGCTGCAATGCGAAATTCGGGGAGTTAACTCGTTCTCTGGGTCATGTGGGGACTGGAGGGACGCCCGGATTGGTTTTGAGTCATCAGAGACCCGGTTCCAGCTGGTGACATCTTCAGAGACCCGGGTTGGACTTGGAGCTATGATTAGAGACCTGGGTGGGGCTTGGAGCCATTATTAGAGACCCGGGTTGGACTTGGAGCCATGATTAGAGACCTGGGTTGGTTTTGGAGCCATTATTAGAGACCCGAGTTGGGTTTGGAGCCACTATTAGAGACCCACGTTGGCTTTGTGTCATCATCAGGCACCCGGCTTGGTTTTGGGTCATCTTTTGCAACCTGGATGGTTTTTGAGTGACTATCAGAGACAAAGATTTACCACGTGCTCATGAAGATCGTACCAGTTCACGCAGTCAGGGGAGATCTCATCTTATGCACTTAAATTTCCGTCTCAACTATCTTAGAGAAGACATCAACACGTTAATGCAGCACATTTTTTACAATTCACTCTCGATGACGACCTCTAAAGAGTGCTTGGATGTGTTTCTGACATATGATACCTCCGGAGTAGACGTGGACGAACCGTGGAAAACTGACCAAGACTGTTGTAGCCAGGGTGTCGCCATATCCCACTCATTAGGGCCTGGAAATGCCCGAAAATCCCAGCACCCGAGAATGCTTGGCCCCAAGGTCTGTCTGCACCCTGGACGTCTGGCAATAGTGCTGACTTGCAGCAGATCTGCTTACAAACAGAGCAGGACGATCAAATAATAGAGAAGATTTGTTCTTGCATTTTTATTCCCAGGTCACGAAAGTCAACTAACTAATGGCACAGTTCAGTTATTCTCCACTTCCAGAGAAAAAGAAAGAAATTTCTTGTCCCGAAGTTTTCTCTCCAAGTCTAGAATCTAAATAAATAGTGACCCGTTTGTGGACGAGCAGGAAAAAAAGATATTGGCAAATTTCGGATTTTCACGATAAATGAAATTTCAATTTCGGTGTCTCGAAAAGCCAAGATAGTAGCAAGTTCAAGCCAGTCACTTTAAGACAGACCAAAAGAGGGAAGGACCCAAAACATGGAATTTCAATCTTAAGACCCAAGTATTTGTTGTTGACTTTAATTCAGTAACGTGAATGCACGTGATGTCCAAGAGCACGAGGCTTCAGCTTTCCGTCTCTTGTCATTTCACCTCCGTGACTCCGACGATGACGAAAATGAAACGTCGTTTTGGTCTCTCGTCAGTCTGAGTCAGCAAACTTGACCAACTCTGGCCAGAGCCCAGGATATCCTGTACTCTTGAGTCATGACGAGTGCAGCGAGGTCAGAACCGCACTCGTCCGTGGATGCACAAGCCCCTCTGCGCATCAGCCGAGACTTGATCTTCTTCTGGGCGTGCGAGAAGCTCCTTTGTGCACGCACCTGACTTGGTACACGAACCCCTGCACAATTGATGGACGCCACATGCAGCCTCTTCTTCTTCGTCTTCTCCGTCTTCTTCTCAGCAGCAGCCCCTCGATTTAAACTCCTCCTCCTCCTTTCCAATCTGTAATTGACGTGTCGATGATTTGTAGAAATTGGCCAGGGGCCTGACGAATCCGGGCTTTTCCCTCCTTCCCCAACCTCCCGCTCAATATTTATGGCTCGCGCATGATGCATTTAAGAGCCCGACCAATCTCCATTCCTCATCAAGAACCCCTCTAATTACGAATTATTTACGACCCCGTCGAGCCCCACAAAGACGAAATCTGCCATAAACCATCTTAGCTTTGACGGCTTAGTTGAAGCCTTTGTCTGACCGAGCTCTCGACATGGATGCATGCGGGATAACTTTTCACAAAATTGCCATTGCCATAACTCATGAGGAGCAGCGGAGAATAATGGGCTTCGTCAGGTCGGCGGATTGATGTCGAAGAGATGCCAAGAAAGAATATAAATTTCGACATCAAGACAGAACTTTAGATTGAGCAGAAAAAAAAACTTTCGGCTGGTGTACGAAGTGAAGGACGGGGGGGGGGAAACGCTCAGGGTTGCCACTTTGGCTTGTTTACGGCCACTTTTTTTTCTATTTTAATGCACCCGGAGGGAGGGTTTGATAGTACCACATTCCAGGCATAAATAGAGGGACAGCTTTGGGTCGTTTTCTTCTCCGGGCGGGCTTGCTGGTTCGCCCGGAGGAATTCGAATTGAATTGTTATTACAGCCACTTTTTTTTCATTCATGAAGGTTTGATAGCACCACTTTTCTAGGCATTAATAGAGAGACAGAATTTGGTCTCTGGTCCGCCCGGAGAAACTCGAAGTGAATCGTTGCTTTGCTTTTTTGCCCCCTTCAGTACACCCGGAGTGAGAAAAAAAACTCGGCTATAAACACCACCACTCTCCAGAGCACACATTGCCTCCCAGCGTCTGCACATTCGCTCCCCCGGTAGAAATGGTCCAAGTTTTCTCCTCCCTCCACCCGGACTGATCCCAACCAACCCCGATTCGGTGTCCCCCCCCCAAGCTGCTGCTGGCGCCGCTGCCAGCTCGACGACATTTGTTCCGACAACAGCAACAAAGAATCGTCTCTTTGCCATAAAGGCTACAAATCATTTGGTGCAGCGATAAAAGCTGTCAGAGTGAGGCCATCAGTCGAATGGTGGAAAAGATCTCTCCCCTTGAAGGCTGTACATCAAGTTGTCATAAATCAGCAGAGGAGCGAGAGCCAGTTTTTAGGGGGAGGAGGGCGGATACGTCACATGAATCCAGATTTACTGCGCTGACTCACATTGGATATTGCGTCTCGGAGAGACCGTTTTGAGCCATTCTTTTTGATCAGCGCCCTGACAGCAGCGAGAGCCTAAAAGGTTCGCGCGCGCAGCAATTGAAATATTGCAGACAAGTGTGAAGAATTTCTGATGTTATTGACAGGAAGGGGGGAGGGGGAGAAGGGGGGGGGAGGCGAGTTTGTGTGCAGGCAGAAGAAGAAAAAAATCTATCTCTCCTGATGGAAAAATTTTCCTCGATAAATAGCTCCTTCATCCACATGTGCCTCTGCCTTGAGGAGTAGGTGGTTCCCCCCACGTCACTCACGTCTATCAAGAACACAAAAGAATCAAGTCGATTCTCTTAAGAGCCATTTCTGCTATTGACATATAAGAAGAAGTATGACTGAGGCCTCTCTCACTGTAGAACACCCATTATTTGGACTTTGTACGTCTGCTGATGTCTGCAGGAGGGACTTGACACATTCCTCCACCTCGACCAGACAAAGAGGTTGACTTCGTCTACTTGGACGCAAGAAGAAAAGGAAGCGCAAGCACCTCTTGGCTGTGGTCTGGTAGAGTAGTAGGCCCCCCCTCTCTCTCTCTCTCTCTCAGCTGCAGCTGCTCTGAAATTAAGGCGTCGGAGTCTTTTAATGTCAGTAGTAGGTGGTCATTTCACCACATGCCAGTGGAAAAAAAATCTTTTGTTGTGGGAACCAATTGACGTCCGTGCCTATGCCATATCTCAAGTGCCGCTGCTGCTTTATTGGAGTAATGTGTCTTGTCCCCATAGGGCCCAACGAGGAAATATTGCGGGGGGGAGGGAAAGAGAGGCCCCCCCATAAAATATGACGACGATTCCGTTCGTTTCTCCTCTGACTGCTGACCAAGGCTTCCACTAGCAATACTTTCCACTGATCCGCGGTCATATATCCCTGCCTTGCCTCGGCCGGACAATACTGGAAGGCGTTAGTGGCGTCGGTGGCGTCGGCGGCGTCGGCGGCGTCGGCGGCGAAGGAGATGGACGTGTGTCTCGTCGAGCTTTGGAGAGCTTCTTCTTCTTCTCTCTGTTGATGACGGGTGGGCCAGAGTAAAAGCAGATATATATCACTCCTAATGACCATATAAATCTCTTCTTACTCCTGCCGCCTCCAAATGACTCACACACGCAGCCTCTTCTTTCTCCCTCTTCTTCCCCCCTTTTTTTCTTCCCAAAAGACATAAATGAGAAGTTATAGGTCAAAAAAGCGTCAGGATTTTGAGCGGATGGGGGGGGGGGGAGACTGGTGAGCCGCAGCAAGAGCAGTGCAGAGCAGTGCAGTCGATATAATTGCCAGCCTCATTGCGGGCATCGCATTATGGGTTCGTTGGTTGGGACTTTACAAGAGAGAGCAGAAGAAGAAAGAAAAAAGATCCTCTTAGTCTCAGTAGCTTCAATAACCCATAAGGGCCATCAAATTAGCGTTGGAGAAAGGAGGGGGGAGAAGACAAGAAAGAGAGGGTTTTTTTTTGGGGGGGGGGTTAATTCTTGGCCCAAAAATTAAACGGAGCCCAACTAATGAGAGGACGAGAACAGCTTGAGCGATCGTAACATAAATTTGCTCTGTTTGCAGTCATCGATAATGAGAAAGAGGCTTCTTCTTCTCCTTTTGCCCATTGAATAAGTGGTTTCTTTTCTCCTCGAAGGTTAATGAGCTCAAATTTATGTTGATCACCCTGTTAGGAGAGGAGAGACTCAATTCTTCCTCCCCGCCGTCACCGTCGTGGTCGTGGTCGTGGTCGTGATCGTCGTCGTCGCACCCATAATAAGGCTTAGAGGATTTGGATCCATCGAAAATTGTCCCCGAATTGTGCAAGATTAATGTGGCTTTCAGGAGCAGTTTTCTCCATAATGGGGCCTGAATGTCCACGCGAATAATTACTGTAATTGGGTAGGGAGGCCTCTGTTGCATGCAGTCATTCATTTCCCCTCTTTCTCTCTCTCTGCGCTCTGTAGCGCTTGTCCTTCTTCCCTCGGGTCAGTGATGGATCAAGCTGCAATCCATCTTGTCATGTTGTCAGCCTTCGGGCAGATAAAGCAGGCCGCAGAGGACTGTAAAACAGACTGAAGGAGACCGAACAGATAAGCAGTGTTAAAGTTTCAGTGTACAAAGACGGTGGGCCAAAATCTGCACAATTGCGCAATATTTTGGCAAGTGTCCCGAGCAATAAAACAGCTCCCTCAATTTTTGCTCTTAGTTCTCTTTGAGGGAGATTTTTGTCCTCTGCTGCTTGGAGCAGACGGAGGCGGAGGCGGAGGAGGAGGGGGGGGAGACTAGAGAACAAATTTCCCCCTGTTTGGCCGTGCTCATTAGTTCTCCATCACTCTTGACTTTCCCCATCTTTCAGTCAAGCATTTAGCCCTGGATCGTTGACAACAAAGTCTGGCACCTTCTACTTATTAATTTGAGAGTGTCAAGTGTTGTTGTCGCGACCTCAGCAGACGTTGATTGATGCAGCAGCAGCAGCAGCAGCAACAACAACAGCAACAGCAACATCCTGAGCACTATTTCCAACGTTGTCATTCTCCCGTAGTAATAAGACCCAACAACACTTTAGAGTAGTCTATGCAAGTGCTCGGCCAGGCCAATGTGTCGCATACCATACTTGGTCAGACACGGGCGGGCCAACGAGATGCATATGACAAGTTGTACGCTGGGCTTCTCCGCCTCGAGTGCGCCAGCGTCGTCGTCGTCGTCGTCGTCGTCGTCGTCGTCGTCGTCGTCGTCGTCGTCGTCGTTGTTGTTGTTGTCTGGCGGAGTCGTGAGTGCTCAGAGGAGGCACACGCCCAAGTGGGCCTAGGCGTTGACAAGGCATCACTCCTACTTCATTTTTGTCGCGAGCGCGCGAGTGTTTGTGACACTCGCGCTCTCGCTCTCTCCATTGACGAAGAAGCTTTCCTCTCTCATCCATCACTCCATGGGCTGACAGTCGCAATTTTCTACAACGAGAAATAACGACGCCATAGATCATCTGGTCAGGACAGCAACGCTTCAATCGCCACCTCAGAGACGATGAATTCATACTTCGGAATTTCAGCTAGGAGGAAAAACATTAGGAACAAGCGGCGGCGGCGGCGGCCGCCGCCGCCGCCTCAGAAGCAGCCGCAGCAGCCGCGGCGGCGCGATTGATTCTCCTTTCACTGGCGGCAGCAAAAGCCATGATTGATTTCTCCCCAGACTCCTTTTATTCCCCCTTTCCCTTAGTCTGTTGCCAGTTGCTTTTTCTGCTCTTTTTTTTTTTATAGAAACGTGAACAAATCAGGTCGTCTATATATATATGAAAGCGAGCGAGAGAGAGCAGAAAAACGTGTCTGTCTGATTGTCTTTTCAAAACAAAGAGATTTTCCTTCTTTTAATCTGCTTAGGACACGCTTTTCTTCTGTGCCATTGAGGGCCGAACCCAATTCGATCATCGTCGTCGTCGTCGTCATCATCAAGAGAGTCGGAATGGTGGTTGTCATTGCGGAATAATACATCAACGTCACAAGGTTCTTTGCTCCCCCGCCGAGGAGACACAGCAGCAGCAGCCAAAAAGGCCCCTGGTGGACCTCGCACGGACCGTGTGAGCGGCAAAAAAACGCACGGAGAAACCGCCGAGGCCGTCCCCCAGCGCGTGGGGCGAGGGCGAGCTGAATTTCTGCCTCAGTCTGTTTCTTCTTCTCCTTCCACTGATGACTCTTGGTTCGTATCCACGCCAATCATAGCAGGAATCATTTATCACTCCGGAGAGCTTTGGCCGTCGGTCGGATCATGACAGCGGGGTAAATGAGAGAAATGATTGGCACATTCAGAACGGGAACATTCTTCAAACTACAACAAAGTGGCAAAAGAATCCACTCACACACACGCACTCAAGCAGGACTCTGTCTGCGCAGGGTGGGGGAAAAAGTGTGTGTGTGGGGGGGGGGATCTCTTGGTCAAAACATGTTGCATTTGGCTGGAAAAAAGCAGAGAAATAAAATTCCTTCCACCTCTTCTTCTGCCTCGTGATAAAAAAAACCCTCCCAAGTCAGTAGTGGCTTAATGATCCCCTTGCAGTCTGCAATCTTCTCTCTGTCTGTCTACTAATGACGACGTCTTCTGACGGATCAAATTATAGCCCAACCAACAGATTATTTGTTTATCGTGCGGGCCAATTTTAAGGGGAGGCCACACTTGTCACTCATTCTTTAAGGCACGTTTTTCCTCCTCGCGCTCCTTATGCCGCAGCCCAGAGCAGTGATCGATTTCTTCTCTGTACAATCAATCAGCATATCAATCAGTCGACAGACGTCAGTCAGGACTACGTAGGCATTATCGGGCGGGCGCAGAAGAACGAACAGCTACAAGCAGGTGCACTGACAGAAAATGCAGGCATCATAACTCAAGTGCATTGACGGCAGGGGGGGCAGGGGAGGGTTGCGGGGGGGACCATGAAGGGGCCTCCCTAAATTGAAAGGTGTGGGCTGACTTTTGCGCCCCACTTTATCGATTCGGATTCACCCGCACAAAAGTTAATGGGAAAAAAAATCCTGGCCTCGTTTTCCTCTGCATTCTGCTTAATAACCAATACCAATAATGACAAGCGAGTGGATTTGTGGCCTCGGACTCCGCCCAACAATTCTCTGGCCACCCATCCTGAGCAGGATTCTTTATGAGGAGAGCAGAGCTGAGATTTATCGATGGAACAGGAAAAACCGGTGATTATCAGTTATTAGATCGTAAGAAATATTTCACCGCTGTGAAAGAAGATGCAATTACACGCTCAGAGCAAGAGAATTTTTCCATCAGACCATGAGGAGAGAAGAAGAGAGCGCGCGAGCGCAGCAGCAGCTTTCCCTTTTTGTGTAGAAGTGTCGTTGTACTACATAAAAGCAGTTGTACCAACCTTTCTTTTATGGCCTTCCTCTCCTTCGCCCTCTCTGCGGCGATGATGACGAACCGATGGACACACGTCAGAACGCCGGTCGACTACAGAGCCACGTTCAGGCAGGCGTGCGCGCGTGCAGGCGCGCACCCAGGCGGGCGCGTGCGCGCGACACTGCCAGCAGTGGGAAAAAGTGCGCCAACGACGACGACGAAGGCGGCGGCGGCGGCGGCGACGCCGACGCCGGCAGCGACGCCGACGCCGCCGCCGCCGCCGACGACGACGACGACGACGACGACGACGACGACGCCTCCCCCCTCTCCTTCCACACACACTCTTTAGTAGTGCGGCTGCCTTCGAGCGAGTTGCACACTGAAAGAGAGACACACACGCAGAAAACGCGCGCATTCTGACATCGCTGTAGTTATTGTTGCGCGCACAACAACAGCAACAACAGCAGCAGCAACACGCAAATACACTGACTTGTCGCGAACAGAGAGAGAAAAAAAAAGAGTCGTGCCAGTGTCAGACGTGTCCGAGAGAGAGAGATGGTGAGAGATGTAAAATGAGCTTCTGGAATGTCGTACGACCACTACATAAGCGGCGACCATGACAGTGACGACTTGTACGGAAAATTCGCCGTCGTCCGCAGCAGCAGCAGCAGCAGCAGCATCAACTTCGACGACGAGGATGGGTAGGAGGAAGCAGAACTGCCCTCAGAAGACGGGACTCGTCACAGGGGACAACGGTGAGAAAATTTGCACGCTCTCCCAGATCCACATAGACTCTACGCGGTTGGTGGCGTACTTCTGCGGCCATGTACTGTGCTGTACTATTACCACCAGTATGTAGAAGTGAAGTTGACAGATGCGATTTTTTTTTCGACGGGCGTCGAAGATCGAAAGATTTGTTGGCTTGAAAGACAGCGAGGAAGATAAGAATTTCTGATTGATCTTCAAAGGCAGCAGCAGCGGCTGCAGCGGTAGCAGCACCAACAACAGCAACGGCAGCAACAGCAGCCTCAGAGATATGATGACATTTTAGGGAGAAAAACGTCAACTCCACTGTCAATCACGAGGCATTAACGCTGTCAAGTCTCGTTGCTGCCACAACCTTCGTGATGCATGCATAGGATTAGCAATGACAACAGGCAGAATATCTTTTTATGCCCAGATCGTGAATCCCCCTCCACCTCCGGAGCATCCAACTTTCGCCCACCACCTCTCCTCCCCCCTCCCTCCCTCGACCCCCTACCCCCCCTTGTTCCTTTGATTGAGAGCTCTGCTGCTGCCTCTGTCAGACCCAGGCTACCGTTGATTGACGCCTGTCATAACAGAGATTGAGGGAGAACAATTTCATCTTGGTGGGTATGGGAAATTGAATTATCAGGTCATTGCAGCTGAGAAAGTAAGGAAAAGGAGGGAAAGTATGAAAGTTGCGCCAGAAAACAGCAGCGCTATAAGTAGATGGAAAGCGCCTCTCTGAGGAGGAATTTATCGAGCGTTATTGCATTGACCCATGGAAGGAGGAAAAAAAAAGGAGCTCTTTTTCTGCTCTGCTGCCTCATGTGCCATTTGGCTCCTTCCCCCTCTTTTTCTGGAGAAAAGACGATCCCATCGACTCGCGATTCATGGTTTCCCCTCGGACTCGTTACTCGTTATGGACCCCCCTGTATATTCCATTGCAACCAAGAAAGCACGGAAAGTCTTGAACTTTTCTAGACTGACAGGTCTGTTCCCGCCAAACGGCGCGTGACTGACGGATGGCCGGGACCTGACAGCCTTTATGGCCTTCCTGGCGTGATTTGTGACGATGGGGGGGGGGGGGGAAGAGGGAGAGAACCCAAGATGGGGATTCGCAGAATTGCATCTAATTCCGGGGAAAGAAAGGGAAGAGAAAATAACCTTCTGTCGCTAAAAACGCTGTCTTCTCGATGTTACAGCCCCTGGGAGCTTGACGACCACGGCGACGACGGCGACGACGGCCACCACGACGACGGCCACCACGGCTGGTGACGAATGCGAAGAGGACGCCAACGAGCAGCAGCAGCAGCGGAGCAACAACAACAATAATAACAACAACAGTGACGACGAATCCAAGGGCGACGACTCCGGCAGCACCAGCGCCGCCAGCGACGAAAAGGGCGTCACAATGCCAACCCTGGAGGCTCTAGAGCCGGACACCAGCACCAATGGGTATGCTGCATCAACCGTTGCCTCAGCTCTTTTTGCCACGACGCACCATGCCGTACTTACAGCGTACAGTACATCGTATTTGTGTATGCTACGCTATGCGCACGTACTGCTGTTGTAGTACATACTGTACGTCCGTAGGGTGCACCAGTCGACCTGAAGGTGTATTGATGGTGGGTTTTTTATCTTGCAGTATTCAAGCCACGAATAAGAATGAGCCTCCGACACCCACGCCACCGCCGCCGCCGCCAGCTGCGCCAGCGCAGCTGCCTGGCGCACCTCCGGTCCCACCAGTCTCTTCCTCCTCATCGTCATCGTCCCTCTCCAACGAGACGATGGCGTTAGCGAACATGCTCAAGAGTCCCCTGCTGAACCCGGCGCTGCTCTCGCTCAACCCTTCACTGTACGCCGTGCAGTTGGCGCAGTTGCAGGCGGCACTTTCGCAGAGCGCCGGCCTCCAGCAACTGGTGGCAGCCGCCGCAGCCGGCGCAGTCACGCCAAAGAGAGACGAGGAAGACGAAGCAGGAAGACTACAAGAGAGAAAGAGAAAGCTGGAAGAGGACGACCCCTCAGCAGCAGCAGCAGCCGCGGCGGCCGCGGCCGCGGCTGCTCTAAATCTCAGCAAGCGGTCGCCGCCTGCGCCATCACCAAAGCTAGTGGAACGTCTCAGGGCAGAATCGCCGTTGGACTTGTCAGGAAGCAAGCACCCTGGCGGAGGCGATGGCGGCGTGCTCAACGCGGCTGCAGCCGCAGCCGCTGCGGCGGCAGCAGCCGCGGCCGCGACAGGTGGATCTCCCGCCAAAGCCGCCAAGATGGAGGACGTCAAATTCCCTCCAATTCACGCCTGGGCGAGTTCCTTTCCATTCCTCAACCCATTTCTCAGTCAAGAGGCTATGGCGAGGTTTCCCGGCGCGGCCGCGGCCGCGGCAGCTGCAGCAGCGGCCACTTCCCGCGGTGGGGGAGGAGGCGCCGGCGGCCCCGGGGGCGTTTTGCCGCCGCCCACGACGACGTCGCCATCTGCATCGTTGGATCGAAATCCCCTCGAGAAGATGAGCGAGATCGCTAAGAGTGGCGGGCAGGCGAATCGCAGTGGGTCCTTGGGCGGCCCTCGCCACAGTGCCTGGCAAAGCCAGTGGATTAACCGCGGCCCCGAGGCCTCCAAGGAGATATTCAAGTGCGTGTGGTGCAAGGACAGCTTCTCGAACCTCCAGGCGTTGACCACGCACATGAAGGAGACCAAGCACTTTGGATCGTCGATTCCACCGTCGCCCGCGGCGCAGATGCCAGTCAGAGCCCCTCAGCAACAGCCTCATTCAAAGTCTCTTCCAAGTCCATCGCCTACAGGGAATTCGTCGTCTCCAGGAACGCCAAAGCCTCGCGACATCCTCAAGGAGCAGCTTCCAATGCCTCGCAAGTTGGTGAGAGGTCAGGACGTTTGGCTAGGCAGGGGAGAGCAACAGACTAAGGACATCCTAAAGTGCATGTGGTGCGGCGAGAGCTTCCGGTCGCTTGACCTCATGACGAAGCACATGCAAGAGACGAAGCACTACACCAAAGTCATTTCACAGGAGCAGCTCGTGTCGTGGAAGTCGAACGAGGCTCAGTCGGGCTCGCAAAACCACGTCAACGCCGTGCTCACGTGCAAGGTGTGCGAGCAAGCCTTCTCCAGCCTCAAAGAGCTCAGCGACCACATGGTCAAGAACAACCACTACAAGGAACACATCAGAGCAGTAGGGGAAGGAGCGACGAGAGGTTCTGCTGCCACAGCGGGAGCCATCTCGCCGGCAGCTTCAGTGGCAGCGTTGACGGCCTCACCCTTGATGAGTCCTGTCACGAGTGGGAGTCGTGGCGGCGGCCCTGGTGGCGGTGGTGGTGGCGGCGGCCCAGGGCCCGGTGGTGGCTTGGCAGGCGTCAATCAGCCGCCGGCCAAGGAGAAGCGCAAGAAGTCGTTGCCAGTGAGAAAGCTCTTGGAGCTCGAGAGAGCGCAACAAGAACTTTCGGGGCAATTAAAGTCAACGGGCGATGATGCGTCATCTGCGGGCAAGATTTCCTGCGAGAAGTGTGGAGAGAAGATCCCTATGCATCTCTTCGTCGACCACATTCGCGCCTGCGTCGGGCCCCTCTCGTTGCCGCCCTCTGCCGCGGCGGCTGCACTCGCTGCCTCAAGGCCGCCGGCCTCCGACCTCGGCCGCTCCCTGATGCGAACTCCGTCGGTCTCTCCACCCAGGATCCTCGGATCGTCCAGACCTCGACACGATCTCGATGAGAGCGCGAACAACGGCAAAGAGGAGCCCAAGTCCATCTTGGGCTCTCTCGAGAAGATGGTACAGAACAATTTCGGCAGCAAGAAAAAGCCAGGGCCCGAGAGCAACTTGAGCATCTTGCAGAGGTTGGGGATCGACGAGGGCGTAGACTATAGCAAGCCCCTGGTCGACCCGATGTCTCTGTTCAGGCCTCCCCCAACTTCTCCGTCGACTTCTCCCCTCTCGTCAGTGGGTGCGCGGCTCGCCGCGAGTTTTCTTCCGGCCACCAGTCGCGCGGCCGAGGCCGCCGCGGCTGCCGCGGCTGCTGCGGCCGTCAGCAGAAGTCAGAGCGAATGCAGCTCTCCCGATCGCCTGCGAGAGTCGTGTGAGCGACCGATGTCAGTCAAATCTGAGTCTTCGATGATCGCGCGGTCGCCACAGACGTCTGACGCGGCAAAGTCACCCGTGAGCTCCCCAATAAAAGAACACGAGGACGAGGAGAGCAATAATAAGAAGCGATTAGAGGGGAGGAAGAACGACGAAGACAGCAAAGAAGATCAACGCTCCTCTCCGAAATCCTCTTCCTCGACGTCTCGATCGCCCGCGGCCTCGCCAAAGTCTGTCAACGACAACAACAGCGACGAGAAAGAGGACGAAGATGAATCAGACGGCGGCGGAGAACCAAAGAAGAAGAAGAAAAAGAGTCATCCCTTGGCTGCACTCCAGCAACTCTGCGACAAGACCGAGAAGACGCCAAAGCCCCCGTCTGGCGCAGGCGGCGCAGCCGTGTACGGCGGCCCCAGTGCAGACCCCGGCGCGATCCTTGCCTTCTCTTGGGCGTGCAACCAGGCCGTTGTCAACGACTCACTCCTCAAGTGTCCATTCTGCGACACCCCATTCATCTCGAAAGGGGCCTACAGGCATCACCTCAGCAAGATGCACTTTGTCAAGGATGGCGCAGCAGATCCAAAGATGATTATGGCCGCGGCTGCAGCCGCTGCGGCCGGCGCAAGCGGCCGCTCTGCCGGCACGCCTGACCGCGGCAGCCCCGGTGGCGGCTCCGGCGGCTCCTCCGGCGGTGGCGGTGGCGGCGGCGGCGGCGGCGGCGGTGAGAATGTGAGCAAGGAGGAGAACGCGCAGTCCAAGTTTGCCAAGTACTCGCAGCTGGCAAAGCAGTTGTCCTGCTCCAGTCAACCATAGAGAACCATACATAAGTGAATGCCTATTTAGTCCCTTCCCCCTCATCCCCTCCCCCCCCCTCCCCTGAGTGACTCCACTAAGCAGTATTTCCCTCCTTCTCCCCCATTCCCCCTCTTAGGTGCTTTGTTTCAGCTAAATCTCTTCTCTCCCTCTTTG
>JAAUXU010098605.1_pt1 | contig 17559 bp, 10 predicted proteins | sample 7278151 | NCBI WGS metagenome assembly JAAUXU01 (sample SAMN14350113, study PRJNA611818) | marine sediment metagenome | isolation source: surface marine sediment (1.8m) | place: French Polynesia: Moorea | collected 2018-08 | reverse complement strand
GTAGTAAAAGTGTGTTCGACGGGCGGGACGGGAAACAACGGGGCGACAGAGAGAGCCAAGTCCTACTCCGGCCTTCCTCCTCTTGTTCCGCCGTCCCTCCCTTGCGCCTCCCTCCCACAGCTCAAAAATAACTGGGGATGGAAGAGAAGGAGGATCGAAGAAGAGATGGATTCTTGAGGTTGGGGAGGAGATAGCCATGTAGTGGTGTCTTTGTGCTAACTACTGAAAGGATGAATAAATGCTTCCGTAGAATTTATGCATACTATTGTGGAGTAAATAAATCGCCTATTTCTCTCGATGCCCATGGAGCCGGATGCTTGTCGCCACCGCCCGCCCGCCCGTCCTCTTGGGCAGGCTGCGCCTTCGTCGTCGCCGCCGCCGCCCATTGTCGCTCGTTCAGCATGAATCATGAGGCCGTAGGGAGGGAGGAGGGGAAAAGGAGAAGCAAGAATAGCTCTTTCTTTGGGAAAATGGGGAAAGTGGAGGGATAGGCGAGGGGTGACTCACCAAAGGTGAGAGAGGACGAGGACGTGTCTCTCCAACAGTCCTCCTCCTCCGTCCTTTTCTGTCGTCGTCGTCGTCCTTTTGGGACGGAGGAGGAAGAGGAGGAGGACGAAGAACAGGCCTTGGCACAGGAGCAGGAGGGGGGAAGGAAGAGGAGTTGAAGGAGGAGAGATGCTCGAAAATGGCCCGAGTACAATGCGCCAATTTAGTTTATTCCGACAATAAATTGAAAAGGGGAAATGAGCTTGAAGCGTGCTTCCAAATTGGGAAGCTAAAAATTTTGAAGTTTTGGCGAATCCCTCCGTTTTGTTTTAGGCGGGCGCGAGCGAGAAGGTGACATCCATGCAGCAAGCGAGAGGAAAGGAGAAATAAGAAGAATGGGGGAGGGAGGGGAAGAAAGTGTTTCTCGGGCTGTGGAGGGCTAAATACAGGGTGACATACCTCTGGGAAATAGGACGCGACGTAGGACGCCCCAAAATAACTGATATTTTCCCATGCTTTTGGGAAAGCTTTGAACGCCCTGTACAGCGCAACAATTCTTTCCTGAAGTTCCGGAGCAAGCGCCTAGCTTGTGTAGTATGGGGCGGATGAGGCACGACTGAAGCGTCGTCGTCGTCGTCGCCGTCGCCGTCGCTGCCGCCGCCTAGCAAGTGTTCCAGGTCCGCCCGGGCTATTTTTGGGGTGGGTGGGTGTTGGACTGTGGCCGCGGCCGTCGTCCTCTTCCTCCTCGTTCGGTCGTCGCCGCCCTCCGAGGTTTAAAAGCCCCCTCCCTCCCTCCGCCGACGCACCAGAGCCTTGGGATCAGGTGAGACGAGAGGATCGCACATCGGTCCACGTTGGCAAGATTTCTCTCTGTGCCATGTTTCGCGTGCAGCAAAAGCAGTACGGAGATAGCGCATTCCTTCCAGTGATTTAAACGCATTGCGCTCCCTTTTTTCGAAACTTTCTGAGCGGCTGTAGTGAGCTTTAGATTAAATTACAGCAAATTGCGAACGGCAATATCGAAATCTAGCAACAAAGACGTACGGGAAATGGGGAAGCGCCAATAATTTCGGGCTTTTTAGTTTTCCTCGTGCGTTGCGGTCATAATTCAATTCTTATTTTTTTCTATCGATTCTTCACTTCTTTTTTTTTTCCTCCGCAGATTCATCGACCCCGAGATTCTGCCCAACCACTGATCCTCCACCAAGATGCCCGGCCATATCAAGAAATCCGAGGGTCCCGACCCGGATCCATCCCCATGGCTGGAGGTGACCTTTGAGCTGAAGAAGAAGCTCCTGACCAAGCCCTATGATGCCAAGAAGTCCTGCTGGGTGCCGGACAAGAAGACTGGTGGCTACTTTGAGGGTCTCATTGACTCCACTGATGGAGACAAAGTCACTGTCACCATCCTGGAGACCAAGGACGTAAGTATTCTTTCATTATTGTAAACAGCACCATTTGTTTTCTACTAGCATTTAAATCCTCTTTCCAGAAAAAAGTCTTCAAGAAGGACCAGGTTGGCCAGGTCAACCCACCCAAGTTTGACTGTGCCACTGATATGGCTGGCCTGACCTACCTCAATGATGCCTGCGTCCTGTGGAACTCTGTGGTTAGGTACAAGAACCAGCTCATCTACACCTACTCTGGTCTCTTCTGCATTGCCATCAATCCCTACAAGCGCTTCCCCATCTACACCCAGCGCACCATGGAGATTTACATTGGCAAGAGGAGGAATGAGTGCCCTCCTCACATCTTTGGAGTAGCTGAGGGCTCCTACCAGGGTCTCATGCAGGGTGGCAAGAACCAGTCAATCCTTATCACTGGTGAGTCTGGAGCTGGAAAGACTGAGAACACCAAGAAGGTTATCTCCTACTTTGCCTCCATTGGTGCCTCTGGCAAGAAGAAGGAGGGCGAGGCCAGTCTTGAGGACAAGATTGTCCAGACTAACCCTGTGCTTGAGGCCTGGGGCAATGCCAAGACTGTGAGGAATGACAACTCCTCCAGGTTTGGAAAGTTCATCCGTATTTGGTTCAATCAGGGTGGCAAACTCTCTGGTGGTGACATGGTCATCTACCTGCTGGAGAAATCCCGCTTGACCTTCCAGGCTGAGCTTGAGAGGTGCTATCACTCATTCTACAACATCATGTCAGACCATGTGCCTGACCTGAAGGAGAAGGCTCTCCTTTCTAACGACATCTATGACTACTGGTGGGTGTCCCAAGGAAAGGTCACTGTTGATTCTATTGATGACAAGGAGGACATGATGTTTGCTGATGAAGCCTTTGACATTCTTGGCTTCTCTAATGAAGAGAAGTACAACATCTACAAGTGTACTGCCCTTGTCATGCACATGGGTAACATGTGCAAGGACTTTGTCCCTGTGGGCAAGGAGGAGCAGGCTGAAGTAAAGGATGATTCCAATGCCCGCAAGCTTGCTGAGATTATGGGTGTGGACCTTGAATGGATGATTGAGTACTTCTGCAAGCCCAAGCTAAAGGTCGGCACTGAGTGGGTGACCAAGGGTCAGACTTGCTCCCAGGCAGCAAACTCTGTTGCTGGTATTGGCCGTAAGGTCTATGAGCTCGTCTTCCAGTTTGTCGTTGACAAGTGTAATGAGACCCTTGTTGATCCTACCATGAAGAAGGTCCAGTACATTGGTTGCCTTGACATTGCCGGCTTTGAGATCTTCGACTACAACGGCTTTGAGCAGATTTGCATCAACTTCTGTAATGAGAAGTTGCAGCAATTCTTCAACAATCACATGTTCGTCCTAGAACAGGAAGAATATGTGAGGGAGGGTATTGACTGGGCTAATGTTGACTTTGGCATGGACTTGCAGAAGTGCATTGACATGTTTGAAAAGCCCATGGGACTCTTGGCCATCCTGGAAGAAGAGTCCCTCTTCCCCAAGGCCACTGATCAGACCTTTGCTGCCAAGCTCCACGAGAACCTGCTTGGCAAGTGTGCCAACTTCCAGAAGGCCAGCCCCAAGCCTGATCCCAATGCCCACTTTGCTGTTGTGCACTACGCTGCCTGTGTATCCTACAACTTGACTGGCTGGCTGGAGAAGAACAAGGATCCTCTCAACGACACCATTGTTGAGCTGATCAAGAATGGTGGAAATGCTCTGCTTGTCAAGTGCTTTGAGTACCATCCTGGTCAGCCTCTGGAGGCCAAGAAGGACTCTGGTGGAAGGAAGAAGGGAGGTGGAAAGACTGTGTCCTCCTTCTACAAGACCCAGCTTGATGACCTCATGAAAACCCTGTATGCCACTGAGCCTGCCTTCATCCGTTGTGTTGTCCCCAACACCCACAAGCAGCCTGGAGGTGTTGAGTCTGGCCTTGTTATGCACCAGTACCAGTGCAACGGTGTGCTTGCTGGCATTGCCATTTGCCGCAAGGGCTTCCCCAACAAGATCACCTACCCTGAGTTCAAGGCACGTTACAACATTCTTGCTGCCCAGATTGTGGCCAAAGCCAAGAATGACAAGGCTGCAGCAAAGGGTGTTCTGGATTCTGTTAAGCTGGAAACTGAGAAGTACCGTCTGGGTCACACCAAGGTGTTCTTCCGTGCCGGTATCTTAGGTTACATGGAGGAGGTTCGTGAGGACCGCATTGGACAGGTCTTGTCTTGGCTCCAGTCCCAGGCTCGTGGCAAGGCCTCTAGGATGATCTTCAAGAAAATGCAGGACCAGAAGCTTGCCCTCTACTGCTGCCAGCGCACCATCCGCAACTACTACATTGGCAAGACTTGGCTGTGGTGGCAGCTGTGGCTTGCCATCAAGCCCAACCTCAAGTGCACCAAGTTTGCTCAGTACAAGGCTGAGTATGAGGAGAAGATTGCCATTGCTGAGAAGAACATTGACAAGGCCATTGCTGAGTGCAAGAAGGTCACAGCTGAGCACGAAAGGCTCTCAGCTGAGAAGGCAGAGCTCACTCTTGCCCTGCAGTCTGGTGGTTCTGCAGTTCAGGATATCATTGACAAGACCAACCGCATTGAGGGCATGAAGAATGACCTGCAGAAGCAGGTGGACGACACCAACAACCGCATCAGGGCTGAGGAGGATGCCAAGGCCCAGATTGAGGCCCAGGGAGGCAAGGTCTCCCAGGATGCTGACAGGCTGAGAGGGGAGATCAAGGAGCTGGAGAACGTCTTAGAGCAGTGTGAGGAAGACAAGGTTACCAAGGATGGCCAGATCCGCACTCTGAAGGAGGAGATCTCCCACCAGGAGGAGCTTATCAACAAGCTGCAGAAGGAGAAGCGTGGTGTTGGCGAGTCCAAGCAGAAGACAGAGGAGGACATCCAGGCAATGGAGGACAAGTGCAACCACCTGAACAAGGTTAAGGCCAAGCTGGAGCAGTCTCTTGATGAATGTGAGGACTCCCTTGAGAGAGAGAAAAAGTCCAGGAGCGATGTTGAGAAGCTCAAGCGCAGGGTGGAGGGTGACCTCAAGCTGACTCAAGAGGCTGTTGCTGACTTGGAGCGCGTCAAGAATGAGCTGAACCAGACCATTCAGCGCAAGGAGAAGGAGCTCTCCAGCCTGTCGGCAAAGATTGAGGATGAGCAGACTCTTGGAGGCAAGTACAGCAAGCAGACCAAGGAGCTCCAGTCTCGCCTTGAAGAGCTCGATGAAGAACTGGCAATTGAGCGTCAGAACAGGGCCAAGGCTGAGAAGAACAGGTCTACCCTCTCCCGTGACATCCAAGACCTTGGGGAGAAACTGGAGGATGCTGGCAACAACACCTCCACTCAGATTGAGCTGAACAAGAAGAGGGAGGCTGAACTGGCCAAGCTCAAGGGTGAGCTTGAGGAGTCCAACATTGCTCATGAGGGAACTCTTGCTGCCCTCCGCCAAAAGCACAACAACACCATGTCTGAGCTTGGTGAGCAGATTGACTCTGTCAACAAGATGAAGGCAAAGGCTGAGAAGGACAAGGGCAACATGGAGAAGGATCTTCAGGACAACCGCAGCAGCCTGGATGAGTCCATGCGTGAGCGTGCCAACATTGAGAAGAATGGAAAGCTGACCCAGGGCTTGATTGTTGAGGCCAACCAGAAGCTGGATGAGCTTGCAAGGGCTCTCAATGAGGCTGACTCCTCCAAGAAGAAGCTGCAGGTGGAGAACCAGGACCTCCAGAGGCAGATTGAGGATACCGAGGGCGCCATTGCTGGCCTCAACAAGCAGAAGATCTCCCTCACCACCCAGTTGGAGGACACCAAGAGGCTGGCTGATGCTGAGGCAAGGGACCGTGCCTCTCTTCTCAGCAAGTTCAAGAACCTCAATAGCGAACTTGAGTCTCTGCGTGAAAGGACCGAGGAGGAATCTGAGCACAAGTCTGACCTCCTGAAGGCTCTGTCTAAAGCAAATGCTGAGGCACAACTGTGGAGGTCCAAGTATGAGACTGAGGGTCTTGGACGCATTGATGAGCTTGAGGGATGCAAGGGCAAGCTCCACGCTCGCCTGGCTGAGGCTGAAGAGACCATTGAGTCTCTCAACCAGAAGGTCTCAAGCACTGAGAAGACCAAGAACCGCCTCGAGACAGAGCTGGAGGATCTCCAGCTTGAGTATGAGAGGGTGCATGCTGCCGCCGTCATTTCTGAGAAGAGAGGCAGGAACTTTGACAAGGTACTGTAAAACAAAGTTTGCTTGCAAGATCTTAACCATTAAATGCATCTTTCTGCCTATTTTTTACAGGTTGTTGGAGAGTGGAAGGCCAAGGTTGATGACCTCAATGCTGAGCTTGAAGCCAGCCAGAAGGAGTGCCGCAACTACAACAGCGAGCTTTTCCGTCTTCGTGCTGCCTGGGATGAGACTGTTGAGCAACTTGATGTTGTCAAGAGGGAGAACAAAAACCTTGCTGATGAGATCAAGGATCTCCTTGACCAGCTTGGTGATGGTGGCCGCTCCATCCATGAGCTTGACAAGCAGCGCCGCAGGTTGGAGGTTGAGAAGGAGGAGCTCCAGGCAGCTCTTGAGGAGGCTGAAGCCGCCCTTGAGCAAGAGGAGAACAAGGTCATGCGTGCCCAGCTTGAGCTTGGTCAGGTCCGCCAGGAGATTGACCGCAAGATCCAGGAGAAGGAGGAGGAGTTCGAGAACACCAGGTTTGATAAAATTTACGCCATTCCATGTTTGACAATATACATCTTTTTTCTTTGCCCACTGTCCTTTCCAGAAAGAACCACCAGAGGGCCATGGATTCTATGCAAGCATCTCTTGAGGCTGAGACCCGTGCCAAGACTGAAGCTCTCCGCATCAAGAAGAAGCTGGAGTCTGACATCAATGAGCTTGAGATTGCCCTTGACCATGCCAACAAGGCCAATGCTGAAGCTCACAAGTCCATCAAGCGCTACCAGGCTCAGTTGAGGGACACTGAGACTGCCTTTGAGGAGGAGGCCAGGCAGCGCCAGGAGATCCAGGAGAAGGCTGGTCTTGCAGACCGCAAGGCCAATGCTCTTCAGGGTGAGCTGGAGGAGGCCAGGGCTCTCCTGGACTCTGCTGACCGTGGCAAGAAGCAGGCTGACATGGAGTTGGCTGATGCCAGGTCTGCTGTCAACGACATGACCACCATCAACTCCAAGGCCAACTCTGACAAGCGCCGCCTTGAGTCCGCCATCCACACTATGCATGCTGAGATCGATGACATGCTCCACCAGGCCAAGAACTCTGAGGAGAAGGCCAAGAAGGCCATGGTTGATGCTGCCCGCCTTGCTGATGAGCTCAGGGCAGAACAGGACCACTCCAACACCCAGGAGAAGCACAAGCGTGCCCTGGAGAGCCAGATTGCTGAGCTTGAGCAGCGTCTGGTTGAGGCCAATGAGATGGCTGCTCGTGGTGGCCGCAATGCCATGGCCAAGCTTGAGTCCCGCATCAGGGAACTTGAGATTGAGCTTGGAAACTGCCAGGCCAGGACTTCTGAGACCTACAAGGCATACCAAAAGGCAGAGCGCCGCATCAAGGAGCTCCAGTTCCAGAGTGATGAGGACCGCAAGAACCAGGACCGCATGTCCGAGCTCGCCACCAAGCTCCAGCAGAAGATCAAGACCTACAAGAAGCAGATTGAGGAGGCTGAGGAGATTGCCGCCCTCAACCTTGCCAAGTACAGGAAGGCCCAGCAGGAGCTCGAGGAGGCCGAGGAGAGGACCAAGATGGCCGAGGCCCAGCTCACCACTGCCAGGGGAGCCCGCGGAGGATCCGTCTTCTAAACGCACCTTCCCATTTACGCTATCAACACATCCCGACCGCCAGGAAACGGACCAAGATTATTTGCCGATAGTTAACCCTTCGCTCGCCGCCGCCGGCAACGGATAGAGCAGTGTTGTCGATGCAATTCAGAACAGAAAAAGTTGTCCCCTCCTCCGGACGCGGCGGATTACTCCGCTCCGTCCGTTGGCGGTAGTCTAAACCCCCTGCAAGCAGCATAAAAAAAGACAAAAAAAAAATAACGACCGAGGATCGCAGACATATCATTCTACTTGCATGCGCCTGAAAGGACTCGTCGACCGGCGCCGATAAATGCGATGTACAGATGCGAGGAGGCTAACGACACCTATTCTATTGGCCCGCGTCGTCTCCAATCCATTTTCCAGCGCCTCTCCCCGGGTAGACTTGGGCAAAGAGCATGCAGCATGGAATAAGCGTGTGTCTTGCCGAAATTCCCGGACAACGCAGACAAAAAAGCACAAAGGTTATTTCGAAAGCAGCAAATAAAGTCTTGAGCAATGCAAAAAACGAATATCGCGCAACGTTTCCTTCTTTCTTCAATTAGCGGCAATATGAAAAATTCAGAAATTGTAGTTGTATAGAAGACAATTGCGTTTCCGAACAAATTTGGGCTCTGAGGAGAATAATTCGACAGCTAGTGGATATGACAATTTCACGGTTCTACTATCCTACACCTACACCCAGGGGCATCGTATTCATTTCGTGCACGAGAGGAACAGTACCATATTTTTTGCCGTAATTGACAAAACACATTTTGAGGGACATTGCTTTAATTTCGGCGGCTTCAGCGGCGGTTGCGAAAAAAGGAGTTGAGAGGAAGGGACAGCCGCTTTATTGCGAGCTCTTGAAGTTGATCTTCTGCAAAGGTCTTATGTACGCAACTCCTCTCACTATTTCATATCGTACGTATCTGGGGAAGTACTGTTTCTGAAAACAAGACGGTTCCTATGCTAATCGTACAGCAGAAAGACAAGAACAGTAAATCATAATATTATAGGCATTTTTGCGCCTAGTCATCCCCATATTTTCACATTAAAAAAATATTGGCGACCGTCCATGATCTCCGCTGCTGCTGCTACTCCGGAGAAAGAGCCGAAACCGAACTGACACACACACACACACATGCGTGAGTGCTTGAGTGTGGGGTAGGAGAGAAACGATACCCCCTCCGCCCACGGTGTACCTACGTACCGTACCTACGCTACAGTGCAATAAGAAACGGGGAGGGGGAGGAGAGATTCAGGCAGCTTTGCCTCCGCCGCTTCCCTCCTCTCGCTCGCTTGCAGCAAAAGAGGAGAGAAAACGAGGGAGAGGCCAGATCCGCCTTTTGGTTATGTGCAACCAACCATCGCAGCCGTCGTCACACGCCTTTGGAGGAGGATGAGGAAGCTGCATCGCCACAGGGGCGGGGAGAAAGGCTGAATAAGAAGAGTGCTTTTTTGTCGAACGAAGAGTGGTGGTGCCCAAGGCTGGTCCGACCTTGTTGGAAGAGAGAGAGGGAGGGAGGGAAGAAAGCGAAAGGCGGAGCTGGATCGATGGGGGTCGGACTAGGGAATGGGAGGAGAGTCTGAGAGAGAGGCCAGCAGCCAGCCTCGATCACGCAAGAGGAGAGGGCGAAGGGCGGCGGCCTCGGCTCCCCTCAGCTGCAGCAACCTCCCTATTCGTCCTCGAGAAAAAACTGCTGCTGACTGTCAGTTTCTTTGGAGGGTGCACAGAAGGACTCTGTTAAAAAACAATTTGAGCAAATATCCTGCCTGTTGCTAGGCTGCAGTCCAGTCATGTTCTTGCAAGAAGGATGAAGAGCAGCAACAGCAACAGCAACAATAGTTTCACCGACTCTCCAACTTCTTGGCACTGAACCCGGAGGAGGAGAAAAAGTCGTGCAATATGGCGCTGCTCCTGTAGCTGAACATTAGAAGGACGGAGGAGGAAAAGAAGGTGCAATCACAGTTGAACCTCTTCTGAGATCGAAATGGGCAACAACTGCAGCGGCTGCTGCAACAGGGGCGGCAGGAGGAGGCCGCCGCAGGGGGAGGGACGAAGGAAGGGAGGAAGGCCCATGACGGAACCGTCGCCAGGTGATTTGAAAAATATGAGAGAGTGATGCATATGTTATACATTTTTAAAATCTTGGTCTTAGTGTTCCCCACCGACCGTCGCTCCTCGTCCGACTCCCTTGAGGGCGACGGCGTCGGCGTCCGCCGCCCTGACCTGCTGCTCCCCAACAGCTCGCCCTACACCACCTCCACCACCGCGGCTCCCTCCGCCGCCGCCACGCCGCGATCGGCCAACGGCGGCGGGCGCGGCGGGGCCATCATGAGCGACGGCGGGGCGGCCGCCGCAGCCGCGGAGAAGCGGCTATCCCTGGGTGGCCCGGCGGCGGCTGGAGTTGCTGTGGGCGGAGGAGGGGTCCCTGCCACCATCTCCCTCGACCCGCTTGCTGGTGTTGCCACGGTGGTCAGAGGCGGTGGCAGCGGAGGCAACGGAGGCGCTGGGGACGGGCACCACTCTGGAGGGAGCGGAAAGAGGAGCTTCGTCAGTCGGATACCGCCACTGGGGAGATCGGGGTCGGGGGAATTTAGGTGAGAAACAGCAATTAAATAATTTGTTTCAAATTGTAGTTCAAATCCCCCTTTGTCCCCCCTTCCAGGAACGTTTCCGACTCCAAGATCTCTAGCCTGTTCTGCAAGTACCGCGACCCGTCCACCGTTGGCTCCTCCTCCTCCTCCGACCACGAGGCCATCACCACCGAGGGAATAGAGCACCTCTGCAGGGACCTGGACCTAAGGCCGGAGGAGTTCAGGTAGTTGTCGCTGTGGGGCGGGAGCAGCAACTAAATGAGTAACGCAACGGAAAAAAATAATGACAGTGCAGCATTGGAGCAGGAGCAGTTAACTCAACAACAGCAAGAGCATGTTTCAAAATAGGTGATAGTAGCGAAAAATCGGCTCCTCCAGCAGGAAAAAACTCTTTGTTTTGAGGGTCATGTAACACAAAGCATGGCTCTCATAAAGTCTCATTATTGTGTCACCTCTCCAGGGTCCTGGTGCTCGCTTGGAAGTGCCGCGCTGCTCAGATGTGCCGCCTGACCCGCCCCGAGTTCCATCGCGGCTGCCGCGCCCTCCGCGCCGACACGCCGCGCGCCCTCCAGCCGCGCCTGACCGAGGCCGCCGCAGAGTGCCTGGCAGCGCCGGACCTCTTCAAGGACCTCTACCGCTTCACCTTCTCGTTCGGCCTTGAGCCAGGACAGAAGGTTCTCCCTGCGGAGATGGCCTGCTCGCTTTGGCAGCTGGTGCTGGGGCAGGCCAGCAGGGGAGGAGGGCCCGGAGGGGGAGGGGGAGGGGTCCCACCGCTGCTCGCCAGGTGGATTGCATTCATCAGGGAACATCCGGAGCAGGTGGGAGAAGTTTGAATAAGTGACGGACTTTTTTATGGATGTTTTTTATTCCTTGCTTATTGTTTCTGTCGCAGGTCCGCGGCATCCCCCGCGACACTTGGAACATGTTCCTGAACCTGACTGAGTCCCCCGCCGGCGCAGGGGGAGACCTCAGCCTGTACGACGAGGAGGAGGCTTGGCCAACGCTATTCGACGACTTTGTAGAGTACGAGAATGACAGGGCGAATCAGGTACGGTACGCGGTGAATAAAGATTATGAACTCATCCCACTGAAAATGGACATATTTGTGCAATTGCCCCTCTTATTACATCTCCCTAATTTGTGCATCTTCTGTTCGTATTGCAGAATGTCAACAAAAAGTGGGGGCAGGACTGAAAATAAAACAAATACAATTTCGGACGTATACAGAAAAGACAAATCTCCGAAATCCAGCTCAACAAGGATGTGGAAGAAGAAAGATTCTCCCGCGAAAAAAACTAAAACACGATTCATACATTCAGATCAGAAAAGTATCTCCTCTCCCTTCTCTCCTCTCCTGCATAGGATTTCTAATTTAATCACATAGGCCAATTTCGAAACACAGGCCAATGTTATATAAAGTTGTTTCACGTGTCTCCACTCTCCATTTCCCCATCCCTATTATTGTCGTCGTCGTTATTTACCCTCCTTCCTCTTTCCCCATTCCAAAATGTTTCCCCACGATGATGATAGGTGGTTGAAAAATAGAAAGGTTCTGCTGTCTTTTTCAGTCAAGGAATAAAATTGTTTTTTAAAAGAACTGAATCCCACACAATTTAGAAGAAAAAAAACTTGTACACAAAAAAGAAGATCGATCATGTTTCTGGGATCGGAATAGCTGGAAAAAGAAATGTTACTGTTGACCCCTCTAAATTTGGAAACGAAAAAACCATTTCAGATCCATCCCCTCGTTTTCCACTTGCGGAGCCTAAGAAATAAACATTCGAAAGGGAAAGAAGTAAAGAGGCCAATAACGCGTGGTGTAAACGTGGACGGGTGTGAGAGGTCAACCCACCACGGTAAAAAGGAGGAGAGGACGCTCCTTCTTCCAACTTTTTCTCCCCCCCCCCCGAGCGACCGTCCTTCTACGTGATCCGAGTGCTAATCCTCCTCCTCTTTCCTCCTCACACAACTTTCCAATCGAAGGAGAAGGGTGCTCCTACTCCTCCTCCTCCTCCTTCCTTGACCTTCCTCCAGCCAAGGTTGTTGGTATGGTCCCTCACTATACAGAGTTTTTTAGGAGGATATTTCTTCATCGCCTTTGGGGTTCTACTATATACTGTACGTACTGCGGCGAAGGCTCGGCCAGAAAAAAATATTGCTGAAAGTAAGTTTGCTTCTATGTGGATTCTCCTCAGGAAGGCAACTTTTTACGTAATCACATGTTCGAAGAAGAAGGCGAATGCTACTTTACCGTAGTACCTAATGAGTGGGGAAAACGATTAGGGAAACATTCTCTCTCTTGTAGCAAGCCAAAATATAGAGCTAAGTTTGTGATTATTTCTATATTCACCATAGGAATAAAAGCGGAAATTCCATCATGTCCATGAAAAACCAGTTTTCCCAATTGACCCTTTTTTCCGCTCCAGCGCCGCCTTCGCTCGATCCCCCAGAGGGAACGAAGAAGGAAGTTTATTTTCGGACTCTCTCTCTCTCCTCCAAAGTATCCAACCTGCGTTGTCCTCTTCCCCCCTCCCCCCCTCCCTCGCGATTCCCCCCGGCGGCAGAGTCAAAACTTTTCCATTCTACCTCTTCTCCCTAGCGGTCCTTCTCTTTCTCTGGTGCGGGATTGGGCAAATAGGACATTTTTATGCACCTGGAATAAATAGACTACATCGCGGTTCAACAAAAAAATGTGCGAGGAACAAAGTTCCATTTCGCTTGATTTTTGACGTCGAATCCTGGAGAGAGAAAGAGAAAGGGGGGGAGGGACTTCAAAGCAAAAGCAGCCCTGGCTTGGTCGGCGGCGGCGGCGGCTGGATCTCTCTCTGGGCTGGCCTTATCCTGGATTAACCGTCTCCAAACTTTTCCCCTCCCCTTCCCTCCCTCCTGCCTTCACCCGGAACTGAAGGGATCGAAGGGAGGGAGGGAGAGATTCCCTTCCACTTTCCCCTCTTGGCCTCCTGTTTTGCCTACCGGGAAAGGCCGCTGTACATAGTCCTGAAATTAGGATTCTTTTTTTTCGTCCAATAGCTACGGGTTTTCTTTTCTGAGGTCAAGAGTTTTGTTGCTAAAAACTGCTAGAATCTTGTGGCACACTGTCTTCCTCAATTCCTCCTGTTTTTAAATGGTCCTCTTCATTCGACCACGTTGGTGCACAGTAAGTACAGCACAAGACGCATCTATACGTAAATTGTTTTTGCGCTGTCCACTGGCCACTGGAAGAAAAGCAGAAGAGGCCCTCGAATCCATTCGTCTCCGTCTTCTATTCCGACCGACCGTCCGTCCGCTGACAGGAGAGGGAGAAAAAAAATCCAATTTCCTGCGCTTTACATCCTTGACAGACAAAGGGGGATTTTCAACGTTTTAAATTCGCGCGATACGTGAAAAAAAGATTTTGGGAGGATTGTAAGAAAATGCGCAAAAAACTTCTCTTTATTTGGGGATCTGGGACGGACACGAGAGGGGTAGGGGGTGGGGGGGTGGAATGGGAACTCTCCTGTCTCATTTCCCTCTCCCCCACCTCTTGTTCTCTCTCCTCCTCTTCGGTCTCTCTCCTTTCCTCTACTAATTAATCGGGGGCCCTTCCTCTCCTCTCGAGAACAGAGACGGGAAAAGACGCGAAAATCGCCAACTCTGTGCCATCTGATATAATTGTGTTTAAAAGTAGTGTTCCTTTTTGCCATAACTTTTTTTGCATCTTTTATGTACCGGCAAAGTGTTTGTTGTCAATTCCAAGTCCAGGTCTTGAAAGGGACGCTCGAGAAAAAGTGAGAAGAAGAAGAAAGAGGGAGGGAAACGCGTCCTCGTCTCCCTATTAATTTCCTCATGACACAAAAGAAGGATTTTCCTCCTCCCCGGCCTCTTTTGGATGCTAAAGCGCCTTCAGGGGGATGAAGAAAGTCTCGAGAGGGTGAAAAATACTTTAATTAAACAGAAAACAAGATCAGACCTCCGCTCAAAACAGTTTCAATGAAGAATAACATTTATGATATCGACGCTGTTCATTATGCTTTCATCCAAACAGACTGACGTTAAGAGGGAGTGAATGAAGCACTTAATTCTTTTTTATCAGTCTTTGACCCTTGCTGTTTCGCCGAAAAAAAAGAAAAAGTTGAAAGAAATGAGTCTAAATGCCAAGAAAATTAAAAAAGGAGGCAAAAAGGACGTTTCTGTACGAGACTGCAATGTTTCTCTCTCTCTCTCTTATTGCGCATGTCTCCTCCTTACATTGTCATTTACGTCTACGGTAGATTAAAACCACAGTTCCTCGGATCCAAGGGCAAAGTAAAACTAGACTTTCATTTTCATGTTCAGATGACAGCCGAGAAATTTACGAAAATGAACCCGGAACCCCATCTCTTTCTTTACATTTCCTCCCCCCCTTTTCCGAGCTGATTTGTTTCGACGAGGAGGAGAGAGCCACCGTCGCCGCCATTACAGTCTAATCCGAAACCGCCACCTCCTCCTCTCTCGCATCCACCAGAAATTAAGAGAAACCGCCGAAACCGCCGCCGCCTTCCTTTCCTTTCCTTTCCACATTTCCTGACGGAGATTTCGCGAACCCCTTTTCGCTCCTCCTATGAAAGTCTTTCCAATGGCGGTGGGGGGGGAGCTCGGCGGTTCTACTAAGAGGCTCGGCTGGTGGCTAGATACAGGAGGAGGAGGAGAGAGGGAGGGCCTCTTTTTCTCTCCCTCGCGCAAAGGGGAGGGGGGAAGTTTTCAAGGTCGCCCTCTCTTCCCTCCTCTTTCCATCCTGTGGGAATTAGAGAGGGGGAGAAAAAGAAGAAAAGGAGGAGGAAGAGGAAATTTGAGAGCTTTTTGAAGGACGGGAAGATGTGTGTGTGTGTGTGTGTGTTGAATGAGCTGCTCGAAGGAAGGGGCAAGTACTTTTCTTCTCTGGGTAATTGAAGCACCTTGTGTCGGTAAGAGTTTTAAAGGACTGGAGGAGGCTTTGCTTGCCTAAAAAGTACAGGATTGGCCAATTGATAGAAAAGTAAGAATAGCTTGCTTCCGGTATTTTTTTTGGCGATTTGCGCACTTTCCCCGGTTTCTTAGCGGATTTATTAAGACATAAATTTTCGGGGGAAGAGGGAAACTACGGAGGAAGGAGGGAGGAAAGGGAAAAGGAAAGAAAGAGAAGGGGGATTTCGGAAAAGCTCGCGCAGAATTGCACTACTCGTACCATATTTTCCTTCCGTTTTTCTGCAAGAAAAGGGGGAAAGGGAAGGAAAGAGAATGAGTTATGGAGCTATTTCATTCCGCCCTCCCTTCGTGCTTTCTATTTCTTGATAAAGATTTTTATCTATGGCCTTTTCCTCCTTACTTCTTTGTGGAGGAAGCAATTCCTCAGTTGCCGTGCGCATTTTCGGCGATTGGTCGGTCCCCTCGGTTCTGTTTGGATGGAAATTTATTTTGTCCCACTCCGCCAGCTGAAAAAAATATCTTCAAAGATGGAAACCCTGGTGTAGACAGAGATGCCTGAAAATGCTCTTTACAAGCTAATGTACAGAACAGACATCAACACGCATTCGTGCCAACAAAGGCGGGCGATTCAGTAAACGAGCATATTCTCGATCTCCCCTCGGAAAATCGAAATAATGACTCTCCGGCGAGTGAGCATACTATTCCTACCGTATGTGTCACCGCACATTTTGTCGTGATATCGACTGGGATTTCCATTGTACACAGTTAGGCCCCGGTAAAAAGAAAAAGTTGGCTCTCAAGTACGCATCGTAAAGGGATACACGGATAGTAATTGCATGTCTCCCGGATATGGCGCCCCGCCCGATGGGATCAAACGGAATAAATAGAAATCAGAATTCGATGATAAAGCCGATACCACTGAAGTTTCAGTTTTAGTTGCGACGGCGCGTGCAGTCTGTCGAAAATGGCGTCCGTTTTGCTGGCCGCATCCTTTGTCTTGGGGCCAGGGTCTACTGCTGCTGCTTCGTCTCCCATGGGCCACTGCTCGACCAAGATTTCTGTGGTCCAACCAGCGAATGTAAGAATAGCACCAAAACAATTGCATGTCTAAGAGACGTGTATAACACACCTAAAAAAATTAGAACACATTCTTGTGGTCGGTTGGGGAAATTCTTGACCGCTCCTTCATCCTCTTGGATTCGGGCAACATCAAGCTTTTGGGGAATTTGCTCCCTGCGGCCTCGCACGATGACATTTACACGGGGCCCCCGAAAGGTCGGTTGTGAGGACTAAAAGACGCTCAGAATTTTCACAAAACAATCATTTTTTTTAGGTTGCGTTGACGTGGAGGTGGCCACTGAAGAGCAGAAAGTTGCCAGAGACGTTGTGAAACTCATTGGCAACTCAAGGTACTGTTTCTTTTGACTTGATTAAAAAGATCGCGATAATTGTCACCATAGGTGTGCACGGGGTATAGTCGGACCAGGGGGGGTATATTTTTGACTCGAACCAGGGGGGTATCTCCCAAAATGTTCTTTAAGGGGTAAAGGGTAGATCTATAAGGGGTAAAATGGCCCCAAAACGATATTTTTTTAGCACATGACTAAAATTTCCAAAATTGTTGGTTTTTTAAAAACAAGAACAGACTTTGTGCAAGGACCCGCGGCGTAGACAAGAATATAATTTTGAAGGATATGAAGCAAAAGGTCCCTCAAGGTGAGTTTGTAAAGCCCAACTGAAGCAAAAGAAAACTTGGCTATACCGGATCCCACCCTGAAGTGAATTTGGTTAGCCAACATTTGATGGAAGACTATTGAGACTATGGGCCAACTTCTCCCCCCGCCACAAGGAAAAGAGCAACAACTCTCACAGTTCTAGGACCTGACGGGTTTGCTCAGGTAAAAAGGAAACTGCTTGTGCTACGACACAGCGGTGTGCAACAAGGATTTCGGCACCATTGATTTCATCCTCCCCCCTGCTACCCAGCTTAGGCCCTGAGAGAGGACAAAATGCACTCGTTGGAATGGATTTTTTGCATGGGGCTTTGAGAAGGAGCTGTGGAGCCTTAAGGCGGCGGGTGTCGTGCAATCTTGAGAGCGCAAACTTCTTTGATTTCATTGGTTGGCTGCAGTCATCCAATGCAGCACTCACACACATGGGTACAGCAGGGAGTGGATTGAAAGTTCCGCCTTTCTGAGGGGGGAAAGGGGGGGAATAAAAGAAAAAACCGGAAAATTTTTTTGATAGCCGCCAAAAAAATGCAAAATTTTGGCAATTTTTAACAAAAATTGTATTCTTTTCTTGGAGGGGGGAACAGTAGTAAATAAGTGGTTGGTCTGGGGGGGGAGC
>JAAUXU010162251.1_pt1 | contig 17560 bp, 14 predicted proteins | sample 7278151 | NCBI WGS metagenome assembly JAAUXU01 (sample SAMN14350113, study PRJNA611818) | marine sediment metagenome | isolation source: surface marine sediment (1.8m) | place: French Polynesia: Moorea | collected 2018-08 | reverse complement strand
CTCTGGCACCAAAATGAGCAGCTTGGACATTGACCCTGTGTACTCAACATTGTGTCCCAGGATCACAGCTACACCTTCCACACCAAAATCCCATCTCAACACGTTTCAGTGCAGCGCAGGAGGTGCCGTCATGACCCACGCAATTACTTACCAGAGATCTGTCAAAAGTCTGTAGAAAATTAGCCTAAATGTCAGCAAAGGCCAAAGGCAATGCAACGAGGTTCTAATGTTTTTCTTTTGGTGCTGGGCCACTTCTTTTGAGACAGTATTTATGAGCCTTCTTTGCCGCTGGCAATGTTATTGTACTAAAAGGTTCCCGACATGAGAAAAAATGATGTTTGTTCACTCTTAAGCACTCTCCTGTTCAACTTTTGAAGCAAGCAGTAGGCACACACCAGGAGTGACGCTGCACCAATGATAGCTTGAGGGACATCTTCTCTGGTGTCACATGGGTGCACCGGCCCTTGGCGCCCTCTAGCGGTGCCTCCACATAAGCTGGACAGATAAGTCACGTGTGCGGTCGGTGAAGACATGCCACAAATTAGCTACCAGCCTCACAGCGCAGCTGGAGGCTCCCGTTTGCGTGAGACTTAACGATCGACGTGATTGTTCTTAATGAGTGAGCTGAGAAGACGGGGTCGACCCGGGCGGGAGCGACCCCGAGAGGTCGGGCACGCGACGAGAAAGAGAGAGCGAGAGAGAGAAGCTGGGTCAATTTTTCTCCCGCTAATTGATTTCTGTGGAGATTTTCGGGAAGCCCCGCCAAGTAATGAAGCCATCAGACGAGAGCTGGCGCAGCAAAGTCGAGAGTTGAGCACGCACAGCACAACACTCGACCGGGGCCACAACAATGGCTGCTTTGTTGGGCTTTCACATGTCAACCCAAAAGGTCTCATCATCAGTTAAGCGGGGAATTTGAAGGCCAAGCCTGATAACCGAAGAGCTTCGACAGCGTAGGACGACTCCACATGCTGATGTGAGCTGACTCTGACGCATAAGTGGCATTCAGATTCTTCATCACTATGAACTTTGATATCACGGTAGGCACACAGGAGATGAGAGCGTGGGGCTATGAAAAGTTATTTCGTCGCAGTATGAAAATGTAAAGCGAAACAAAAAAAGCCCTTCTCCATCGTCACCTTGAAAATGCTCTCAGCAGCCGAAAAGTTAGGCCCTATCTCATACTATAAAGTAGAGCTCACATATGTATGCCTGTCTTTCGAAAAAAAAAAAACTTTTTCCAGGTGACAGGAAGAGGAGCAAAACAAAAAAATTGAGGCTTAGTTTGAGATTCTCAGCTTTCGGGCAGGATGTGCACCTCCAGCCGGACGTGGTGCACTTGCAGGGTTTTCCACCGACACTGACGCTGTCCTTGTTTTAGACCAAGTAGTAGGAGGTGGCAAGTCCGAGTGATATTAAAGTAAAGCTCTATAATAATGGCCATTTATAAATCATTCTACAATTTGTGCCTACCCTTCTCAGCAGCATTAAAATAGTGGTTGGGTCCTTACCTTAATGCAGACCATTTTTCATTTCCTAAGATTATTTTTGGGTGGAAGGGGGAATTTGTCCACCGCTCAAAAACTAAAGGCTTTTGGATTATCTTTGAGCTCGATGAACTCGTGGGGGCTCTTGTGGCTTCCACCCAGGTTTTTTTTTTTATTTGATGTGAAGGGAGAGCGGTCTGCCTGATCTTGGGCCCCTTGGTCTCCTAAACCAACTGGGGAAAAGACAGGTTCCCCCCCAAAATGGCCAACTCTGGGGCTCAAGTTGAGGCCATATTCGACTGCAATGTCCCACTTTCTGCCCCCGTTAAGAAACCAAAGTGTTTGTGAGAGTGGTTGAGAGGTGGGCTGATTTTTTTTCTCCATATCCGGCTCAAATACAGCATTGTGCTCATATCGTATGAGTTAGGGGTCATTAGTATGTCTTCTGACAGCCGCTTTTCTTCCGCATTGCAGATAAGCGAAGTCGGTGCCAAGATGTCTTCCTCCGGCGCATCCGTGACGGCCGACTTCTACAAGAACAACCCCGACACCGCCAACCTCACGGATGAGCAGGTGGCGGAGTTCAAGGAGGCTTTTCAGCTGTTTGACAAGGACGGGGACGGGACCATCACGACGAAGGTGACCAACCCACGTCTGGGGCATACGGAGTAACTATCATGTGGACGGATGCATGACGAGGGACCCTAGCTAAATGTCCCAGTGTTGACTCATGCAGACTTTTGCGGCAGGCCCATCGTTAGGCAATTGAATTAGGCCACGACTTCTGGGGCAAGTCGCACATGCGTGCCTGGCGGACCCTCTGAGAAGACTTTCAGACCTGTAGTGGGGGATTAGGAAAGATTTTGCACAGGGTTATAAAAGTTTGCAAAGTTTCAAAGGCCATCAAAATACCCTCCCCGCCCCAGCTAGGGCGGTGGGACTAACTTCCAGCCTCTATTTGGCAACTGCTTTTTGCTGGTGCAGCACAGGGCGTAGAGATAAATCTGCTAAACGGATGCGCTCTCGGTCCCTCATCGGCAGGGGGGAAAGCACTCTCTGATGCTGTTCCCAAAAGGCTTTTCCCCGCTCATACCGAGCATATAGAAGCAAATAACTTGTGGTGAGACAAAACAACACGTGACTGCTGCAGCGTGGGCGACTTCTTGGAGAAAGTGAAAGTTTCTTTCAATTTAGGAGCAGCTACTTTCCTCAGAAGAAAGTTTTTCTTTCTCTCCAGGGGGACGTCAAGTTTGACCGCCCTCACGTTCACCAAATGAGTGCTACATTTTGCCCCGCTCAACGCATTTCCCTCGTTCTAAGTAAAGGGGTGAAACTATAGAAAGTAAGAAAAACCCAACCCATTAATTTTCCCCCTTGTTCGAACTCCTGCTCTGGCCTTGACACCTCCAACGGTCCTGATGTGAACGAAAGCCCTAAATTCGCCAGAGTAAAAGCAACTGAGTCGGGTGCGCATTCGCGTACACAACACTCGATATATCTTTCTTTCTGTGACGGTTCAACAGCAGAGCTGCGGGGTTTTTTGCATTCTTTGCATATTCGCGGGACGCAGTCGTAGTTGTCACTGGATGACGCGGCTGAGCCCGGCGCGGAGGCAATCTTGGCGGGCGGAAAAGCCCATGAGAGTCACGCTCACGTTGTTCCGGAGAAACAGCTCGTTTCTCCGCCAGAGGCAATATTTAGTGGTAGATGTGTTTTGAAAAACAGACTTTCTCATTGCTTCCATTCACATGCACCTGCTGCAGAAGTCAAGGTCTTGGCTTTGCTCTTCTCGCTCCCCCTCGACTTCTGGCTGTGGGTCTACATCTACCTCGCCACAGGCACACCAGAGGATGGGTCGGGTCGAGAAAAGCCGGGCTCAATAAACTCCGGGTCTCGATTGGGTGACGATCACGGACTGGGAAGGTCCAGATCGGGTCAAGAATCCCAATGCAACCTGGCTTTCTCCCACAAGCCATTGGACGAGTGCCCTTCAACAAATTCTTCCTTATATAAGTTATACATGGATTAGACTGTGACGAAGAGGTGCTGGTTAAATCCATGAGCTGGCTCGGAATTCAGCCCGAGACCATCCCCAACCTGGAGAGGCTCGGGTTCGGAAGAGAAAAGAAAACAGTCTAGCTTCTTTAGTATGTAATAGAAAACAACATCTTGAATGCTTTTCCCTATTAATGGTAGAGCCTCTTTTTCTTCCCTACCACCGCGAACCTCTGTCAAGTCTGAACTGACAACAGTTATACCCCGGTGACTAATGTCTGCGGATGAGCCGGGTCTTGCTGTACAGCCAAGTTTAGTAATTTTCAGTAAATTTAACTGGCTGCTTCATTAGCATAGGGATTCAGCCTATTTGACAGTTCCAAAGGCTTTGTCTACCTCATTCTATTTCGTTGGAGAAATGTAATCTACCTCGCCAAAGTTTGTCTGACAGCCGCGATCTCCTCTTTGTGATTAGATTTCTTTGAGTGGCTTCAATCATCGAAAAGTGGCAAATTTTCCAGAGTGACAAGTTTGAGTCGGATATGAAACGTCTAATCCGGCACAGGCCGGGCCGGGGACGTCCCCCCACCCCCCATCCCCGCTGTGCGAGTCCGGGCCGCATCAGGCAGAGTCGACAGTCTCGACCCCGACCCCATCAGCTGAACGCCCGTATGTGGAGGATGTCGTGACACCCGTCCTCGCTGCTGCGCGTGTATGTGTTAAATTCTCCTTAGCGGGAAATTGGCAAATCTGCGCACGCCATTTGCTGCACATTTCATTTTGTCGATCCGCTCCTTCAAAGTGAGGGGGGAAATGGGCCTCATCAGGGAATTGGCCGTCCTCCTCCTCCTCCTCCTCCTTCTCCATCGGCATTTTCCTCACGTCCGCCTTTGGCTTTTCCCTCGCCTCTCTGCACCATCCAGTGACGTACGGATCCCATAAGTCACCTAGCCACTCCATATCTCTTTTTTTGCTGCCCTGACTGCCTCCCCCTGCCAGAAATAAACGAGAGAGAAATGGCACTTGAATAGACTTTTTATACTACTGGCACCGAGGTAAATCAAATGATGATGATGGAGGTAGTTTGGGCTTTGGTCCCTTGCGAACTGTTGTTGTCGTTGCAAAAGCTGCCCCAAACGAGCCGTATCCACATTAAGTAAGGCTTCTGGAGCGTCTCAAAAATGGTCAGGTGGACAAGGTCACGTCCACCGAGGACCACACCGTTCAGCCCGGACCGTCATGTGCCAAGACGATGATCTAACATCTCACGACAAGTCAAACCTCTGGAGGGAGAAACTGTCTGTTCCCGTTGTCAGACTCATTCTCACTTGTTGAGAGTGACGCTGATTGCTCGTCGATGACCGTAGTGTCCTTTGCCGTCATTGCGTTGTGACTCTCGAACGTGTCAGGTCATCCCATGAGTGAGGTCGTCTTTGGGGAACAAGGTCTCCCACTGCACCTGGACCAAGGCTACTGTCGTAGCCACCTGTAAGAACCTAGATCTAGGCACGTCTTTTTATGCCAACATAAAACGCAGCAGGGTTGCCAAGCACTCGTAGTTTCAATAGTCATTCGATAATGGATGTTTCAGAGTTTCCGCCATGAATTGCAAAAAAGGCAACTGTGTAGCACGGACAACGCAAAAGAAGTGTATGGAGAAAGCACAGTGGTTTCTTAAATATCGACAAGGAGACTTCAGCTTGGAAGCTGCTCATTGTGGCAACCCTGTCTCGCTCCGCGTAGATTTGCTGAAAGCCGGCGATTCGTCGGGCTAGCTTTTTTTCGAGCTGGCTGAAAATTGCTTCGAGCTCGGGCTCAGGCTCGAAGCATCTCTACTGACAGCTGCTATTGATCAATGACCCAAGAACACTTGATCGCGTCATGGTTGCTTCTGTGTTAGGCTCGTTCAACACGACATCACTTGTGAGATGACCTAACACTCAGCACTTTTGCATGCAAGGCCAATTCTTCGTCCCATTTGATGGGCCCGCCCAACACTTGCGCCAGACCTCCGTGGTGTACAACATCGACCCGCGAACCCGTCTTCGCTCAGACATCTTACACCTTACACTGACTTCCGCAGTCGTCACGTACAGGGTGAGGCAGAATCCCACCCCCACTTTTGGAAGAACACCAGTAAGTCCATGCGTGGGAGGGCCTTCGCCCCACACACCAATACCCTGGCCGTAGAGCCCTGCGTGGACGCACCCAAGTTCACTCTTGATAAGAGAAGCCTACTAATTTTTGGCAACGAGAGAGCCTCAAGTTGGGCCTGAATAATGGGCCTCCCTGCGCTCGCTCATCTTCTGTCTGGAGCCAACGTCGGTTTAAGTGCCAATTGAGAAGAAGGAACTCTTCTTCTTTGCCGCCAAGGCCGATGGACGCTTTCCCTGTGGTGTTGTTCTGCCTTGTAAAGATGAGGAACAGTTTTTTTGCCCAAGCCAAAGAAAAATGAACCTTAAAATGAAGCAGAGAGTGGAGGAAGAGTAAATTGGACGAACGCAGCAGAGGAAAATGATGCACTCGTTCCATCTTTTTTTTGGAGGGTTTTCGTGATGACGGAATAAAAGGCTCGTGCTGTGTACACCTAAGAGCTCTTGCTCACGTCATATCCTCCCCAAAAGCTGAGGCTCTTTGTTATGCTGAAGACCCAGTGTGCACTTGCTGATTTCTGCCTGCGCACGCGCAGTCGTACGCACAGTACAGTGAGGCACAGTTGCGTGAGGTGAGGCTCAGTCTTCACTCTTCGTGCGTGCGTGCGCTGTGCTGCGCTGGCTATGACTGTACTATACAGTGGGACTCCCATTTTCACTCCTCTTGTAGCAACTGTGGCGATTTTACCAACTTTTTTCTGCTTAACTAAGCAAAAAAAAACCCTTTTGCGACAGTAAAGTTTCGCTAGACTGACCCATATTTGCACCAGGCTCATCTCTGACGACATTTGGGTGCTCACCTATTTGGTCCAGTTGCTGACGATGGATGTGGCAGCCTCTTAGTGAGTGCTGGCTCCGGCGCCGGCGCGTCAGGGTTGCCACGCCAACGCTGAAGGTGCATTCCCTCTTCTCATTCACGTCGAGTTTCAGAGTTTGAGAGCAAGAATCAGAACAAAATAACCGATTTCTGCAGAAACTTGTCAAGTCTGTCTGTGATGGGTCCATGATAAGCACACATCTATTGCCTACAGTCGCATTTTTTGCCTACCCTCGATTTCGTAAACTTACTGGTGTTTACCCACAACTTTGTGAAATCGGAGGTCGATTGTTCTGCGTACACTAGTACGGAAAAGTATGGGCAGGGTATTCTGGGGATGGCAGTGACCTTTTCTCCTTGTCCTCGGTCAACACGGCCACGCAGGTCAGCACGCGCAGTGTGTGCAGAAGAGCTGGGTGCGCGTCAGCTCGGGTTTCGGCTCGAGCTTCTTGAACGAAGCTTTTCTTTGTCAAACGTTGAAGCTCGAGACCAAGGCAAAGTGGCTATTTTTTGCCTCCTGAAACAAGAGCAGGGACCAAAAAAGATAGCTTTGAACGTTGGTTTTTCGTACTGGCCAAGTCGCCACTCTGGTTCACTAATGTATCGTATTTTCGCTTTCTCTTGCTCAAGTGGCTTCCTTGTTCTCAACTTTACTTATCTCATGGCCTGAAGTGATAAAGCTTTCCCAATTGCCACTTTTGCCAACCCTTTTCAGCCCACTGAGTTTCATTTTGAACCGCAAACGAGGTTTATTGTGATCGGATCCGGCGGGTTGGAGCAGAGCCTAAGCCCAATTCGGGCTGGGTGGAGTCGAGCCCTGCAAAGCTCGAGCCCAGCCCAGCTCCAATGGACAGGATATCTGTCTAGAGAATTTCCTTCAGCAAACGTACCATGAGAAGCGCTTTTCTCTCTCACTTTCTCTCCAAAAAGCCGGAAATTGGTAGGCTCCTGATCCAATCTGGTGAATGTGCGATGGACCCTGAAATGCGTGAAATTCTGTTGGCAGCTCTGGCGATGCGCACGTCATTCAGAATTAGATGACTGCTTGCGCTCTGCCAGCAGATGCTTGAAGACTCAAGTGCGGAAGAGCGGGAAGTAACGACGGTGCTTTAGCTCGTGTGGGGGTACGTGCACTAAGAATGTGAGATATCCCCCGAATTCATCGATATCGCCACGGCCGATATGTCAAGACCAAGTGGCCCGATATTCGATGCGATATGGTAAATGGCCGATTAAGTGTCGGGATGACACCTTGGCTGATATTTCAGAGATGTTCGATATACAGATTGAACACTGACAGCTCGCAAAATATTGCGGTGACTGATTCTCTGCACCAAAACACTCCCTATCCGACAAAGGCGAGAACCCGACCAGAAGTAAGGTCGATCAGTCGTGAGTTGAGCATGACTAAAGAGCTGATGTGAGAATTCCGATGTGCGCACTCTCCTTATTCTATACTTGCGCTTTAAGGCAGAGTAGGGAGGACTAAGCAAAACAATGAGGAGGAGCTTTTCAGGAGGATTCTCAGCTCTGTGACGATGGTTGAATTCTAAATAATGGACCTCAGTGCGAGTCTGGTTGCTATAGGTGGAAGAGCACGAATCGAGGAGTGTTTTCATACTAAAGGATACCTATAGTGAGCCACGAAGTCTCCAGAGCAGGAGCATCTACCATGTGACCTTTATTTACGGCGCAAGCTGTACTGCCAACAGTCAAGTGCGGTCGACGTTCGGTTTAGTGAACTCGTCAGTCAGCAGTGTGCTGTTCACTGAAGTGAAGCTCTTCACCAAAGTGAAACTTGCCTCTTGAGGCATGAAACGACAATACGGGTTATAGGGGCACGCTAGGGAACGGGCGAAATTGCCACTATGTCAGGTCAGCACCACCAGGCTGATGCAGAGGTACCAGCAGATCAAGTTGACGCTGTTGACGAGACATAATTGCTGCTGCCAGGGTCCTGGAGTAGGCATTTCTCTCGCCAGGAAGTCCTAGTCCTAGTTATCTCCAGTCAGTCCTGGTCATTCCTCAATCTGAGTGGCGTCCACCAAATTGATCATGACGTTCGCACTTATGGACGTGACACAAATGCATTTATTTACCTCTACAGCTTACACACGTGAAGTGTCGACCTCTTCAGGTACCAGATGTACTTTCTTTTTATGCATTAACATAATCTTTTGTCCCTGACTTTTCTAGTTGTTTCTGCCCTGATCCAAGCTTCTATCGAAAATGCCATTATAAGCGGTGTAAATGCTATTTGATCCTAGGGGTTCTATGGATCGGAGTTATGGAATTTGGAAAAGTGATCACTGAAAGCCGTGCCGACTGTACCGAATTGTAAGTGTCAACAGCTTAGGCCAATAGTTGAACAATGCCAACCCTGGAAGAACTCTGCAAATTAGCTGGTTCTTTTCTGATGGTACTTTTTCTAAATGTGCATTAACATGGAGTGGGCGTTGATGCCATTGCTCTGACAGTACTATGAGCCTCCAGACTCTGGTGTAAGGGCGTAATTGGAGAAGGATGTTGAATGAGCAGCGAGTTGGATCCAGCAGGAAATCATGTTTTAGACAATATTCTTTTACTAACGTCACGTTTACCAAACGCAAGCAAGCTTCACTAAAACGGTTACTTTTTATATAGTAAGAAATCGGTGAGCAGTAAAGTCTTCCTTGAATCGAGCGTCGACTGTAAGACTTTCTACATCTTCAGAGGCGGCTTTCTTGAACATTGAATCATCGCAAAGTTGCTAACTGAGCAGTTGCAACTAAATATTGTTTAAGGCACTCAGCAACATATGATCATCAGATCACGACATAGATATCAGATAGCCGCCAACTTTGCATTCTTCCAGAAACCCACCGCCATTAATACGACATGTTGATGGATGCCTTAGACAATGTTTAGCTGCGAATGTTTTGTGGGCCACTTTGTGGTGATTCATTGTTCAAGAAATCCGCATCAGATCTTCCCTTGCTGTTTTGTATGGCTCATGCGCTCTGCGCCGTCAGCCCAGACAGCCCACAAACAGCGTGACTTTCCCGACGTTATCTGCTGCTTCTCTCAGCATTGAATTAGATGCAGAAAGTATCGTATGATACAGCTTCTTTTCAGATATCGCCATGGTTGATATCGATACGGTTTGTGGCACAGGCTTAGCGCGTGCACTGCTCGGCACCAGTACTGTGTGGGGCATTTTCAGTCTGACATTCCGATGCAAAATTGTCACTCGCTGTCGGTGATACTGATCTGCCTCACGAGCTAAAGTGCCACGTATCATAAGTTTGCATCCGCCAGAGGAAGAAAGCAGCCTTGGTGAAACCGACATCGTGGCAAGGGTTAGATGACACTGAGACATGACTGTAGACTGTCCTCGTGACCGTGGCTAAACGTACCACCTCAAGTACTCGTACCTCCGTGGAGGTTTCAGGCCGCCGCAGGGGAAGTCAGGTGTTGACGTTGCTGGGCTTGCACTGGTGTAGTTCGTGCATGAGTGACCACGTGCATGCCAGATAAAAGAATGCAGAAGAAGACCCCGCAACATTGTACGTAAGTGTTTCTAGTTTTCTATTACGGAAGACTCCAAACTGTTATCCAACTTCCTGGTGAGCAAAAAATTTGACAGTCACTTTTGGAGACCGCAGTGGCAGAGGAAAAAAGACCGAGAGCAATCGTCTGGTTGCCCCTTATCATATCTAAAGGCTGGGATCTTCAATTGTTTTTGTCACAGATCGCTCAAACCATCACAACCCAGTTCAGATGGTTCTATTCAGTTCATTCGTTTCTGTCACAAGATCAACCTCATTTTCACATTAAAAACAACTGTCTAAGAAAACACTGTTTTTCAATTTGCTAATGACTGACTGATACTTCGTTGTTTTAGCTGCAGGAAGCCCGGTGAAACTTTTGCGCATAGAAATACTGCATTGGTCGGAAAGTGGCAAAAATTGGGGTTCAGCACACTTCTCCATTTGTGGAGAAAGTGAGGACGGGGCATGATTGTCGGGAGCAGCATAGTTCAGGGAAGTGCGCATTTTCGTCGCAAAAAAGGCCTGGTGCTGAGAAACTGAACAACAGTAGTGATGCCTTCCGCAGAAAATGCTACTGCACTGGGTCACCCGTCGCACCAAGGGTTGCTCGTGCCATCCGATTTATACCAGTACGGCATCTTGTTCAGGGTTGCCAAATGGCCTTTCCCTCTGCCAGACTTTGGTGCTTTTTTGCCTGTTGGGACGTGGTTTGGCTGGAAGATTTGTTTTTTTTTTTTGAGGCTTACGTACTGTTCGACCAGTTCTTGACTGACCCAGTTGGACCATCTTTGACGACTAATGAAGTAATTTGGCCGCTATGGGTGTCGCATTTTGGCTGGTTTTGTGGCCAGCTGTCTGGCAACCCTGATCTAGCTCGCTACCACAAGTCTTCCCTCTTCCTCCATGGGGATTTTCGTCGACTAAAAATCGATCAACTGTTTCAATTTTCAGAAATATTCCATTAATGAAATTTCAGCCGATCTAACAATTCCATGTGGACTACTCTTGGCATATTGTTCCATTCTGTTTGAATTTTCTCCCTGAGGAAATCCAATCCCCGTTGATGCATTGATTTTAATGGTATAATAAAAGGCAAATACAAAATTTCGCTTGCTCTATTCCCCAGTGCCATTTTTTTTTTTGGCTATGCGAGACAACTGTTTCGAGTCTACCATGGAACAAAACTAGAGACATTATATACATCCCGGTTTATTTCTTTAATTTTCATACACACATACTACTAGCATTCTTTACCTGCCATACGGTGCTAGTTCAGGCTCTAGCTTGCCCTCTTCCAGGAATTGGCCACGGTGATGAGATCCCTGGGTCAAAATCCCACTGAGGCCGAGCTCCAGGACATGATTAACGAGGTGGACGTGGACGGGAACGGGAGTATCGAGTTCGAGGAGTTCCTCGTCATGATGGCCAAGAAGGTCAAGGAGAACGAAAGCAGCAACGACATCAAGGAGGCATTCAGGGTATTCGACAGAGACGGTGACGGATACATCTCGGCTGAGGAGCTGACACAGGTACAAAGGTCGCATATCCCGGGATGGATTTCACATTGCGACGCACTGCACTGAACACACTTATCATCCATCTGATATTGTTTGCGTGACAAGATCTTTTAGCCCTGTTTGAGCCACGCAGTCGTACAGCAGTACCTTGTGACCAGGGGCACAGAAAGAGAGATGAATGAGTACTCGCGCGTACGTACCTTGATACTCACACGTACTGTACATACTGCAGTCAATGTGTGCTTACACAGTAGAGTACGCACGCAGTGGAATAGAATTACGGCTTTAGTAAATCGTTATACGCCAGCCGGGCCCATGAAAAGAGTTGCCTCAGGAGGAAAAGGAGTAATGCATGCTACGTTGCTCTTTGCTCACACTGAGGGAACTTCCCATTGTGCCGTTGTGACAGACATTTCCCTAGGCCTGTTTGTGCCCTGGGAAACAAAGAGTGACGACGGTATAAAAAGGCTACAAGGCTTCCTGAAACAGCCTTTGCCGATTCAATGCACGTTCATAGCTAATTCATGTCCATGCAAAGCACTCTGGCAGAGGTCGATTCAGGCCTACCTCGGTGACATGTCGGTGGATTCTTCTCTTACGCTGGCACCTAAACTGACAAGTCTTACAGGTCATGGCGACGCTGGGCGAGAACCTGTCCCAGGAGGAAGTCGACGAGATGATTCGGGAGGCCGATCTGGACGGCGACGGCAAGGTCTGCTACGAGGAGTTCGCCACCATGATGAGTCACAAGGGGGCGGCATGAAGAGAGGATAAGGGGGAGAGCAGGAGCCAAGAACGACATGCCTTCCGCAGTGCTTTTACACATGCAAACTCGTAGACTAAAAGAACAGTACACATACACAGACAGACAGACACACGGACACACACACACACACAGACACATACAAACACTCGCGTGTACGTCCATATAGAAAATTGTAGGCTCTCTTCCACTCGTGTACACACAGGTGGAAGAAGAGTGTGATTTGAAGTCTTTAGGTTGACAGGCATTCAGAAGAGCAATAGCATACAAATAATTATGATAATAGCGTACGGTAGAATTGACTGAGAAGACTATTTTTCTTTCTTCTCGTTGAACTCTTCTAACATTTACCTTCATTCAATCGTTGCATGCAACAGTTTCACGCTGTTTCGGTAGGCATTGACAACTAACCCCCCTTTGGCATGGATCGCTATGATCACTGACCCATAGCTCATGGTAGTGTTATTTCGACCAGGTGTCCAGGGCCCCCTTTCTTCCGGACATAAATAGTGTAGTCACACGAACCTGCATTTCTTCCGCCCCATCCCCTCGGCCGACACCGAGCGCCCCCCGCTGCCTGTGCCCAAGTCTGGGGCCGACACGAGCAAAAGGAGATTTGTCCACGGCCACGGCTGTGCGGAAAAGTACTTACGGCCGGCTGCTCGTCCTCAGCCGCCGCCAGGCTGTGTCCGTGGACCAGAGCCTCGACGTGCCGACGTCCTCATTTGGTCGCTCCATCTTCCTGTATGGTACGCACCTGAGTAAGTGCGCACGCGCGAACAGTACGCGGAAGTCACTGAAGTTTGTGGCTGGAGCTTGTTTCCTTTTCAGCCCAGGCTTTGCCACTGCAGTGCACCCGGACGAAGTTCGCGTCTACAATATAGCTTTACACTAGCGGTAGAACTGATATAAGTATTACAACGTTAGCGCTTGATCGAAGCGAAGCGGTACGAGACACCAAGTCAAGTTCTGTATGAGGTTTTCCAGCTCTTCGGCAGCGTTCTTCTTTAGCAGAAAAGTGGACGCACTGTTTCTCTCATTTTGTAGAGCCAGGTATGTTCCTTAACCATAGCGTATATTGTCAGCACGCGCACTCCTCCTTCTATCTTGCTACATAACTTAGTACCTTTGTAAAGTAAAGACATTGAATTCCGAGGAGACGACTTGACATGTACGTTCGTAACCTGTCTCGCCATACAGACCTCTTTGCTCAAAGACAAGAAAAGCAAGAAATTGTGCAGTACGCATAACTTGTACCAATAGTAGAACGTGGCCAAGGCGATGTACGTCAACGCATTCCGCTGGAAGCGAGAGTCGTCGTCCGCCATTCACGTGTTCCGTCTGAGAAGAATCAACTGTTTCTGTTCGATAATGCAAAGAAATATAGTTAAAAGTTCCGAGTCCACACACGCTCCTCGACTCATTCGCTCTTCTTGCTGAGGTGTCGCGTATTCATTCCAGCCAAGAATGAATGGCTGAAGCTCCGACAAGCTTTCAAGCCAACTTTCTTATCGTTTGGCTGGAAAACTCGTTTTGGGCGGAGGAAGAACTTTTTTTGTCCTCGCCAGTTCTCTCTTTACTGTACTCTCTTCTTCTGCACACTGGCCTGGAATTATTGGAAGAGACTACAACTGTGGTGAGTACTGAGTACGAAACGGTTTTTTAGGGGTGGAGAAAGCAATGAACGAGCGAACGGAGAGGGGGAAAAAAAACTAATGTGCCGGAACCCCTGTTCTGCCTCTCTGTCTTTTTATGTCTTGTATTGTAGGCATCTCCTGCCTGCCTTTGGGGGGTCGAAGAAAAAGTGAAGTGATAGAGTGAAGACTCAGCTCGGGAGCTCCATTTCATGGATAGTGGAAGTCTGGGACGAGGGGGAAGAAATCCTCAAACCGTTCATTTCCTCGACACAGTTTTATTTCCTCGTTCCTTTCTTCCACGCATAAAATCGATCCCAAGTAGTAGCTGTACGTGCTCAGAATAGTTCAAGGCCGGGTGAGGGTGCAGTTCCTGATGGTGGCGTACATCTCGGTGTAGACGAGCGTGCACACGGCCGCGTTATTCTCGAACGTCTGCTCGGCAACCTGGAAGTACAGACGAGGAGGCGTAACACATACAGCTAAGCTGCGAGAAGCATTTCGTTAAGACGAGAGCCGATTTTAAAAAGCCATTTCTGCGGAGAGGCAGAGGAAAGTCGATTTTTTTTTTTTTTAAAAAAAAAGGGAGGCAACCTCCATTCTATTAGGTAGTATGTACTGGATGGGGCTTCTCTGTCAGACGGGATAATGGGCCGCTATAATTCTCGATTATGTTAGTTGAAATTTATACTGCTTCAGTGTGCAAAACGTCTTCCGTTAGCATGTTCAAGTCTGAATGCAACATCAATTTAGCGCGCTTGCTTGGGTGTGACACGCACTACGCAGGACTGAAAGTGCTGCATCTGGATCGTTGGAGGCAAAAAAAAGGAGAGTGGCAATATATCTGCAGCTACAATCAAGTGCTCGCTCTCAATCCTTGCTCATGTCTGGTAGAGATTCAAGTATGTATCTGGCTCAGGACAAGTGGAGGAGACATTTCCTTTTTCCCCTCCATTCATCGTGGAGAGAGGGATAGGGGAAAGCTGACATCACGTAGTGGGAGGCAGCAGGGCCTATAACAGACATCGTATACTGGCTTCTGCACATAATGTGACTACTTCTGTGTGTGTGTGTGTGTGTGCATACGTGAGGCAGAGAGAGAGTCTCACTGTCACGCGGGGGGGGGGAGGAGAGAAAAATCCATCAGAAATTTACAAACGGAGGGGCACCTATGCAAAAAAGCTTTTCTGCAGACGCTGACGGTTGACAGCTCCTTCTCCCCCCCTCACCCCTTGTCTTACACGTATTCCAGACAAACCTTGTACTCCGGGTTGACAGCCAACTTGAACGTGTACGTTCCCAGAGGCATCTCGGTGACGTCGATCCACTGACAGTCGATATTGTAATAGTAGATGTCCTTGCAGCCTGCCGAGATGCCTTGAGCACCGTAGTTCTCGCAGTCGTACCTGTAGAACATCAGCTATGAGAACATCAGTCATGTGGCACGTACGTGGCCGGCAGACAAGCTCACTTGGGATCCACACCCGAATCGCAGTGGTTGTCCTCCAGGCAGAAGCTGGCCTTGTGCCCCTCTGCCACGCGCTGGCCTTGGCTGTCCAAGACGTCGTAGTGAGCAAACACCTTACAATGAATAGGGGGAAAAAAAAGGTTTGGCACGTCTCCGCACACCAGCACCGCTCAATCATACCTCCATGCTATGGTAGTGCTGGTGACATCCATGCCAAATCCAACTCTCTTTGGGGATGAAAGGCTTGAAGTCTGCGTTGCCCACGTTGGACGTGGACGCAGTGAATCGGAGGAGACGGCGCATCTCGGTGGCGTAGTCGTAGCGATCGTGGCGCAGTCGATAGGCTTCGCTGGCCAGACAGTTCTCTTCCATGGCACACTGCGTAGGAGAAGTGCTGGCGTCAGTGACGTCACATCGACATCAAGCAGTGGACTTGCAGTGGACGTCCTTTGCGTACTTCGTGTCCCGACTTATGCTACCAAGATTGATCGCGGCCCAAAGTTTGAAATAACTAAGTACTCCAGCTTTCGTACCTACGTTCAGACACGGTATTGGACTATAGCAAAAGCCTATAACTTTTGAGCGAAATGCAATCAAAGGTGGCTGTACAAAGTGCGCTCTTGTAAGGTATGGTAAAAATGGCATATTTTTCTATTTTGCGGGAAAGTGGAAGCAAACGTTGTTTCGTTTTGCGTGTACTGTAACACAAATCAACTCAGTGTACCTTTCTACCATCCCAGCCAAACATTAAAGGCTTATGCAGGAGTAGCTTCCAAATGAGTCATAATTTAATGTTGTCTTTCGCTCCTACCCTGAGCTGCTTCAAGCATTTTTTGTCAACAACGATCAATGTTATAGTTGAGATTGCACAAATGAGTTGTCCTAAATGTCCACAGTTTTTCACATCTCATAACTTGGTCTGACAAGTCCTCCGGTGTCAGGTCACTATTGCACAATCACCAGACTTGCCAGGTACTTTTATTCTGGGAAATTGTGTAAGGTGAATAATAGTTCGTTACGTCGACAAAGCCGGAGATGTCACACTCAAGAGCAGCGAAGACCAGATGAGGACGCGATTTGACAGAAAAAAGGCCGAGCTTTGCATGCAAAGGAGGCATTATTAAAGGAGGGGGAGGGGGAATTATTTTCAACAGCTATTATAATTCTATTCTATGTGAAACGAGCGGCTGACTGAAAGTGTTCGGACTTGAGCACAGTCTACATAGATAACTCTCCAACACGTTTTCTTTCAAGACGCAATCCTTCTGGGGAAAGTCTGTGTAAGTCTCTTGTCACATTAATTTTACTTGGAGAGTAACTCACGCACAACGTGAGTAGCACGCTTTAAAAACAATCTAAGCGCCATTGCTATGAGATTCGTCCATGGCGCTAAAGCTGTGGCCATACACACACTCGGTCTAAGAGCCTCTGCATTGCTCCAGGCTAATAATGGAGTAGGTAACTTAACTACTGCTGTAGTAAGTAAGCTGTGTGCTGCTCCTCCTAATTTAGCAGCCACTGCGTTGAGTCATTTCTCTACATTATTTCCCCCGAGTACCCCTAGCTTTGGGTGTGTGTGTGTGTATATATATATATATGTCCCTTTAGTACCAGCAAAACTACATAGGCTTTCAAAGACAAGGTCCGACTGTGGACGCTGCTCCATTTCCTTACGTATTCAGCCATAACATGGCTTTGTGAGAGAGAAACCATTAATTTCGCCTGCTTCTTGGCAATCTCTTTAATGTTGTTCCACGTACACAACATGTTACGCCCACCTCTTAAGCTCCAACGGTTGATAATCTTTTTTATCCTCAAGCATCTGGCAACAAATCCTTGAAATGGTGAACAGAAATAGCTGGAGGATTACAACCTAACGAAGACTGGCGGGCATGTATGCATAATCAATAAGGCAGTGGTGCAACACTCGTGCTTTGGTCTAGGCGGGCGTGTTTTTAGACTCGTACTAATTACCGACGTGCAACATATATATATATATCAGGCTAGGTCAGTTTTGTTAATCTCTTGTGACGTCCTAGATTTGTGACCGGAATCCACTTGAAGACCTTCTCGTCAAATGGAATGAAAAAAAAATGACTTTTTGGGTCCCCTCCCTGCCTTCAAAGTATTTTAGACACAAGGATGTTAGGGCAACATCACAAAATTGATATGGACCTGCTTAGTTACTGGCTAGAT
>JAAUXU010122451.1_pt1 | contig 17566 bp, 9 predicted proteins | sample 7278151 | NCBI WGS metagenome assembly JAAUXU01 (sample SAMN14350113, study PRJNA611818) | marine sediment metagenome | isolation source: surface marine sediment (1.8m) | place: French Polynesia: Moorea | collected 2018-08 | reverse complement strand
TCTACTTTCACTGCAAATCTACTACATTGGCTTACTACATAAATTTCAAATCAAGTTGGGCATAGGAGAATGCAATTTTTTTCCAAAGTATTTGACTACATCTTCATCTTTTGACCCCATGTAACAAACCCCAGATGCCATCAGTGAATTTCCAAAGTTGACCCCTTTTCCACCTAGCCTAATATATGTTTATCAGTGTTATGTATGGCAAGGGCAGGAGAAAGAAGACTTCAGTTAGAGTGGGCAGTGAGCCGGGCAAACCCGGCTTGACCTGTGGACTGATAGCCCGATGTGCTGAGATCACCACAGTCAGAGTATTGGGCTAGATTGAGAAGGGATGTAATGTAGTGAAAAAACTCCCGGCTTTTCATATGGGTGGGTCTTAAATGTATTCCTTTGTGTCATTTTCAAGCACTCTAAAAAAAGGACCAGCTGAAGTTGATATGTGATCTGAAAAGCCGCTCCTTTCATAGCGGTGACATAACTCAAATTTGCGAAAAAGAAAATGACTAAAAAGCAGACATTCAGAAATTTTACATATGTGAACTTTCTTCAGAAATTTTACATATGTGAACTTTCTTCAGAAATTTTACATATGTGAACTTTCTTCAGAAATTTCCTTAAGAAAGTGTCATCTAAAAATCATTTTCAAATGCTAATACAGGCAACTGATTCAACTCAACCTCCCATTTAAATCTTGATTCTGTCGGAAATTCAATGCACAGCTTGTCTCTGTTAAGTTTTTTGTTGTCATTCCTGCAGTGGAACCTTGGGACAAAAACTCTAAAACTCTTTACCAAAATATCTCATTTAGTGCATGGCATCGACACTTGGGGCAACAGCGTCAAGAACAAATCCTTCACCGAATTTCGTCCTGCGCTCTCTGACTGAAGGCTTTTTGCGGAAAAAATTCCAGGAAGTGTTGCCACGCAGTGATGTGATGATTGTGTCCAAAGAGACAAAGAGTTATCTTCAGATAGTGCTAAAAAATACAAAAAAGTTGCAGTACAACTGAGACGACCCGTACAGGGTGGTCGAAGTGATTTGATTCATTCAGCTTTCTCTACACTAAAAATCTGGATGAATTTCTGTGCATTCCGTGTTCACCTCGACCACCCTGTTGCTGCAGAATGCGGCAATGATCAGAACTCAAGCTGATTTTTTTTAAGCGTCTGTGAGCGCAGAACTCTCGGGATGGGTTTGAGACTCCGAGTCGACTCAAGTGGGTAGATACGAGCTCGAGTCCAGTCGACAGCTCGAAGACATCCCTAGAGTTCTGAGCTCGAGGGCGCTGGAAAAAAAATCAGCTCAAGTGCAAAATCCACACACACCCTCATCCGTGTGAGTCGTAAAAAAACTGCCTGAACCGAAAGCGAGCTGGTCAAAGGCCAGAGGAAATAAGAGATAGGCCTTGGTCAAGATTGGAGTGCCAGAACCTCTTGTTTCTCTCTCTCTCTCTCTCTCTCTTATACTCCTCACACTGATTCGCATTCATTCCAGCCTCGAAGCGGGATCGGTGTTCCAGGCCTTGGACGGCCTTCAGACTCGCTCTTTTCCGCCCGGACGAGGCAAAGTCCGCAAGTGGAGCCTTGATCTGTGGACACAGATGATGGCGTCGCAGGTGGAGAAGGGTGGAAAGGAAGCTGGAAGTCTTGAGGAGCAGGAGGAAGACGAATGGAAGCCAGTGGTTTATCATCTCGTGAGACATCTGATCAGGTTAGAAGGGGTTTTCCTCGCAAAATGAATGAATGGCCCTTCAGAAGCCACGGAGATGGAGCAGGAAAGAGGTGCGCAGTTGCCTGAACAGATGAGTCTCTCTTCGAGTAAATGTACCATTGGAGTGTGAGAAGCCGTGGATTTCAGGTAAAAAAAAAACTGAGAAAAATTTTAGGGCCTACCAGGCCTTTCTCAGGACCACGACTGACAAGAACAGTAGTGGAAAAATCATGAAAACGAAAGCAACTGTGAGGAATTGGGATACAGTACAGTACACTATCCCTTATATAAGTTTGCCCTTACAATAAGTGCCGCTTTTACAAAGATTGTTTTTGTAGTTGAAGGCTCACATTCCAGACAGAATATAGAATCTCACACTGACAACATAGTGGTAAGTGATCAGGAGTAGAACTTCGCCCACTTCTAGCCTACATGGCACTCATGGTCGAGGAGGAAGATGAAAAGGAGAAAATTTACACCCAAAAAATTGGGGTCGTGAGGAGCAATGGGATTTTGCAGCTTAAGGGAGCCATGAGTGTATAAACACAGTTGCAATCTTGATATGCAACCCAAAATCTGATCCCACGTTACAGAGAAGAAAAGAAATTTGACTTCTTGATAAATTCCCTCTAATTTCTGTAGTTTAAGGCCGTCTTACATATGTACTGCAGGTGGTAATGTACCTATGGGACTTCACGCAATTGAAAGCAATGAAAGGTGTGAGAAATGAAGAAAGCAAAGTCAACCAGACAATGGAACCATGGGAAGTTTGCATAGTTCCAAACGGAAATGGAAATTAAAAAGCCCTAGGTACAGTTCTCACCGCCTAAAATTCCAGGGTCTAGGCAGATGAAAGAGAGAAGAAGAAAAGTAAAAGTAATGCTCGTACCATGTAAGTGGGACTGGAATTCCCATGTTCCATATTAAGAATCACTTTTCCTTTCAGGGGCGAACACAGTTCCCCACTGCTGCAACAGTTCCAATACTACGACGACCGCCGATGCTCTCGAAGCGTGACCAGCGAGCAGATGGGTGCTGGAGGGGCCGCTCAGAAGAACGCCGTCATCATCGTGTTCATCCTCGGCGGGGTCACCTACAGCGAGATGAGGCAGGCGCCCAATTTTTATGCAATGTCGCTCTATTGACACCATTTTTTTCCAGACATCTTCACCAGCTGGAGCGTGAATTTCCTGACCACACAATCCTCTTAGGCTCAACGCACGTCATCACTGGGGAATCGTTTATGAGGGAGTTGCTGCAGGAGAGAATCGAAGGCATCTGGTGACATTTCTTTCTTATGTTTGAACTTGTAACTAGAGATGTGCTCAAATCGAGCACAAGTTAAGTTGGCCTTCAGGCCTTGAGGGTTTCGCTCGGCTCGAGCTTGGTTTGACTCGAAATCTAAAGCTTGCTGAGGGCTGGCTCGCTTAAGCTGGGCAAAAAGCTTGATAGAGGCTCGATAAGAGAACATCACTGGTTGTGGTCGGGTTGTCAGGTTCTGTGTCACTCCTAAATAAAATGAAGCATAATTATAGCACCAACTTTGACGTGACCCGAGGCTATTCTTAAAAGTACAAAACACTTATTAACTGCCATTTCTCACTTTCTCAGAGAATTTTCCCCAATGTAAAGTTGTGTATCAAAAGTGATTGATTTCTACGTGAAATGAAGCTGCTTGGCAAGCCTTATGCGTAGAGGCGAGCAGAGCAAAGTAGTCTCCTATAGCCTAGTATATTTGTCATTTCCAGCTTGAAGCGCAACTGTACGGCCACAAAAAAGCAGGGAAGAAAATGCTGTCGGACACTACTGAAGTGAACTTTACTCCTTGTGGAGGTTCGGTGAAACCACACAGTTTATTGCGTTTCCCTTTTCCTCCTCTCCGAGTGAGGCTCCTCCAGTGTAGACAGACGGTCCGAAGAGATAACCGCAGGTGGATGCATGTTGAGAGAACTCATAGAGTTACCAAAAGGTGTAGACACACCGGTATCTTTTATCGGCAGCTCTCCCTTTCTTCCCTAAGCTTGTCAAGAATCTGTCTCCGCAATAGCTTCGCTTCAGTAAGGATTGCCTGGCCAGGGTAAGAAGAATATCAAAACACTCCACTGGTCTGCCCGTCAGCGTCCTAGAGAGAGTTGGAGCGGTCCATGTGTTGCCCATCGATGCATGTAGAAGCAGGACTCGAAAGAAGTCTTCCTCTCGGGCTCAAAGTTCATCACGACGCCGTCGGCACAGCAGCGAAGTAGTGAGATTGCACAGCAGACGACGCTGTTCATTAGTGATGTCGGTCCCGCCGCCCAATCCCGGGCTGGGCCGTTGATTCCATTTCACAAAAGAAGGATGGAGGTTAGCACATTCATGCTTTGGAGTCACACGCGAAACTGAACAACACATGTGTGAGTCATCAATTGCCATCATGTTTACAATTGCAAGACTTCGAGCTGAGCGACATCATTACTGCCCGAAGCATTAACAACGTTCCCGCGCGCGCGCGCTTGCTGCGCTGCGCGCTGCGCGTTGCGCGCTGGCTAGACGCTGACTGCGCGCTGCGCTGCGCAGCGCCGCGCAGCAGCGCGCCGCGCAGCGCAATAAAGTGCGCAGCGCGCGTTGGTCTGAGAGCGCGCATTGGCGCAATGGCGCGTGCTCTCTGAGCTCGGCCGACCGTAGTGGCGCGGACGTTAACAAAAGCGCCTCCAACGCCAACAACACCGACGGCCGGACAACATCATGGCGGCCACCAACGGCAACGCGCAACCGACCTCTACCTCGTTGTCTTCGTTCTGTGCCGACCAGACGCTGGCGGCCGCCCGGGCGCTGGCGGCGTTGCCTAATCAAGCAGCGAAAGAATCTGCCTTGATTACCATAGGGTCGTCGAACTGCGCTTGCCCGGCCGAGGTGGTTTCGTCCTCGATCAAGTTCTTGCGTCAAAAGGGCTCTTCATTCTTGCGCACGCATGCCTCCAAGCACGGGATCACGAACGCATCGAGGAAGCTGACGAGTCAGGTGCTGGCGGAGCTCACCCAACACTATATACAGACACATCGGGTGGACATGATCTTTGACGACTACGCGCAAGAGAACAGTCACACTGCTCCGGCAAACACGACTGTCACGCGCCAGCCGTTCTCCAACGACGTCACCAATATCCTCCCCAAGCACCCGGTCCCGCCGACTCAGCTCCAGGTGCAGCACCTGCGCCAGGGCTTGAAGCAGAGCGATGCTGCGACAGTCTTGAAGAAACAACACAATTCTCCTCCATCGTCACACCTTCTTTCTGCTCCAGGATTACAACCGCAGCCGCCGCCCTGCGTGGCGGCCATCATTGCGCGCAGCCGCTCCGAGCTTGCAGCATGCGGCACGAGCATGCTGAGGCCCGAGGCGGCTGCGCACAAAGTGCACAACGCCAGCCGCAAGAACAAGAGCCGCGTCATCGAGGAGTTGTGGCTGCACTACGTCTCATGTCACTCCTCCGAGTTGGCGGACCACCCCCCCAATAAGAAGCTGCGTGTCGCTGAGTCACACCCACCAAAAACGACCATAGCGCAAGTGGCTGCCGTGGCCTCGGCAGTCGCCGAAGGCTGGGTCGGCAGTGTCATCGACGAGGATGATGATCCACTGAAAGTCTAAACGCATTGGAGAGAGGATGGGTACACAAATCCTGCATCTTGTACATAAAGCTTGATTCATTTAATGAAAGATTCCGGTCTGGAACACACCAGTAAAATGTACAGTACAGTACTCGAAGTTCTTTTCACGAAGAGAGATATATTTCCCTAAAAACACTGCAATACTTATATTCACCATATAGATGCCGAACACAGTTATAGTAGCATGTACTACAGCAGTGTTTTAAATTTACTATATAAAATCGGAGAATTCTAAAGAAAGTTGTAACATTTTATGCGTGTGAAAAAAATGATACTTATTTTTTGTGTGCGCCTCATGTACCACGCTTACGAGATGATGATGATAAATTACACTGAGTCTTTAGTTGACTAGAGTCTATCGATTCATGCCGTCAATCACTGAACGTTGATGCAATGCTCAGATTGACAAGGCCGCAGTCCTTTTTGAAGCAGTTGCTCCAGGTGTTTTGCATGCATTGCGCAGTCCGGGGAAGAGTGACAACGTTACAGGTGGCCCGACCAAAGAATCCTGCAACCGCCCAGGCTGCTCCACAGAGGCCGTACGTGCCCATAGAAAACTAAGGTAGGGGGAAGGAGAAGTACTAATCACAGTGACGACCAAGGGAATGACGAGGTGTGAGTGCAATGTCTGGCTAAAAAGTCGTGGCCCTAGCTACTGTTATGTGCTAGCTTGCGGCCGCACGGATCTGGCACTCTCAGAGAGCTCAATCTCCATGTCCAGTCAACAGTAGCAAGAATGAATACTTTTTAATGAAGAAGAACCTCATGAAGACCATATTGCTGTTTAAGCTCCGTCAGAAGGTCTCTAGCCTGCTTCACACATTGACCTAGTTCCTCCGCGATCGGCACATCCCGGAGGGCCTCCTTTCCAAGTCCAGCCACTCAAAACACTGAGGAAAGCTGTAGCAGGCCTGCAAGCCGCATGATAAAGGGTTAATCAGGAAGTTCCTAATCTGGCCAAGTCTTTTTGCGACGAAGATCAGGGACCTTGGAGAGGTGCACCACCAGCTACAGTGCCGTCCATGACACATCAGTGTGGCATCGTATGTGTGCATCACTTACTTGCAGAGAACTCCAAGAAAAGTCAAGTGCATCCTGAAATTGACTGAAACTCAGACAAGAAGCTCATCACCGATTGTCAAGTCAGGAATGTCAGAAACAATTACTCCTCAGCCAAGAATCCCTCCCAGGTTTTGTCAAAGCAACCAGACGAAAAAACTATCTTTAGTCGAGGTCTCGATCATTTCCTCCGCATGAGAATCTGTCTCATCGTGTACCAAAAGGTGCTCCAGATTGTCATGAGCCATAGCTTGGTAGTACGTTGGTGGCAATTGCTTTAAATAGGAGTCAGTGCCTGACCACAAGGCTAAGACTGTGGAGGACGAGGATAAGACAGGGGAGCTCCTGGCAGACTCCATGGTGGGACTCCACGTCTGTCGCCTTGATCAGGTAGACGTGCAATGCCTTTTGCCATGTGATCAAGGCAATGATCAGAAATATACGGTATGCATTACTTGTAAGTAAGTCTTGATCTAGAATGAGGATGTTGCTGAGGTTTATGAGAGCGCTAATTCGCGCAGTTGCACCTTGTGGCTGAACAGAGTGTCTCCTAATTATGTACTTTCTGTACTGGATAAGTTGACGTTGCCGCACTGCATGAGTCTAAAAAAAATTATACATGGAAGATCATCACCATGATTGCCGTTGAACTATCCAAGTTCCACAGTGTGGCCCTGGTCGTTTCCATGGCCAGAAAGGAGTTAGCTCGCCTGTGCATTACACATCCCTTGCACTGCCTCCATGATCATCAGTCATCGCAATCATCTCATTTTCTCACCAGCATGCAGGATGACCTCATTGCCTCGCACTTCCTGCATTCCAAACGCCTCTCTGATCCTGGAGGTGCCTGGAACGGGTGTCTAAGGGGATTCCTGGAACGGCTTCCCGGCGACCGCCGTTCGCGATCGACGTCCTCCTCCAGGTAGTTGTGCAGCAACTCATTTTCTTCCAGGGCACATGCTTGTGATTCACACGACTCCTTTCGGAGTCCACGTCCGAAGCTCTTAAGGAGGAGCTTCGAGATATCCCGGTGAGGGTGGTCAGGGGTGAACGCGCTCCTACGCAGACCACCCAACAGTTCTGTGTGCACCGACGGATTCTTCTGCTGGATCTCCGACCACCTGGAGCCCAATACGCAGAGCAGTTTCTCCGTGCAGCCGATGGGACTAAATACATCAACTAGTGGCTACTTAGGCAATCTTCACGTCCATCCGAGGTAGCTGACTTACCTCTCCTTCCCAAACAGCAGTGGGGGCAGCCCAAGACTTTTGCAATCACAAGTGGAAACAAGTACGATGATCAAGCATTGTCCGAAGAGAGCAGTCGTTCCCGTCAGCATTGTTCGCTTGGCTTGGCGTGTGTGGTTGGTCTGTTCGTCCTCTTCCCCTGAGTCCACTGGGTCAGGTAGCTGGCAGACCAATGGACCAAAACTACCTTTTTTCTTCCTCCGTGTGAGTGCGCAAGGTCTTTTCACATGTGAGATGGAGCGCGCACTGCTGCGCGTCAAGTCAGTTGCAGGACGCGCTCAGCTCTTCTTCTGCTTCTTCTTCGTCTGCTGTCCGTCACCCATGGATCATGCGCGCCACAGACGGCGTCTTGACAATGGCGTTAGCGAGTGCGAGTACGAGTGAGAGTACGGGGACGAGAACGAGTCCGACGCCACGCCCGATCGTGGGAGAATGTGCGCCACCACCAGGGAGGGGTGGCATGTCTGGTACAAGTACGTACTAGTCAGGCGTGTGTACGTAAGTTTTTACGTGCGTTTCCGCTTTTGGCTATATTAATTATGGCTCTGTGCAACACGTTGGAACTTCCTTATGATAGGTCTTATCACGTCTCATGGGCTATACTGCAAATCTCGTTTGTTTTTCACTATGCAGATACTAACCATCACGGTCAAGTAGACGTCTTAAAGTCGTACGCGGTAGAAAACGTATGTATTTCGGATACAAAATGCACTTACAGCAATCCTAAAAAAGTACGTACAAAATGTCAACTTTCTTACATACCATGAGGAATAAATGCGTACTTGGTTTTTACGATACAATTATTGCATTGTCCCACTTCTTAGATGTATAAAACGGTGATTGATGATTATCTGTTGGCGAAGACTTCCTTTATAGCTGCTCTACTGTGGCGGGTTCATTTATTCGGCGAGGGGATCTAGAGGGTAGGCCGAAAGTTTCGGGAAGTGTGCTTTAAAGGCCTGAAATGGTTTTGTCTTAGGTGGTGAAACTGATTTTCACCCAACACTTGATATTACACCAACTTTTGCACTTTAGGTAATTTTCAAGAGAGAACTGTCCGTGTCACAGATTACGATGCCTGCAATCCATCAGACAAGTCTTTCTATCCGCCGTGGCTGGGCATAGCAACCGTAGCATTGTCAACTTGCTCAAAGGCCCTGGCTACAAGATAGTTTGCAGCACCGTGGGGCTCTTTCGACAAACAGGCACGGTGTCTGACAGACCAAGAATTGAGGAATCGACCTGCAAGGACCCCTAGGGCCATGAAGAGCATGGCGAGGGCATTCAAAAAGTACAGAGGGAAGCATTGTCAAGTCCGCCACGACTGCCAAGAAGGGCACCTTCTTCATGAAGAGACTGGCCCGAACGGACCTCCGGATCAAGCTGTGGGAGGTCAAAGGTCAATTTCTTTCTGAAGCCACAAAGCTGAAGGGGATGGAGAGGAGCAAGGTTTTGCTTCCTAACCTCATTGCTGGCACGGGAAAAGACGCTGCTGCTCACATGTGGTTCAGGGGCAATTTCTCATCGCTTTGGAGCAAGGACTTTTGGCTACCTTCAACCCCGACCAGATGTAACGGGCTACGCTATGAAATCCATCCCTGAAAGTCAGGCTTCTCCAGTGTCTCCGTGAATCACTTAACGTTCTTTCTCATCGAGGATTGTGCTGCCCACTCCATAGGTCACACCCAGGTGCACCCATGTTCATCATCATCTGGACAATGTTGTCCATCAGAGAGGATACACGGACTAAACGTAACGGAAAAATATTATAATATAATATAAAAACTCGACGTTATTTTTCCATTTAAGACTATGTAAATTTTGGGGGCTTTTTTACACTTCCCGAACTTTTGGCCTACCCTGTAACTGAGGAGTGCCGGCACTCCCGCCGTCCTCCGGAGCCGAGGGGGAAGCGTTCTTCTCAGTCACGGGCTTGTTCTCGTTGATGGTGTCCAGGTCCAACTGGTTCTTAACGTAGGACTCTTTCGCCTCATCGACCATATCTGACAAAAAGGTGTTATTAAAAATTGTACCCTGTGATTTGACAGAGCAATCAACATTATACAAAATAGCCCCAAGATGATAGATGTTCTAATCAGCTCCAATGCATGTAATAACACACCCAGCCCCGAATAAAGTTGTTTATTCTTATAGGCTGCGGCCTCCTCGTCGATGTCTTCGCTGTCCAGGATGTACTGACCCTCCTTTCGGCTCCTCTGCACGCTGCACGTACACCAGGCCGCGAAGTAGAGGCCGGAGAAGATGGCCACCAGGGCCAAGATCAAGAAGATGAGGGCGATGCCAGTCATGGCTGCGTCTGCAGTCGGCACCCAGAGATAACACACTTGAACGCCTGCTGCGGCTGCTGCTGACGGAGACGCTGCCACAAAGAGATAGGGATGAGCAACGAACGCACAGTGATTCGAGTTAGAAAACCCAACGAGCCAACTTTCCATGTGAGAGAAGCCAAAATATTCTTTCGGTCTAGCTGCGCCTGCTGAGAGTCCCATCGTAAGGCCCAGTTTGTGAAACCTTTGTGTTAAGTTATTAAAAACAATAAACTAACTGATTAAAGACTACAGTAAACTATGCTTATATCACTACCCTTGTGGAGCCGAAGCAAAAGAGCGACCTGGTGATATAGCCGGCTTCCCTAGAAGAGACTCATTTTCCAGGCAAGTGCTGTACACATTCACTGCTCATGTATACAACGCATACACGCAGTATTTATTTCATGTTCTCCCGGAACTTTTCCATAGTACTCTGCTTCGGAGACTGACCCAGGACTTGTTCAACTTCCATCTCAAAGTTAGTGCGCTTTAAACGGTCCAAATTTCTCGTTTGAAGGCCTTTCTAATCTATACCCACAACTGACACTGGCATAAGCAATCTGGTGATATCAGCGGAATGCACAGGTGATACAACCGACCAAATTTTCTACTTCAAACCACATTTTGATTGTGTTCTAGCAATTTCTGGCAAAGTAAGCGGCACTTATTTGTCCTCAGTAGTCTTAAGAGTTGCAGCAGTGCCACCAATTGATAGACAGAGTCTTAGTGCGGACATGCACACTGCTCTACGCAGCATTTCATGGAGAAAATCAAGACTCATGCGTCGAATCCTATAGGATTTCTCGATTCCATTTAAGGACTTCGTTGCCCTACCCTACAATGAGGACCACAGCAGTAGAACACAAGGGCTGCCAGGTGCGGTCGCCGATCCAAGGGAGGTTCAAAGCCTGAATTCTCGACTCTCCTCCCTTGGAGACTCACTCGGTCTATGAAGAGCCAAAGTCTCAGGAACAGTGGGGCCAACAGCGAAAAGGCGCATTGGGCGCCGACAGAGGCTCTTTTTGAGCAATTCGGCGACATTGCGGACGGAATCTTTATGAGCGCACGTATGAATCCTGCATAACATTGTTACCTCAAGTTTCTGATCGGCTCTTGCAGGTCGTAGTACTGTAGAACTTTGCCCAGAGACGGAAAAAGGCCCAGGAATTGATTACTACTACCTGTTTCATTCAGATCAGAGCAACAGCCTGAGTGAAGGTGAGTGAGAGTGGCTCGCCTGTTCACTCACGGCCACGGAGCAGATGTTGAGCGGGCACGCACCGGCCGGCTTTGACCGTGTCCCGCAGAAGGATGAGAGGTTTTAGAATCGTCAAAACGACTTGGTCCAAGGTTTCTGCCAACCAACAGCTTGAATAAGTGAATGGGGAAGTCAGACCCTCTAAATGTATCGAATGAGGCCTTCTAAGCTGCGACGTGTACTAATTATCATTATCACGAGGGCAAATCCAAGCATACCGGGATCAGGCTTATATTGCTAATGTAATAAGTAATTTCTTTTTTGTTGTTGTTGAACAGAGTAGTCTCCCCAACGTGATGGCACCTATCCAATCTTTTCAACCACTTTCCAGAAACATCCAGGGACCCAACATCAAATAGCTCCCGCGAACACCCCTCCACTGTTGCTTCAAGCTTCTAGAGCGTGGTGACGAGCCGAAAGTCTGCAGGTGAGAGGTCTAATGAATACTGACAACAGTGGATGAGTTTTTATCTTCATGAAACTCCAGTCTTGTTGCCGTGAAGACATGGCTTCAAGGCCTCATACGAGATATACTGCCTTGAGAGGAAAAAGAAGACTACGGCTTGGAGGTGCCGAGTCAAGTTGTGCGCGGGTCCAACAGGTCTTGCTTCAGATCATATATTAGAATTTGGAATAGATTAAAAGAATTCAAATCACAGTGAGGGACGCACAAGTCAAAAGTCAGTCTGAACAATCTCTTTAGGCAGGCCTTCTACCTTCGGACGTAGACTATCGATAATGCCGACCCCAGATGATTTTTGTCAGAGACCGTGAGCTCAGATCATCCTCCGAGCACCCATCAAAGATAGAGCTGCATTGGACAAGAACTTCTCTGGCCTCAAGTCTAGGAAAGCCCGCGATTTTTAGGCCTTGAACATGAACCAAGTCAAGCTCAAGTTCTTACAGCTCTAATGGTAGTAGTTATTAGAGGATTTTGACCTTACAGGTGCTGAAAAGTCATCTAAAGCAGCCATAACTGCATGAGTCCTTTTGGACTCAGGCTTGCAGGACCCGGGTCGGAGTTGAAAAAGGTCTGAAGGATTCACACTTTTACAGACTAGACTCAGCTTGGCTTCTCTTTTCAAGCACAGGTGTTGAAGGCATTGCTTCAATTTCTCCTTCCTCTCTGGTGTGCTGTATTGCAGCCAGGACTCATGCATGATCAACAGTTTGTTGAGGATCTCCTGGCCGTCTCTCTGGTGCTAGAAGGTGAAGGCCACGTCGACCTTCTTCCTCTTATGTTCGTCTACGAGAAGGTGAAGGGTCCGCTTGGCTGCTCTCTTGCTCATCTCGAGGTCTTCATGCAGGATTCTGTACACTGCTCCATAGTTGAGATGGGTTGTGGCGGTGATGTCCTCTTCCACTTGGGGCCAGGCAATGGCGAAGCTCCCAGGTGAGCAGATTTGTTTTTTGTTCTTGGAACCGGCTTCAGACAAGATCCTTTGCCTGCCCTTCTTGAACTTCTCGAAGAAGGGACATGTCCTTATCTTAGACATGGTTGAACCACCGTATGGCTCCTTACAGAAGTTGCAGGCCTCTGTTGCTAACTTGCCAGCACTTGCGTAGGTCCTTAGAAGTCCTCTTTGGGCATTCTAATCACTGCCGGCTGTACCGTGAACGTCAGTTATTCCTTCAGGAAAAAACTGTAAGTGCTGTGCAAACTATTCCCACTGTCCTACTCATAGCCTGTCACAGTTTCATTTGAAATAAAGTGTAGAAAATACAGCCATGGCAAATTGTCTCACGGATACGAGATTATACTTACTAAATTAGTCGACCAACAACAAAACAAACCGGGTCGTTTAGTTTCAATTTCCTCTCAGATGTATGAATTCTATCAAGTTGGAAATCTCAAACACTGACTGTCCACATATGATAACATGGAGAAAAAACTCGGATGTGTCTTCTGTGCCTTTTAACCCATCAAAAAGGGTTGGTACAGGCCTTATTCGGGATCCTGGGCACAGTCAGCAAGTTGCAATGGCGTTGAATGTCCTGATCAATTAACTATTTCTGCTGGTTTGTTCTTTTGGACTAAGACGATTCTGTATTTCATCATCCGAGTCCCAGGTTGGGTCCACATTTGGACAGGGGTGCAAGGTGATTTCATCTCGTACCCTCCAATATCTGATGCAGAGTCAAATCAGCACAATAGGGATTCTTCCCGTCACTAAGTAATGCTTACTATTCACGACACGGGGTGCAGATAAGGCCGGGGTCACATAGGCGAATTTCCCCTCCGATCCTGCAAGAGGCTGCATGGGTTCTTATGTAAACTCGCTGTAAGCTCAAAGTCAACGGAATCTCTCACGAAATCTCAGTGACTTCCAACACATGATTTTCCGACACAAGGTTCCTCTGACACGTGTCGTTACAGAACAGAAGTTAGGTTGATAAAGTATGTTTTCATAATCATAGCATTCATACCATAATCGTGGCAGTTTCTAGGCTGACATTAGCAGTCTCTGCTGCCCTAAGGTGTGATTAGGATGTAGGTAAGTCATTGCTCTTTTCCGTCTTGGCTTTTAAGAAGGTACGCTGTATACACATACTCAGAAGATTTGGTGTCGGTGAATGTTGAGTCGGAAAGTTGTGTCAGGAAATGGCGTGTCAAAACAGTGTGTGGCAATGTAGCTGAACCACAACAGTCAGAGTACGTAAAACAAGACATTGCAGCATGGGCTTCACCTCTCGAAGTAACGCAAGGGTCACTGGTGCCATAGTTCTGATACATTTTAAATTTATCTATCATTCTGACGTATTTGCTCGTAAGACTGCCTCCGCTCCAGCATCACATTGTAATGCTACTTGATATTATGATATTTCTCGATATAACAACTCTGGGCAACGAACTTTCCTCAATATGGATAACTTCCTTATAATGATAACTTGCCAGGCTACCAAAGATGGCGTTCTGTCAAGATTCCGCTGTAATTGTTTTCGTTTCGAGCTGAAAATCGAACTTTTTCGAGCTGACGATTGAACTTTTTTCAAGCCCTCATTCCAGCCAGCTCGTTTCGGGTTGAGTTTTCAACTTTCCAGCTCGTCTCGGCTCGAAAATAAAAAGCTCGAACAACAGCCCGCACTAACCGTGTCTACCTGCACCTGTCGGGATGGCCGAGTGCATCAAGTACAGGCACAATGACCGCACTGGTGACGTGTGGGATTTGCTGCATACCACAGAAAGGGATATGCATCCACATCCATCAGATGATCTTTGATACTTCAAAGTCAACTCTGGCTAACACAGTTTGAGCCAACGAATGGCTTTAACTTAAAACAGTGTTAGGCAGTGCTTATCCTACTTGTCCTACCTGTCGAGAGTTCGACCCTCCGGCCTCCGCCAGGCCCCAGGCAGCTCCAATGCAACAGGTGAGGAGGAAGCTCGAAGCTGAGCTGAAGAGAAGGTGGAGGGAGAGGAAATGCTTCTGGCTGCTTCGGCTGGGCTGAGCTCGGCTTTAAAATCCTTGCCACTTCCTCGCCCTACGAAAGGAGTCACAGCAGGCACTTCATCAGTCTAATCGGAATGGCGCTCTGGCGCGATTGCGCCAGCTGGCTGGAGCGCCTGGGCCTGGTGCCCGACGGCGACCCAGTGCGATCGACCAGGGCAGAACTCAGGGACCTGGTGGCGTTGTTGCGGGACGGCGTGGTCCTGTGCAGGCTCGTCGCGTTGATCCGTCCGAATTCCATTGACCTGGGTCGGGTGCAGCTCGAGCCACCGGAGCCTTCAACCGGCAGGGCCGTCTCGGACTTCTTGTGCAGGAAAAACGTCTTCCTCTTCCTGCACGCCGTCGCGCTTAGCTTTGAGATCGACCAAGAGAAGCTGTTCGAGCCGGAGGATTTGTACCAGTGCCGCGACGTCGGGCGTGTCTTAGAGACGCTGTCCACTTTGTCTCACACGGAGGAGAGTCGGGCTCACGTACCGGGATTCCCGAAGAAGGAGTCACAGCTCGCCAAACGACTGCACAAAGAGCAGGGCGACTACGAGGTCCTCAACCACTTGTACGGCGAGGCAGAGACTGAGTATCTGTATGATTCATTCAGCACCAGTCTAAGAGAAGAGGTGAGCGCCGAGGACAGCCATTACGAGGACATCTACCAGACCATCTTCCCACCCAGGCAATCGCGTCTGCCGCTTGACATCTCCTTCCGGCGAAAGAACAAACGCGAGGCCCCTATGCAAGAGCTTTTGGAGACTGAAGACAAGTACTTGGAGAACCTGATCATGGTACGCGACGTCTTCCGACAGCCCCTAGTCTCTTCCGCGACGCTCGTCCAGCATCACATGGACACAATCTTCCTTCGCCTGGACGATCTGATCGATCTGCATAGCGACATTCTCTTCGGTTTGCAACAGAAGAAGGCAGATATCGGCCTAGTGTTCCTTGATCACTTGTTGCGACTGGGCGATCTCTACGGCGACTACTGCTTGAACCTGCCAGTTGCCATGAACTTGCTTGAGAAACTGATCAGCGAAAATGTGGCTTTCAAGAGGCAGTTGTTACAGTGCCAAACACATGCGCGTCCCACTACTTTCCCACTGTCCAGCCATCTCGTCATACCTTTTCAGAGGTTCCTTAAGTATCATCTCTTGCTGAAGGAGATCCTCAAGCACACTCCCAAGCATTATGCCGACAAGGAGAACATTGAGCTGGCCTCTGCAGAAATCCTACGTGTTGGACAGGAAGTCAATGAACGGAAGAGAGAGTTTGAAGAAGACGAGCGGCAATTGGCTGCTGATGAAGCTGACCGACGCCTCGTAGAGGGCGTCAAGGAAACCATAAAATTGATGCAGTTGCCCGGAAACTCGAGTCTGGCGGACTTGGGAAGGCTGAGGAAAGCGGGCGACATCACTGTATACACTGAGCTGGGAAAGGCAGCAGATTACGCCTTCCTCTTTGACATGGCCATCGTTCTGTGCCACAAGCCCAAGTGGTTGCAACACCGTTATAGGTTTCGCGAAGCTGCCAAGATCAAGGACTACTACTTGGAGCCGATACAAGAGCAGCCCAGCTCTTCGTCATCGTCCTACCTGCAGGTGTTCAGCGTGCGCCTCTTCTGCCGGCTGGACTCGCGCAAGCCTCCTATCACTTTCATTGCTAAGACGGCAACTGAGCGTGATGCGTGGTTCGCTGCCGTCCTTATGGCCATGGACAACGTGAGTCCGGCGGAAAATGCTGAGATGGGCCACGTCTTGCAGATGACTACTTTCCACGGCGGTCCGCATCAGTGCTTTCAGTGTTGGAAGAACTTTAAGGGGAACTTCTTCCAGGGGTACCGCTGCTTACGCTGCCAGGTGAACCTGCACAAGCAGTGTATTGCACAGTGTCACTGCATTGAAGTGAGCGGCTCGTCCACGCTCAAGAAAGCCAACAGCATCTCCTTGCCCACAGCGCTGCCAGATACGTTGGAGCGAAGTAACTCGGCATTGTCTCTCATCTCTCAGAGCAAGAGGGGCAAGCTTAGTAGACAAGTCCAGGAACTCCAGGCAGGCATTGAACAGGAGCTGGAGATGATCCCCTTTGAAGAGCAGCCATGGTTTGCCGGCCAGCTCTCAGGGAAGGTGGCCAGCGATCGCCTGGAGGCCCTGCCCGTGGGGACGTTCCTAGTGAGGCAACGAGCTAACGGTCAGTTTGCCCTCATGCTGAAGACGTTGGAGAGACCTCGGGGAGTCAAGGCTATGGCCATCAACAGGGAGAATCACAAGGACGGGAAGTACTTCTTCAGCGGAGCCAGAAAATTTGAGTCGATACAGCAGCTAGTCACATTTTATCGAAACAATGACTTAACAGAGAACTTTGATTATCTAGCACTTAAAGGAGTAACGCTTAAAATTCCATATAAGAACCTGTAAGTGATATAAAATAAGAGCAGACTTGACTTGCATGTCTAGATGTATTCGCTTTTCTCGATGGTTATTTGTATGGGTGATGTTACAAATTGATTTTGTCTTCTATAGTTTGTACACCGTGACATTTAACTTCCTGACCAGAGCATGTTTGCTCGTAAAAAAAGGAACCATTCGTACATGGTCACGGAGTTCAGTTCAACATTAAGGTCGGACTGTTGAAGTAAAAGTAGATTGTGCCAAGACTTTTAGACACCAGATGTCAAGCACTCCCTAAGGTGAAGAGCAATAAATAAATTAACAATACAGTCCTGGCCGTAAGTAATTGCGTCGAGCATGACAGCACCTCCTACGCTGTACTGAAAGGTGTTGAAGTGGAATTTTGATGTGGGACGAGTAGATGTGATACTGGGACACAATGTTGAAGACAGAGGTCAATGTCAAGGCTGCCCATTTTGGTGCTA
>JAAUXU010000047.1_pt1 | contig 17573 bp, 14 predicted proteins | sample 7278151 | NCBI WGS metagenome assembly JAAUXU01 (sample SAMN14350113, study PRJNA611818) | marine sediment metagenome | isolation source: surface marine sediment (1.8m) | place: French Polynesia: Moorea | collected 2018-08 | reverse complement strand
GTCGTCGTCGTCGTCGTCGTCGTCGTCGTCGTCGTCGTCGTCGTCGTCGTCGTCGTCGTCGTCCACGACCAGGCCTACCACAATCACCGCACATTCGTACATGATCAGAGGGGGGGTGGGAATAGGTTGCTCTGAGGGATCTCGGGGGGTTGGGGGGGGGTCTCTCTGAGACATTTTGCGAGACTTGCAGATCTGCGAATTTTGCAACAATAACTTGTTCTACGAACGCTGCTGCTTGTTGACTCCTCCTCATTGTTTCTTTATCCGTGACATTTGATGCATCCTTTTCAACTGAAGGTTTGTTGCAGAGATTCTCACGCTCTCTTTGTTCTGCGTCCTCGTGTGTGCACCGCAAAGAAGAGCCCCAGCGGCAAAGCGGCTCAGCCACTGCACCTTGTGTACGGCACACACGGTTATGCACTCGCTCGCTCACCTACACTGACGCCCACTGCACGAGTGCATCCACGTATACATACACGGATCCTCCATTATTCTCAGAACGGGTTTTTCAGGGACGAAAAAAAAGGGCGCAGTTAAGTACATTGAGGTGATCCACGAAACTTTTTTGCACTTCTTTTTCATAATGTAAAAACTGCAGCGGGCTGAAGTGACTTTTGCAAAAATGGCTAATTGTTATAGACATTGAATGGACTTAGGAGTTATCAACGTTTAAATGCGAGATATTCCACTCTTAATTCTTGCCTCACTGATTCACCGGGTGCATCCGGATATCCGGGTTCTCTCGCCATCATCGCCTGATTGGACACGAGGTTCCTTGACTGGACGAGCAAAGTTACGAGACGTCAACCGAGAGACAGAGTCAAAGTGCAAAGGTTGGCTGGGCAAAATGCCACTGAACGGCGCTCCTGCTGAGGTCCTTCACCATGGAAGTTGCCACTGCGAGGCCGTGAGGTTCCAGGTCTGGGCGCCCTCCAAGGTCAACGTCGTCGTGTGCAAGTAATTAGATAAGTAAATTGTGCAAAAGGTGGTCACATACAGCAAAGTCTCCCGTATGTATATGATAAATAATCAATTGTTCCCTAAACGCGTCAACTATGAGGTGACACAATTGCCGCTGACCTAGTTATGTCATATCCGTGCACTCTACGTACTGTTAATTTTAATACCAGCTGTTCAATCTGCCGCATGAAGCAGAGCAAGTTCTTCATTGTGAACCGAGCGAAGTTCGAGCTTCTGTCCGGCGCTGACGTCATCACGGAGTACACGTTTAACACGGGACAGGCTAGACACACGTTTTGCTCCGTGTGCGGTGTCCAGCCATTTTACACTCCGAGGTCAAATGCACAAGCTGGAATCTGTGAGTTAAGATGCATGCCTTCTTACTGTATGTAAAATTGTGCGAGTACAATCGCACTGAGCACAATTGCTCAGTTCCTTCTGATCATCCTGCTCGTGTTAGCAATCGCCCCCTACTGCATCTCTGGCAACACCATCGAGGAGATCGTCTACACCGAATTCGACGGAAGTAAGTGGGAGGAGAGCATGGAAAAGGTCAAGAAGAAATTCCAAGAGATGTCTCAAGAATAACTTCAAGAAATTTAAACATGGAACAGTAGCAAGTATACATGGTAATTCTATAACGTAGCGTATCTTATAGGACTTTCATATAAAACGTAAATACATAATCACGTGGAAGTTACAGCAGACTATATGCTGACTTTAAAGCAAATTCACTCGTGCTTTCACCAGCTAAGTCTTTGTCCTCTTAGGCTTGTATGACGAGTCCTGGCTGCTTTTAGACCGCTTCATCTTTCCTCTCCCAACCTTTTGGCCAGCGTTTGGAGCGTTAGGAAGAGAAGCTGCAGTAGAGGTTACAGTATCAATAGACGAACGTAGCAGCTGCATCATTCTTAGGGGATCTTACCGTCCTGATTGCCCTGACGAAGAGTTGGTAACAAATCCTCCTCTTCCTTGGAATCCTCTTCCTGACTACCTCCGTTGGAATCTTCATTAGAACCTTTCTTGGAATCTTTCTTGGAATCTTCCTTGGAACCTCCCTTCGAACCTTCATTAGAACCTTTCTTGGAATCTTTCTTGGAATCTTCCTTGGAATCTTCCTTGGAACCTCCCTTCGAACCTTCCTTGGAACCTTCCTCGGAATCCTCCTTGGAACCTCCCTTCGAACCTTCCTCGGAATCCTCCTTGGAACCTTCCTTGGAACCTTCCTTGGAACCTTCCTCGGAATCCTCCTTCAAGCCTTCCTTGGAACCTTCCTCGGAATCCTCCTTCAAACCTTCCTTGGAATCTTCCTTAGGGACTGGCTTGCCCCCTTCTTTGGTTTCTTCTGATGGTTCTGCGTCTAGTCGAGCGGTTCGCCACTCGGCGGCAAGACTGCGCAGCCTTGCGGCCTTTTCGGGCTCCGTCCACAACCTCTGAGGTTCTTCATAGTCGGACCTCAGAATGTCCGCGATCCTGAACGGGCCCTGCCCAATTAAGGTGGCGTAAAGGCTTTCTTTTTGGGTCTCCAGGAGCTGTGATATCATTTCCACCAGATCCGGAAGCGTTTGCGGGTTCCAGTTGACGTTCCACAGGCTCTTGAGATCGGACCAGTTAATAGGGTTGACGGCGACGTCAGCGGTGTCGTTGTCGATGTTGAGTCTTTGCTTGGCAACGAGGGAGTCAACAAACTTCCTGACTGTGCTGAGACTTTGGTAAATCCCTCCAGCTCCTCCCTGTTTCAGCTTTTTTAATTCTTGCTCAAGCTCTTTCGGTCGCCTACAACGGATTATGTCTTCAAAGAGCGCAGCTCTCAGGATTTTGCTCTCCTTCTTCTTGACGATCTTCTGGTGCTCCTTGCAGATCCTGGTAAACTGACTGCTCAAGTGTTCTGCACTCAGCACTTGCCCAACGCCGTTGAACGTGGACTCAAGAGCCTCCAACACGACCTTCTCCTCCCCATACTGGGCCACCATCAGCATCTCCCCAAGCTGGATACCCGCCAAACTGACTGATGAATATGTCCTCAGTTTTCGTCGCACCAAGTGAAAGAAGTCCTCATAGTCCTGACTGCGGATACCGTAGTGAATCATGAGTGGACCCATAAGGATAGCTGGGCTGTCTTTTCTTTGCAGCAAAGGATGTCTGAAAAAATATCACTGTGCAAGCAAGAAATGTCACCTGCAAGGATCATCACTTCCTTACCGATATACAAATCCGCTGATGCAGGTGCCCGAGGCTTCGGAGACCGATAGCAAGTCAAATCCCAAAGCCTGAGCCTTGTTTTCTTTGGTCACGTCCTCACAGCAAAAGCTGGCAATGTCTTCAAGCATTTGGTCGCTGTACATGAAGATCAGAGGCTGCTCAATCTGATTCTCAAGTCGCATCTCTCGGAAATGTGGGGTCACCTGCACACGGACAATATCAGTAAAACCTCTATGTATTTATGGACTATAAAGGGGCAAAAAAACTTATATTTGCTCATCCCTTTGACTAAGACGCTTTAATTTTCACGAAACTTTATGTGCGCCCTTGTAATCATCGCACAAGCCAGTTAATGTCTTGGACCAGGTTGGACTCATCCATTGCAGTCATGCAGCAAGTACTCCTCTATCAGCCTCAAACATGCCCGATACCAATCAAAATCATGTCTGATATTTTATGAGGAATTAGGAACCAAACTTTTGTAACCATTGCATAGGTATACGCATGTAGGAGTTTCATGAAATTAAAAGCGCCCTAGCCAAAGCTGTAAGCAAAATTTAAGTCACTAATGTTGTTGCGCACTGCATACTATCAGCACAGAGATGGAAGGAAGTCTTTACTTGAAGACCTTAAATACTTTCGTTTCTGACTGGCTGAAGAACCCGAGTAACACTCTTTTCTTCACCTTTTACTTGCTTGACTTCAGACTATGGGTTAAACCCCTCAAAACTACCCCACAATGGTGCACCTGACTAATCGTCGAAAAGAAGTCCAAAAGATGCAAAAAAGTACCGCCGTCAACGATGGCAGAGAAGTTATTTTTGAGTTGCCTACAACTAAGTACTTTAGCTCTTTGCCGAAGAAGAAACTCTAAGTTATCGTTGTGGCTTCATTTTTGGGTATAATAATTAAAGTCACCACTAGATGGTGCTTTTTTGCATATTTCGAACATCTTTATCAATCAGTGTGCCTGTTGGGGCCAATGAGTCTTAGACAGCTGAAACTTTGATCACCCTTGCCTCCCTGGTTCAAGTTTCGATTGACAACTAGTTTGCAGACATCCCGACCCTGGTCGTCATATTCTTTGACGGGCGCAACACTTACAGTCAGTATGTACCTGCAACTTGCTGTAGAGTGTGGTGAAATCCATCCACATCTGTAAATCCGTGTTGCGCTCGTCCTCCTCGCCACTGCTGGCGTCGACGACACCGTTGGGGAGGCACATCTGCTCACTCACGTCACGACTTCCCGCGCACCAACTCTGGTCAAGGTACAATGAAGAGGAGTGACTGATAGCCTCCTCTTCGGGATTGAAGCCCTTGTACTGGATGGCCACGACGTCGAGCAATCGCTTGTGCAGAGGCGACTGCAGGATACAAATGATCTTCTTCTGGAAGCGGCCATTGTCCTTGTTGACAAAAACCCACTCCTTAAACTTTAGCAGCTCTTCATCGGGCGGTTGCGGGTCCAACACCTCCCGTAGTCGCACGCGCTTCATCTTGCCTGTGACGCCGTCCATCTCCGACTTGGTTTCGATGACGGCGTACTTGTCGCCAAATCGCTCGATGTACTGCATCGAGCCCTCGCTGTCGGTGACCCAGTAGACGCGCTGAGTGGAGCCTCTGCAGATCCAGGGACCACAGTTGTCTGGGAATGCTTGCCTGTAGTTATCAGCGTCCCTGAGAACATTTCCCCCGTTGTCCACCACGTAGAGACGATTGCCCATAATTGTCTCCGGCAACGAAGGTAGCGCCGGACTCCAACTCTTCATTACCTCAAACACTTCTTTAAAGTGAAGAAACCTCCCTGGATCGGGCAAGGGGATTCCCTGATTGGTATCGCCGCTGTTGTCCTCATTGATTTCCACTTCCAGGTTCATAAGTCCCTCGAAATTTTCGTCTCCTTCAACCATTTCCTGGGGTTTGGAATGCTCACAGTTTTGTACTTCTATAACATTGTTCCTCTGCCCTTTGTACTGGATGGCCACCAGGTCCAAGAACTGCTTGCAGATCGGTGGAGCCTGCTCAAAGTAAATTATTTTCTTCTGGAATGTCTTGTCCACCTTCAGGGCAAACAGCCTTTCTTTAAACTTGATCAGCTGGTCCTCCGAGGGCTGCGGATCCAGCACCTTAAGGGTTCGAGGTTGTTTGATGCCTTGCGTAGGCTTGACGTCACGATCGACGATCACATATTGGCCCTTGACGTGCTCGACGTACTGCATGGAGTTGTTCAGCCAGAATATTCTTCTGGTCGTACATCGGGAAGACCAATCGCCGCAGGAGTCGGGATACTTGGAGAAGCCTTCCGGACTCTTCCTGACCACGTAGAGTCTGCCACCTTGAACATCCTTGGGGAGATGGGGCAGCGGAGGACCGATGTTCTGCAGTATTGCGTACAGCTCTTTGAAGCTGAGGAATCTGCCCTCCTTAAGGTGAATTCCACAGTCTCCTTCAGCATCCTGATACACATAACTATCGTTCATCACATGACCAAAGGGTTTCCCTTCAGTGAGATCATGAGGCGACTGCCGTTGAACCTCTGGCGGAGGAAGTTCGCAGTTTACCTCGTACGGAACAGGTACGTCGTGGGGTTCGACTTTCTCTTCTCCGCAGCCGTCGCCGCCTTTGTATTGGATCACCCAGAAGTTTAGAAGCTCCTTTGCCACTGGAGTCTGGTGAATACGGAGGATCTTCTTTTTGAAGGTCTTGTCGGTTTTGCTTATGAAGAGCCACTCCTTGAACTTGAGCAGCTCATTCTCGGGCGGACCCTGGTCCATGAACTCGTGCACTACAGACTGCCGGAGCTCGATCCCACGCGGTGTCATCACCTGACGGAGCTCCTTGCGTCCACCTGCCGGCGCCACGAAGCGGCTGCCTCGTGTGTCCAGGTAATGCATGTCTCCGCTGACGCTGTCGAGGCGAAAGACGCGCTTGGTCGTGCCCCTACACACCCAAGACCCCGCGAAGTTGTCCTCAGGGTAGGAGCCATTCTCGCCCGCTGACACCACGTACAGCGTGTTCGTCTTCACGATGTCGGGCAGAGCTGAAAGGACCGTAGCCTCCGTCTGAAGCTTTCGGAAGAGTTCGCGAAAGTTGAGAAACTTTCCATTCTCCAAGACGATACCACTCGTAGCTGGAGCCTTGCCGAGGTCGACTGCCTCTTCCGGGTCCAATCGTCCCTGCTTGTTGTCATCCTCTGGTGATCCTTCGACATCTGCCGGATTACTTTTTGTCTCGCTCTGCTTATCGTCCTTCCCGGGTCCGGACACCGGGTCATCCACGGGCTTCTCCTTCTTCTTCCTCTTCCTCCTAGGCTCCTCATCAGGGACGACAGCAGTCGGATGGATCACGCGCTGCTTGCGCTTACGGCAGCTCTTGCGTCTCTCAGGCTCCATGAGGCCATGTGTGTGACGGACTCGAGAGTCTCCACCAAGTCCTTGTAGACCCACTCGACCCGGAGCAACCTGATCGACCAGATGGACGTAAGCAAAAAAAAATGTTCCTTTTTCTTTCACACGCACTGGAGGAAGAGGAGGGGGCTGCAGTAAAGAACACGCACGCGCGCGCACGCAGAAAGAGAGAGAAAGAAAGAGAGAGAAAGAGGAACGTTCAGACTCCCTCGCGTGTCTGTGTGTGCGAGCGCTTAAAAGCACGCGTGTGCGAAGAGAACGAGGAGGAGGAGGTTCGGGCCGACCGCGCGCCGCGTGTCTGCGTGCGTGAGCGCGACGGCCGGAGCCGCCGCCCTCTTCTCTCTCTCTCTCTCTCTCCGTGTGCGTGTTTCTCTCTCTCACTTTTCCTTCTTTAGCTCACTTCGCTCGCTAATCAGTTATTTACAAACACGCGAGGAAAAGAGGTAGACGGAAAGATTTGACAAAGCGCTCACCAAACCTCGACTCGCAACCTGTGCCCGTTTTTCTTTTCTTTGGGCCTCCCTGTGATCAGGAGAAAGCCCTTGGCTGTGGAACAAGGTTCACTGTGCATGCGTCACTTTCGCGTGCAAAATGTCGAAGGAAGAAGGATTGCAAAAAACCACTGGTGGATGGAAGAATTGCCATCCGCACAAACGGAAACGTGCGTTGTCTATCTTCTACTGAACTTATTCAAAGAATGTCCCTTGCTGCATGACACTTTCCATGAAAGACCTTGACTTTCCGCGACGGATCAACATTTTCTGCACATTTCTCCAGAAAGCCATCATAATTTGGAATAAGTACTCCATTGTTCCACGTAAAGGTCTGCATGAATCATAGAACACATTCAGGCCTCACTTTTTTAGGAGCACATTTAATTTTAAGTTATATCAGTACTTACTGGAGACCTTTAGGAAAAAAACCCAATGACTGTTGAGGAAGAAGTTGACATTAAAGGGAGTCTGAGATAATCTTTGAATATCACTGAGGCTTTCACATCTCTCTCAATTGAATTTGTTTGTGCAAGTGTAGAAGCTGAGCTGAGTGTAGTCACTTCTTTCTCACAGACATGAGAAGAAACCTGTCTGGAAAGTCAATTTGCTCCCATTCGTGTCTGAATTGCAGGAAAATGTTTAAAAGACGTGACACAGACATTCTCACCTAAAATCAAGGAATTTGTTGCGCGGAAATGCTCGTATCCTTCATGCCTTAAAAAACAAAAGTCATCGCTTAGGATGTATGTTCCATTTCAAACATTTTTTGCAAAATTTTTTTACTTTATTACTTTATTATACACGATATATATGAGATTAGTTTGAAAATACACTTTCTTTGGAAAATTATGCCTTTCGGTCCGGGTTTTGGGCCTTTGGCCGAAATATTAAGATTTTCCAAAAAAGCAAAGCGCTGTCGTCAAGGGCCATTTTCTGTGAGCTCCTTCAAGTTGAAGTTTTATACTCCGGGGTAACATGCTGATGTAGGTTGTGTAGTGCACACTTCTTTTTCAACCGTAACTATTGGTCAGATCGAGCTACAGAGATGATTCACCGCTCTGTGGAAAGCTAAGAATCTCCTCTTGCGCAGAGCTGATATGCACTTTCGCTCTAGAATCATTGATATTTTCACAATTCAGTCAAGTTCTATGTTGTAACTCGGCCAAAGTAGTTAACTTTGCGTCTTTGAGGTAAAATTGCCCAAAGTTAACGGCCCTTGAGAAAGAAATGTTTTTGCCGAAGCATGAAGGCCCATTTCCCCAAGGGAAGAAGCACAAATAACACTTTCGAACTAGGCTAATGCATATGCTACACTACAGCACAAAAAACAACATCACTACACGACGAGCCAGTGAGGGCGCCTCAAGACTACGCGAGTCCGACACCCTATAGTAATGTCCCTCAATGGGAGGATCATTTAAGCAGGGCACCCATGATTCTTCAGCATACAGATTTGGGGGAACTGCTGGAAGAGCGTAGTTAAATACATGTAGAATTACACTTTTTAATTTGTTCAGATTGCAATTACTCTAAATCTAAAGGACCCTTAGTTTTTAAAATCAAATTATCTCCAGAGCACCCAAGAGCTTTCGCAAGTGCCTTCAGTGGCAATGCGCCCCTAAGGGGTGTATAGGAAATAAAACCTTTGACAGAAATAGCTAAGAAGTTCTTATGATCGTTTTGGATATTCGAGAAAGATCGTATCAGAGTCAAAAACGTCCTAAGGACCCTGAAACACCGGGTGGCCATTACAGTGTTTGTTTTTTTGTACTCAAGTAACCCAACCCTGATGGTACGTATACTTTCATTCATTGCGCAACCTGTTATGTATGGGCCGTGATTGGGTTAACTCACGTGTTCCACCAGTACCAGGGGACCAAGAAAGTAGGAGACTTTCCAAAGAAGGAAAGGAGAAACAATGGGCAGTAATCCCTGAAAGGGGGTAGCCACAGAGTCTGAAGAGCAAGTCTTACTCAAGCACTCTGCCCATTCTTCCAGGCAGGCGGGGTCAGGGTAACCCCTTTTGACACCACCCCACCATTTCAAGTGATCCGTGTTTCTCCCAGGGTCAGACACCTCCAGACAAGACAGCTACCTTGATTGAAGCCAAGGTTGTTGGTGCCACTCCCGGCAGAGGAAGATGCTGCTGCTCCTCCTCCTTCACTCTCTGTCCGGCCAGACGCACTCTCCCTGCCTTCGAACCTGGAGAAGTGCAGCAGTGTTTGACTTTTTTGCGTCATCTGTTCAGCTCCGTGACAACCCTGTCCGGCCATTCCAACAGTTCGCATCTTGCCGCCAGCAGAGCAGCAAGAGAGGGGAGAGAAAGAAAGAAAGACCCGCCGCTGCCGCTGCCGCTTGCGCCGCTGGCCGCCGGCCGCCGGCCGCCGTCGGCCGCCGCAGCAGCCGTAGCCGCCGCAGCAGCAGCCGCAGCAGCCGCAGCGAGGAGACGCGACGGCCGCCAGCCGCAGCCGCCGTGCTTGCTTTTCGTGGGAGAGGAGGAGCGTCATTCGGCCGCCATCTTGCTGAGAGACAACAACGCCGTGGGCTTCTGCGACTGATTTGCGGCCGTCATGGGGACCGCCGACAACTTCTGCTTACGGTGGGACTTGCCTGTTTTGTTCGCCTTTATTTCAAGCGTACTCAACTTTTTCGGTGGGGTTTTTTTTTTCTAGCTGGAACGATTTCCAGACGAACGTGAGCAGCAGCTTCCGGGAGCTGCGCTCTGCCGGCGACTTCTTCGACGTGACTCTGGTGTGCGATGGCGGCGAGGCGGAGGTCCGTGCCCATCGCGTCGTCCTCGCCGCGTGCAGCCCACTCTTCAGAAAAATTCTGGCCAAGAAGCAGGAGATGCAGCTCCACAACGTCCTCTATCTCAAAGGCGTTGATTCGACCAACCTTTCCGCCGTCATGGACTTCATGTATCACGGCGAGGTGAACGTGGCGCAAGACGAGCTCGCCGCTTTCCTCAAGGTGGCCGAGGACCTCTGCATCAAAGGACTGACGGACAGCAACAATAAGGGAAAGGGACAGCAACAGCCAGAGAAAAGGGCTGTAAAGAGACCACCGAATCCACTCCTCGCCGCCCCTGCCGGGCTCCCTCCGAGAGGTGTAGTCCTTCCCCAGGTGCCTCTGCCGCCGTCGGTGGCCTCGGCGGCCTCGAAGCAGTTGCCGGCGAGAAAGAAAAGAAAAGTGGCCTCCATGGAAAAGCAAGAATCTCAACCCAAGCCCGAGATTAAGCCCGAGGAGGCGTCCTCGAACGATAGCTGCAGTGATCTGGGCGGACCAAAAGTTCCAGATTTTGGCGGTTGCGAAGACGAAGAGTCCGGCGAATTCGGATTCGGTCATTACGTTGGCCACGAAGACGACGAGGATGAGGACGGAGAAGACTATGGAGACGGTGGCGGCGGCGGCAGCGGCGCAGGCGGACTCAGTCAGGGAGAAATTCTACCTGGTAGCATGGACAAAGGTGAGTGCGAGCGAAGTTGGACTTTCTTCCATTAGGAAGCCAAACTTGAGTAGCATGGGGTTTGTCCAAGAAAACAAAAGTACCTATGCCCTTTTCAGCCAAAGCCGGTGCGTCGGTGGAGGACTTCATCACCAAGGACGAGTGGGGCAATTTCGTGTGCACCGACTGCCGCCTGGAGACCGTGAAGCACCACGACATGGTGAGGCACATTGAGACGAGGCACTTCTCGCCTGGATACGGCTGCTCGCTGTGCGGGAAGAGCTTCAAGACAAAAAGATACCTCAGGAGTCATGTCAACTCCACGCATCACAAGAAGTAATTGTTATTATAACAAGTAAAGGATCTAATCTGTTCACGATTGTACCACAATGTTGGAAATAAATAACTTAATTTACTGGTACACGCATAAATCATTTGGTGAAGTAACTCAGGCGACCGTTTATTTGGCCCCCTTTCTTTGGTCACTTTTCACCTGGGCCTGTTTTCATTGAGGCCTCATTTGCTTAGGTCACATTTCACCTGGGCCCGTTTTCATTGAGGCCCCATTTGCTTGGGTCACTCTTCACTTGGGCCTCTTTGGCGGGGGCCTTTTTGCTTAGGCCATTTCTATATTTAACGTGCATACAGCTTAAGCATGAGCTTTGCACGTACATGGCTTATCTAAGAAATATGCAGCGCTCTTTTTTATCTACACGGGGCTTTTTATCTAAGGGCTTACACGGCAAGGAACTGTGCTAGCTTCTAAAGCCCTTAAATACTTTTATATTCTAGCGAGTTAATATAGGAATGTGGTTCTCCTGCATTGGATCACATAGTCCCAGTCTTGACGTGGAGTTGAGATGCCATCGCAAACCTCTTTTTTGTTCTTTCATTTATTATTACCTTAGGTGCAGCTCACACTTTTTTTTCTAAAAAAAAGCTGAATGAAAGTATGATGAAATGAAAGTGGCCCAAGTTTAGACGCCGTGTTCTTGCAAATGCAAGTCCAGATCAGGGTTTATGAACACATTCAGTGTGTGTCATTTAACAATTCGTCACTTAAGACGGTTTCTCTTATTCCAGGAAGAATAAAAGTGTTTGTTTTTAATTCATTCGTAGTAAAAAAAAACTTTTCGAAATCATTGTCAACCACAACCACTGCTTAAAGTTTTCACATGACTACAGAGCACCAAAAGACTGACACCTGAATGCTGGCAGAACGATGCGTGAAAGTTGGATACTTTTTGACCATATTTTGGACGTACGTGAAATTTAGTGTGGTCAATATGTTATATATATGCAGTAGTCATCGATCAACGTAACATATGTGAACAAAGAACTTGGTGTGGCAGAAACACTGGTGTTTTCTCTTGTCTGTGACTCATACGTCAAGGAAGTCGTCTGGCAACCCTAGTTCGTCTGTTTGTTTACCTACCTCACCCACACACGGGGAAAGAAAACAAATGCGTTGTGCACGATGGCCTCGTCGGCGGCGTCGTCCTCGCAGGAGTTCAAGCGGTTGGAGCCGCTCGAGTTCTTCCGCCAGCACGTGAATCGGGGAGTTCGCCCGGACGGCAGGACGAACCTGTCAGCTCTGAGGCCGGTCTCGCTCTCCGTCGGCTCTGTCACCGCGGCCGACGGATCGGCCTTGCTCAAGCAGGGGAAGACGCTTGTATCTTGTGGAATCACTCTGGAACTCGCCAAACCCAAGGCCGAAGAGCCAGACAAAGGCTTCGTAGTAGCCAACGTGGACCTCCCACCACTTTGCCACTCCCGATTCAAGCCCGGTCCACCCCCTGACGAGGCACAGGCGGCCTCCAAATTCCTGCTCGAGGTCTTGGACAACTCTGGGTTATTGCAGAAGAGCGATCTCTGCATTGTCGAGGGAAGACTCGCCTGGGTTCTCAACATCGACGTCGTCTGCCTCAACCACGACGGCAATATCAACGACGCTGCCCTCAAGACCACAGTGGCGGCCCTGAGGAATCTCACCCTTCCGAAAGTCACGCTGATTCAAGACGAAGAAGAAGCCACTGCGGGCAACATCCGCGTTGACGTCGAGCACAAATCGCCCCTCATGCTGCATTGCACGCCTGTTGCTTGCACGGCCGCGTTCTTCGACGGACAACTGCTGTTGGATCCTACGGACGAGGAAGAGACGTTGGCGGCTGCGACGATTACGGTAGTGCTCAACGCGGACTCTGGAGAGTTGGTTCATTGCACTGTGACGCCTGGCGACGTCTGCGCGGCGGCCGCAAGCAGAGAGACCGTGCAAAAGTGTGTGGCCGCTGCCAAGAAGCAAACCAAGAAAATCGCTCAGATGCTGGAGAAAGCAGCACCCATGAACAGACTCCTATAGATACTTATTTTCATTGATAGGTCCTGATATCTGACCTGTGTAACTAAGCTCCAAATGTACCAGGACAGGAGTTTCTTGCAATATCTCCAGACTTTATCCTTGCGGTACTTCCAGAAATGGGTCCTAAGAAGGGTGGTGGTAAGGACAGCGGCGGCAAGGCCAAGGCAAAGGGTGGCGAGAAGAAGGAGGAAAAGAAGGAAAAGTCCGGCGGGAACTCCATTAACGTGCGCCACATCTTGTGCGAGAAGCAGTCGAAGGCTCTGGAGGCGCTTGAGAAGATCAAGGCGGGAGCGAAGTTCAACGAGGTGGCATCTCAGTACAGCGAAGACAAGGCCAGGTGAATCAGCCTCCTTGATCATAAGTCTGACAGCATGCTAATTTGTATGATGCAGGATGGTAAGAATCGTCACTCTTTTAGGTCTGGCGGTTCTCTTGGTTGGATGACCCGCGGTTCCATGGTCGGCCCATTCCAGGACGCCGCTTTCGCCCTCCCTGTCTCTTCTTTGTCCAACCCCGTGTACACGGACCCGCCGGTCAAGACGAAGTTCGGTTACCACATCATCATGATTGAGGGAAAGAAATGACAAAAAGGTTTTACAATACATTTGTAAATACACTTGTACTATGTCGGGTCCGTCATTATCAGGATTTCATAGTTCTTTCAGCTCCGGTAGCATCGAATGGCACGATCTCGGTACAGTGGGGACAATGTTGTCACGCCTCAACACCGAAGGATCAGCTGACGACACGGTCGTGACCGTGCGAAAAGAACAAAGTGCACTATGGTTAAGGCCGACTGGAACCCTCCCATCCCTTTGCTGAATCGGAGACTTCGAGAAGGTCCTCAGCATGTCCAGGATGTTTAAGATCGTGTGGCTTTTACAGCTCAGACTGTGAGCAATGATGGCCCGTCTCTGGCCCTTGCTGAAGTTGAACGAGGCTAATCTCATCCAGGGTATCGAGGATATTTCAGAATCTTGACCCTGATCCTGTAGTACGGACAAATGGCCACGACCTGTGAGGGTATCTGGTGGATTTGGTCGCCACTCGTTCTGTTGTACAGCATGAGCATCTTAGCGAAGATGGACATCGGAAGGCTTTTAGAGTCATTAAAAAATTAGAATCCCTCTCCACTGCCCATGTTGACCTCGATGCCGTTGAGCAAGTTGAGTTGCGTGTTTATTTTGCTTAATCGAGGCCTTCCAAGACTACGATCATGGTGGAGCCAGTGTAGACCTTTCAGATCTTGGACTTCGTTATTGGTTTTTTTTGTACGTGTGGCTGTTGCCATGCATCTGAGTGCTGGTGGCACCCCAAAGAAAAGCTTCACCAAACTCCATATTGCAAACGTACCCTCCGACGTACCTGTGCTGAGTGAACAAGAAGTATGAGACCACGAAAGGCAAAGAGAGGTTCTTAGTTGAACGGAGGCCTGTCGAGGTTGACCTTGTGATCATTCATGATCATAACTGGGGATCAAACTTTAGCTGGTGCAACCTTCCAATGTGCGTTCTGTGGCCGATTCATCAACTATTGCCAAAAAGAACTTGACTTCAGCTAAGTGAGTCCCACCTTGTACACGTACTTCGTATATGGAACGAAGTGAGTCAACGGGCGTGCATTATTAGTAGTACTGCTGAGAATGTGCGATCGACCCTTTGACTTATCGAGATATTTTAAAAATGTTGAATACTGCAGCGCATAAAGATATTTCTCGATATTTTTTCGATATCGTTGAGAAAGTACCGACGGCCCACGGGCCTGGCCTGGATATTTTCTTGGCACGTTCGGCCCCCTTGGTGGGAGGTTTGGTACTTTCTCAACTCGAGAAAGTACCAAATTCAAAGCGAAAGTATATGAGCACTATACAGCAATTTAATTTAGGCATTTAATGCGTCGTACATACCGAATGTGTCAGAGACATCGCATAATCTGCTACTACAGTGGCCCAACGTATGTTAATGCTGTGTTCATATACGGTGTGCTCACTGCGTTTTAAGCCGGTCGAATTTCTTGCAATTTTTTCTTCGCACATGTGTGAAGGCCTCTTTAGTGCCAGTACTTTGGAACTTGAGACCTCAAAGCCTCAGCTTATCCAAATCCTTCTGCTTCAAGGGAAATTTGGCTCATTTTTCCAGAAAATGTGTTTGCGACATCATGTCTGACCAAGTTTCCGTGGCTACTTCAAAGCACCTTAAGACTCTGAGAGCCACTCTCAAGAGGTCAAAGTCTCTCGCTCACAGGAGCAGAAGTGAGGAATTGGGTGAACATTCTCGAAGCTTCCTTTTTTGGCGCTTCTCTTTTAGGCGACGACGACTCCGTCAAGCGCAGCAGGAGCCTGGTACGTCGGTGGAACAGCATCAGGTCCTTGTTGGCTAGACCGTCCACCGCCACCACCACCAGTAGCGGCAGCAACGACGTGAGCAAGGCCACCATGACGAATGGGGAGGGGCAACAGACACCCTTTTTTTCAGCTCATGCAGGATGGCGGCGGCGAGCGCGGTGGCGATTGCGGCTACGGCGGCGGCGGCGGCGTTGATCGGCCTGAGCCTATGGGCCATGAGCAGAAGAAGGAGGAGGACGACGAGGAGACGAAGTTGGAGACAAGAGGTCTGGCTGAGAATCCGGAACAAGGGGGGACCAAGGAGGACGTGGCCGCGCAGACCGTGGGCACGCTGGCCGTGGCAGGGCACGTTCAGGTAGAGGAGGAGTTCGTGTTCAAGGTCCTCCTCATAGGCGACGCTGGAGTTGGAAAGACGTCATTTGTAGAGAGATACACCAGTGGCGTCTTCAAGCGGGATTACAGGTATCACCGTGGCAGCTCGTACAGTTACCCACAGCAGAAGTACTAGATGGGCAATGATCTCAGGGGCACCGTTGGAGTGGACTTTGCCATAAAGACCATCAACAACGTGCGCGGGAACACTGTAAAGATGCAAATCTGGGATGTAGCAGGCAAGACTTTCTCCAGTACAGTTAAGTCTCTATTTAACGAATGTCGACTTAACACTAATCTTGCTGCTTACGAACTTTCTACTAAAATGGTTAGAGTCGGCTTAAGCAAGACTTAAAAGTTACAAGGTGTCCATAAAGAATTGCCTCTTCTTATTCAAGAGAATAATGCATCTACAATCTGTCCACGTCACCCTGCGCCTCAGTGCACAGAGCTGGCACAGCTGTTACGGCCAAGCCACACAAGTTTGCCTTGCTCTCCAGCCACCTATGCTTGGTCTACCCACTCCCGTTCTTGTACTTATTAGACACCAACCAGTCAGGACTCAGCAACAACTCCAGGCTCTCTGGGCTAAATGACCTAACACATAGAGTTAACACGCATCAAATGTTCAGGCGTCACTGGAGGGCTGCAAGTCCTGAGTACTTCCGTACATAAGTTGGACTGAGATGTCGGTCCTTTTCGCCGAACAGCAGCAGGTCGTTCTTGTACTGTCAAAGTTGCCAAGTGCAAAGCATTTTTCTGTCACTGGATCGGTTTTTCGCAAAATCGAAGGCTTGCAGATTCTATGCATCACGCAAAAATCGTGAAGAAACCGTTCTCCACGACTTGTACTTTCTCATTCTCACACGATTTTCATCACTTCTTCCACGATTTTTGTCACTTCTCACACGATTTTCGTCACTTCCTACACGATTTTTGTCCTTTTTTTCACATTCATGTGCGCTGCCCCTCCCCGCACACTCGTGAAATTGACCTTCACTTGTGTCCCTTAAATCGTGAAAAAATAGCCTCTTATTTTATCCAGAAGAAGTAGTTGCATTAGTAAGTTAATTGAAAAAGCGGTCACTCTGCCTTGTTCTACTGAATTGTGATGTGGACAATGAGTCCATTGCACTCAGGATGTCGAAGGTGACGCACTTGAGCCCAGCCATCAGTGCAGGCCTGAATCTCGAGCTGACCATCTCAGAGCAGGGGCAGAACTTTGCTTGCAAGGCTCAAAACACTTGTTGCAAAACTAAGAGAGGAGCTGTTTCCGCGGAAACTTTAGACCTCTTGCAAAGACATCTCTTAGTCAGACGTTTCTCTCAAGGTGTAATCGGCTGATACGCCAATACTTTTGGAACACACTGTAGATGTCTCGACTGCGAAGATTGGATGCTCCGGCTAATCATGTTTGAAAGGGGTGGATGAAGCTGACAGGAATGTAGATCAGAAAGATGAAGGAAGTGAAACTGAGCAGAGCACTGAAGTCGTCAACGTCAAGTTGTCAATGCTTAACCTATGTACTCACTGCTTAACCTCCGTCACCGTGACGCCACCAGGAAAAGTCTTAATTAGTGCTGGTCGCAGCATCAATATCGAGACTTTACTGTTTTTCCACCTGAAATACTAAAGTGCTCGCCATAAATTATGCTACCTAATTTTTATATACATTATTTTTTTTCTTTTTGGAAAAAATGCTCTATTCAACGGCTCCTCTCTTATGCAGGCAACAGCATAAGTGTTGGTAAACATCCTGTATTAAAACTGCCTTTGCCATGAAGTGCCCAGCCAACTTGATCACTACAGTGTCAGGAACGCTGACAGCTTCAGGAGGGTCGAGATGAACAAAAATGTCAGTGAGAAGAATTGCGACAAATGAATTGGCAGCAACAAAGATCAACCACGTTCAGGTGGTCCAAGGCCTCCCTCATAACAGAGTGCGAAGCCGCCCCCATGGATCACGTGAGGCCTCCAGACTCTGTCGT
>JAAUXU010007137.1_pt1 | contig 17576 bp, 18 predicted proteins | sample 7278151 | NCBI WGS metagenome assembly JAAUXU01 (sample SAMN14350113, study PRJNA611818) | marine sediment metagenome | isolation source: surface marine sediment (1.8m) | place: French Polynesia: Moorea | collected 2018-08 | reverse complement strand
TCCACTGCAAATGCAATGGCAAAACCCCCACAATCATTTGCATTGTCCTGCTGGCTTGGTAGAGGTAATTTGATGGAGCATCCCTGCTGCCTGCTTACTGCTTGCCGCTGCAGCCGCAGCAGCCGTCATCATCCCCATCAGAGCACGTGTGGGTATGTATCCTGTGGTCCTGAGCGAAAAGTCTGGTGAGATGAAAAGTCCGGTGAGAAGAAAAGTCGGGACACGGGTCATCAAAGGGTCAAGGAAAGGTTGTTTTTTGTCGGAACGAGGCCTTGTTTAAAAAATAGGAATTTGAGGCGCTTTCATAAGAGGCCTATGGCACCATGGAGAAAAGACAGAAAATAGGTTATGCCTTGTACAGAGTTGCTCGTTCGCTCTTATGTTTCTTGTGCATCAGACAAGTCAAGCATTGCTTTGGCTTAAAAGGTGATTTTGACGCTAAAGAACTTAGCAAAGGTGACTGAAACACTGGAAAAAACATGTCCTGACAGAAAAAGTGAGTCAGGTTGAAAAGCAAGCTTCTCCTTTCTAACTTTTTGGGTGACTTATAGTGCTTGATGTTTTAGTCATCCTTGCCTAGTTCTATATTGTTTTACTCCCTTTTGATGTCCGGGCAGCGCTAAGTCTCGTGAATTTTTATGTATGAGATCACATCAACATCAAGAGTTTTTCCTCAAGGAAACTCCACTCAACATCCTATTGCTCTGGTCATAACTATCATCATGATAGTCTTCACTGTTGTCGGTCTTAAACGTAGGTGAGGCTGCGGCTTTAACTGTGGCATGGTCTTAGCTTTCCCCAAGTCTTGATGTTCGCTGGTCTGTCTCACCTCGGGCAAGGCTAAAGTGCGACACTGCAATATTACAGTGAGTCCATGCTATGCTGAAGGCAGGACAGCTGGGATGCCTTCGATGATGTCTTCTCTTGTACGTGCTGAAAATGGCGTGTATAGCTCTTCTGTAATGTTCCGCAGGCTGGCTCATTCTGAACCTGACCAAGGCCTTGAACGCATGGCAGCTGGACTACCACAGTAACCAAGGCCTGATGGTTCAGCTAGTGAAGAAGGATAAGCCCGGCATCCAGCTGCACCCCATGGCCGCGGGACTGGCCCCAAATCGAGAAGGAGAGGATCGCGGCAAAGAGGTGATCCTCCAATTTCAGCAGTCATCACCTGTTCCTACACATGCTGTTTCCAGGCCTTCATGGTCGCCTACTTCAAGCACGGCGACGAGGACTCTTTCCAACGGCGCTGGAGGACCAAGAGATCTGCACGACACAACAGCAACAAGAGTTATAAGCGGCGGAGACACCAGAACCGCAGAAAGTACGCGAACATCGACGAAGACTTCACCAGGTACAACGAGGACTTCAGAGACGTCTACGGCGGGCCTAAAAGGTACAGGCACTGTCAGCGGAGGATGTTCAGAGTCAGCTTCAGGGACCTTGGCTGGGAGGTGAGTTGTTTTCCGATCGGCCCGACGGGCGAAGTATCCCCGTCGATCCCCGTGCTGTCGTCACCCACGTTGCTGCATTAACTGTTCGTTCGCGCCCTGACCGCTGTTAACATCTGTTGTACTTCTTCCCGTCGGACGTGTTTGTGACTCACACTGTAGCTTCTTCTTCCAAGGACTGGATCATCGCTCCCGACGACTACCAGGCCTTCTACTGTCACGGCGAGTGCTCCTTCCCGCTGAACTCGCACCTGAACGCCACAAACCACGCAATCGTGCAGACTCTGGTCCATCTCATGAGTCCAGAGACTGCCCCTTTGCCCCGATGCGCTCCTACCAAGCTCTCGGCCATCTCCGTCCTCTACTTCGACGAGAGCTCCAACGTCATACTCAAGAAGTACCAAAACATGATCGTCAAGTACTGCGGATGTCATTGAGACGCTGTGAAACATTGATTGCCATTGCTCAACAAAAAGAGTCTACCATGTGGCCCCAAAAAGTTGGTTTCAAGGAGTTTTTTAAGGCCTATGTGCAGAATACTTAATTCAAGGAGGGGGGAATCTGCGCTTTATCGTACTATGCTGAAACAGATGCCAGTTTGTTTTTTCCTCCCATTTACTCAGCAAGGTCCTCCACTTCTACCGGGATGGAGTCCTAGTGCACAAGTACTGCGACGACCTCTTCACCATGCATTTGCACGTCCACAGGGCACAAAAAGAAGCCCTCTGGGTCTTTGGCAAGAGTGCAAAAGATGAGTGATTCCCCCGCAAACAGTTTCATCAAACTTGGCAACTTTCAGGGGGCTTAATAAGTCAATGTAGCCCCAACCCTTCCCCCCCCCCCTTAAGCAAAGCTCACTGCCAACTTGTTTGGCCACATGATTCATGGACAATGCTAAAATCTTGATGGATCTGGAGACAAGAATGATCAAAAGTGTGGCATTGAAAACGTACAAAAAGCTTACTTATACAGAAAGTTACAGGTAGTATTACAATGAGAAATACAGTAAGTACACAATCTTACGTAAGTTGATATTTATCTAGTGTGTAGTTACGATGAAGAAATATCACGTGTGCTCATCCTTCCCTTCCCCCTTCGATCGACGCACGTACAAATTGAAGCCATTTTTCTCTCCATTTTGCAATAAGGGATTTCTTCAAGTGGAGGTGTCTCTTTTTTTATGATCACTCCCTTTAAGTTTGCAAAAAAATTCGGGAAGTTGCAAAATGGCCATTGGTGTTTTCCTCTGTATATTTCAATTACTGACGCAATGGGAGGGAGGCTCGTATGAGAAGTGCGAGTGAGTGAGCATAATCGACGGTAATTCACCTCAGAAGTTACGTGTGCTTCAAGAGGTCGCACACCTGCCATCAGGGATTATTTAAGGACAGGCAATATAGATCTATTTCGACTTGTTTAAGGCGCACTTTCTAGACTGCTTCAAGGTTACTACTTCACCCGACGTTACATACAAAAGTGCAGTTCGAACAATTCTCGTGGACTTCCTCATGTGGAAACTGTTTTCCTCATTCTGGGTGACGACCGCAACCTTTATTAAACCTCATTTGGTGTTTTCCTCGCTGAAGTGGAAGAAAAAAAGGACATCTTCTCCACACCGGATTCAGCCTGTTGGCAATCGAGAAGCAGCAGAAGTGCTCCTGGACCCTGTACTTGCACCCTGAGCCCCCAGAGGAGTTCAGGTGCAACCTCAGGATCAGCTCCCTCCGGGTCATCTTGGCTGCCATTTGGAGGACTTCACTAGATGGCGCCTATAAATATCACTTGAGACTTTTCTGACCATTTATGTTTGAAGGTTGATCAGAAGAGGAGGTTAGTCAAGAGCAACCCCCATGGCCAAAGGAGACTATTTCGAGACTAATATGATGTTCAAGACGGTACGCATTGCATTCTACGGGGTGATCTTGATGAAGATGAAAGGGTGCAATCGCTTAGGGGCCCCCACATTGCAACATTACTAGAATCGCAAAGAGACGGAAATACTGGGGGTTCCACATGAAGTTGCACAATCAGACCAGGAATCGGTACGGAAATCAGTCGAAAAGCAACAAACAGCGAAGGTTTTCACTGTCAATGTCAACACTTAAAAACGATCCAAAGCCTCCTGACAGCCATGCAAAACTGCAATGTGAACCGAAAATGCCACTACATAGTGCAGTTTCATGTGGAACACCCACTAGACTTTGGGTTGTGCAGTTGCATTTGGGCGTAGAGTGAGACCATTTTTGGTCACCTCTTGAGGAGCAGGAGAGCCAAAAGCTGTGCACGTGCAACTTCCGTCCAAAGTAACCTTTGCTTGCATTCAAATTCTACATGATGCGGCCAAAATTCAGCATCATTGTTCTGCCTCTCCACTCCCAGTTGAGGGATGTTAGCTCATGCATTTGAAAGAATCATTGCACAGCACCATTTATAAGAACAGCGTTTTAAGGTACAGTTTTGTTTTTGCCTGGCTTTTTCTTCAGCTAATCTGCACGTCTAGGTGTGCCATCATGTCCAGTAATGACAACCCTGGGCAGTTACATAGGTTAGAGGAAAAAGTTGCAGGCGTGTATGGAATATTCACGGAGGCGTTTGTCTCACCACACCTTTCTTGAAGAGTGCTAATGGCACTCAGGCCAGGCCCGACAGATGGCTGAAGCTGCATAACCCTTTGAAGAAGTTGTTGCGACACGCACGCGCACGCTCACACACACACTCAGAGAGAGACAGAAAAGCAGGGGGGACTCGCACAGAAGCACTGAGAGAGACCAACACACATAGAGGCACTTAAGCACACCTCAAACTGGGCTTTGGCGCCAATTTACGCAGGAGGCGCATGCATATTTCCTTGCGGATTCCGCCCTAACCAAGTGGCAATGAGTGCATCTGGTACGCAAAGGGAGCCGCACGCCTCCCTCCTCCTCCTACCCACGGGCGTGACTGCGCATGCGCGTGCGCGCGTGCGCGCGTGCGTACGCACGTACGCAAGAGGAGCAGCGAATAATCGGAAAAATAAAATAAAAAAAACCGTGCGTCTTCCTTGATTTTTCACTTCTCTCTCCTCATCCTTCTCTGAGATTGCGCGCTCTCGTGCGATTTTACGCACGCACACGCACGCACGCCAGAGGAGCAGAGGAGCCGATATCGTGAAAAATTTCATTTCAGTGGCAATTTTCGCGTCAGAAAGTTTGGAGCTGTCGATTTCTGACTGTTGAGTGCGCTCACGTGACGTTTGTTTGTTCCCTAATTCTGTGTGGTCTCCACGATTGCAACTTTGGCACCCTGAAACCTCCCATCTTCTCCGATCGAGGGCGGACAATTCCTGAGGAGTCGGAATTTTGTGCACGAAAAATGCGTAAGAAATTACATTGGCAATTTTTGGGGCTCAACATTTTGTTTTCTTTGTCATCCCAAACATTGCCTAAGAGACAAAGTAACGGAAAGGAAAATTTGCATCCACTTTGATAAGGCGGAAAAAATGGAGCCTCATGCGTATGATTAAATCTGGCATTGATACCTTCTGTCTGGCTGTCAGCTCGATGTGCGATGTGTCGGTATCGAAAAGTCATCGAAGAGAACAAATATCGTTCGACAGCGACGTGATGATCGAGTTGACCTTGCTGCCCAAGTGCCTCAATGTCTATTTGGTTATGACTGCCTCACTGCTTGAATCACCTACTTGTTTAATTCGTGCTGGCCACAAAACGCCCTTCGGGGCTGTTCTTTCACTATCTTTTCAATTCCGATCCAGCTAAGCAAGAAATTTTATTATACAAATTTGGGGCGCTCATCACATTTGCATTCTATAACAAATGTGATTTATTAATCAAAAACTGGAGTTTACGTATTAACCGAACCCATGTTTTGAAGAAAATAATCACAGAAAAGATAGGATGTTCAAAACATAAATTCATTTCATCCCATGTGGCCCTTTGCAATCCCTGAAAGTTTGGTCAAGATCGCTCCAGTGGTTTCTGACACCTGGGTGGTGACGGACAACGGACAGACAAACAGACCTAAGTTGCATGCTTATTAAGATGTGCCTCTAAATGCATCTCTAGATATCTGTGTCTAAATGCCTGAATATCTCAGTTCAAATGACTAAACACATGTTTTTTAATGACTAAATATCTGTGTCTGCATACCTGTTTCTTAATAACTAACTAGTTCTCTATTACTAAGTGACTAATCTATTCATAAATGCCTACTAAACGTGTGTGCAAGTAAGTAAATGGCTCTGTGTCTTTATATATGGACCTGTCTGAATACTACCTTTCAAAGTGTCCAAGTGCCCAAATGTCCCAATGTTTGTGCCACCCCCACTTGTAACTACCCCTCATACTAATGCACTTTCGTTCTGACGGCTGTAGTGCTTGTTCCAGTGTCCGTACGTGAGGACACCTTTTTTGCATGCTTCTGCACTGCATGGCTAAAAGTGGTCACAATGAGCCGTTGTCTATCACCTTCCCAAGAATGTAACCTCACAGCGTCAATCGCCATGATCGTCGAGCAGCCGCCCCCCCCCCCAAAGTGTGACTCTTCGTCGTATCGATAGTTGCGGGCTTCGTTGTCCACACATCGCACATGTCTTTCTCAGCGGATGACTTTTTTTTTATGATGTCACACCGGAACATGCCAGAAATCCAAAATTTGCCAGATCAGTGCAAAGCCGTGGCTTCCACTGGTGTCATCAAACTCCCCCCCCCCCCTCTCCTCAGTGCCGGAACAAACAAACGTGTCCCCGGAGGCCGAGGACGTCGCCCAGGTCACGTTACACGCGTGTGACAAGCTCCTGCCAGACCCATTGTTTCACCCAGCAACTTTTGGGGCCGGGGTCACCACACCCAAAAGACAAAATGTGTGAAAACTAAGTATTGGCACATCTCTCTGTCACCTTCTTCCTGAAACGACGAGTGTGGGAATCCAACAAGAAGCTTCCTGAACGTGTGCGTGTTTTGTTGCGGAAGAGATGATTGGCAACTGCGATGGCTTTTTTCACCTCTCGAAAATAAAGCTGCAAAATGTCCGACTTTGAGGAGGGGTCTTGCCTCAGGGAGGTCTTCGACCTGTGCCAGCCGAGGAAGAGCGACCGCAAGATCTCCCTGGGGATCCTGCAGTCGCTGTTACAGGACCACGCAAGGACTCAGGTAAGAAACAATAGCACCACCACAAACTGTTTGTGCTTCCAGTCGGTGGCAGCTCCATTTTCGTCCCTATGAACGGTATCAGTATGAGGCGTTCAAGTCCGTTGAGGTTGACGATCCGGCATTTGGACCCGGACGCCCCCGGGGGGAAGTCGGGGTTAGACGATTTTTCAACGCTGTTCCTATTGCTATTCCTAGGACGTATATTGTGACTTTTATCGAGTAACAGACATGATTGGCTAGGAAAGTCAATCCTTTCCCCCGTCATCGTCGTCATCATTCTCCACTTCGTCATCACCGCTTAAAAAAAAGCATTGTTTTTACTCTCTCTGTTACTCTGATAATAATGTGGTTCAGCCAATGCAGGAGGGCCTGTGATACATTGGATTCTCAATTTGACATCAACCTAAAAATTATCGTTTCATTGAGAATATTGTTAAATCGAATGCTGCGTGCGCATTAGGTTGCAGGAACCGCAGTCAAGTAAATATCGTTAATTTGGAATTTGTTACATAGAGAATTGACTGTAGAGTAAAACTCAGACTGAGCCAAGTCTGTCCGGATTGGGAAGAAATTGACTGTGTCGGAGGATGCCTGCACAAAGATGCTCCAAATGGGTCAATGTTGTCATGGCTCTTCAGGAAGTTCCTGTTGTTCTCGTCGTTCAAGTTGCTGACCAAGGCAGCTGATTCTTTTGCAATGTTCACTTGACCAAATCCGGGCCCTTCAGTAAACTTTGCTTTGTTGTCCAAAGAGAGTTTTTCTGCTTTTATTTGTCGCCATTTCTAATTTCGCATTTGATTGAACTGTGCGGAAAAATGTTATTTCGCTATGTGTACACTGATTTTCGACTGCGACCTTTTTGTACCAAAAAGTTGACTGAATCAGAGGCTAAATAAAAATTCGGTTGTCCATGGAAAATTGACTAAATCGGTTTGGTGGGGTTTTTTTAAACTAAATTGGAGTTTCACTGCATCCTCGTCGGGGATGCGCACTGTCACACTGTTAGAGGGTCAGCATTTTTTGTGGCACATGGTGAAAAAAATGAACTAGATCGGGTGTTACCTCCACTGATCAGGACTGCTACATCCAGTTGTACCTGGGTCAGTCAGCGTCTGTAATTTCCTTTTCTGACTGTGGAGAGCAATGATGTGAAATTGACTTGGCTAAGTTGAGACTCTGGCACGGAGCATTATTGATCTCAGCTTTTTTGTTTCTTTCTTCTGGGAATGCCAGCATCTTATTTCACTCACAGGACAGAGACTAAATAGTAGAAAACATCACTTGGGAAAAGAAAGAAAAAAAGAAGAGAGTGGAAACTTTGCCTTAAATGAGACCATCGACCATGAAGCCGTTAGCCAGCACTAAGTGGAAACTTGATCGTGCTTTACCACATCTGACAGTGGAGTCACCCTTGGAGGGGCCCCAACTCCTACTTCTTGAGGGAGTGCAGGCAACACTTCAAGTCACCGTGTCTCTGTCTCCATCCAAGGCTCTTCTGACCGAGTCGGCGGCACCTGGACTTTTCCTCAGCATCACCGAAGGAGTGTCAAGTGGACTTGGCACGATGTTCGTGCATCGAGCATCGTTCGTGCAAGATGTGGAAGAGGGTCCAAGTCACCCTGGACCTGATTTGTGTCAAAGAAAAGGCAGTCATGGACTATAGGAGGAATTAGGAACGAAGGTGACTACCTTGGTCGTGCTTCTTCGTCCTCTGGATCGCCCACTGTCTGCCTGTGGGGATTGAAACCTGGTCTTCGACACTGGTCTTCAACCTAACGTCAGTGATCGATCTGACCTTCAACGCCGGCCTTTAATATGGGCTTCTGGCAGTTGACCATGAAGGTCAGCAACCTCTAGCTTAGGCTATAATGACCTTGGCTGCAGCTTCCACTCTTCTTGACCAAGTTTTCCGCTCCTGTACTGAGAAGTTGTCCCAGTCTCATTTCCTGCAGGGCTCTTTTCACATTGCTGCCTTAAGAGCTTTGCTGTGGTTTCTCGCCAGTGACGTCAAATGAAGCGAGGTAATTTCACGTAGCACAAATTAAATCTATTATTGTTGCACTTCTACTTCAGATATTTCCTCTTTTGTCTAGCGTACAGGTTGTCTCAGTTAAGTTGCAACTCACTTCCGTCAGGTGTGCTCCCTTGTCACTTGGTCCTGGAAACTTAATGACAAAGCAGTGCAATTCATGGCCGAGACGTCTTGCTTTTTTATCGATGTCTTTGGTAGTGCAGACCGGACAACTTTAAGTAACAGCCCGGGTTTCCAGGTCTTGTTCAATCGTTACATTGTGTGGCACTTCTAGAATTTGTGTGACAGCAATGCAAATCATATCTTTTCCATATCAATGTGAGATACCAACATTGCTGTGAAGGACTTGACCAATGTGATCAACGTCCTCATCAAATTCATCATGAGCTGTCGAGATTGCCAACTTCAGTCTCATACATCGTTGGTTTGTTCTATTCGTCGACATGATGCCAAATCTGTAACCAAAGATAAAAGTGGGAATAGTTGCGATTCTCCTGAGACAACCTGTATGTTCAGTCAAGGTTGCTGAGAGCCCGCCCTCTAGCACCACTCTGTACATGTAAAATATGCTCCAGAAAAAGAGTGCAGAGGCAAGTTGCATCAGACAGCTTGAATATTTCTCATGAGCAGGAAGGCGTAAGCATTTTGCAATCACGGCCGTGTTCATCATCGTGGAGGTTCCCAGGGTCAACCCCGTGCATGCCGGTCAGCCTGTTATTGACCCCACATGTGCGTGAAAAGGCTTGAAAAAGTGCATGCAACATGTCGAACTGTAGCAGGTCCACTTATGGGACTTTCTAGAGCTGTTACAAGCATTTTGGACCCCCTACACTGGTTGTTCCACATTTGCCTTCCCATCAACATTCACTACGCCGATCGATGTTCCGGCAGCCCATGTGATAGAGCTACGCACAGTTTTCTACATAAAGGCAAATTTGGATCACGTGGAACGTACCAGGGGCAATGAAGCTCAATCAATCGCACCGTGTAAGTCTTTCTCCAGCAAGGATCACAATGCCCTTCAGCTGCTGCGTATGCTTGAGCTGAACCAACACTGATCCTCTCACAGAGTCTGCCATAAGTGTTCGGCTCTGGACAGTCATGAATCTGGCAGTCAACACTTCTCAAGTTCATTTCATCACCTGAACATCCTCCGGGCTGTAGGAAAGCCCTAAACTTTCCAAATCAAACGAGAGTTGTGACTGCTATGAAGCTTCATTGCAATGACCTCTCGACATGACGATATTTGTGTCGTATGCAGCCTTCTACTCGACATGACGAATAATTTTCTATTTATTTACATCAAAGAATGCTCTGTCCTCCTCTGCATACGCAATACATTTCCCCGCTCTTCTTCCAGGGCTATCCTGAACTTGGCCTCAGTCCCCCTGGTCACCTCGAGGTGGACGTGTGGATCTCCTTTGAGGAATTTAAGACAGGCATTAGCGAGTTGTTCTTCTTCAACGACAAGAAACCTAGCGGTGCACCAGCGGAAAATGAGGGTAAGAATGTGCGCTCTTGAAACGTACGACGACCAGATTGCATCTACCTGCATACAATAGGCCTTAGGCCTGACAATGCACACGGCTTCATGTGTATGCTATCCATTCTTATTCTTCTTCACCTCAAATCATTTTTCTCGAGGTAACTTCAGCTGAGGTGGGCCTATTCTAATGGAAGGACAGAAAAATGTCTCTGTCATGAAGACAGTTAGACCTACATGGGGCCTACACAGAGAGAGAGAGAGAGAGAGAGAGAGAGAGAGAGAGAGAGAGAGAGAGAGAGAGAAAAGAAATCCCACGCTCCACATATTACGGGGAGACACACGCTGAGTACGTATTGTTCAGGACAGTTGGCCAGGGATGCCATCGTAAATCCAGCTATGCACAACTGTAAGCTTTAGTGATTATTTCAAAATAAGTTGGCATCCCTTCTGGCACCCCTGGTCTCCACGGTGATTTCAACGTGCGCTCGTTCCAATAGGTAGACCAGGAGCAATCAGCAGCAGTCAGGTAACGCTGCTGCAGCTGTCGTAGATCTCTCATGTCTCTCGTCTCTACTTTGAATGGTGACCATGTTCTTTTGTCATCACACTGGGCCCACTTTTCCAGCGTTGAAAGACGACTAAGGGACTTATTCACCATTTGGCATTTCTCTGTCGGTGCCAGAGCGTTGTCGATCCTCCTTTTGGCACTGCTTGTGGTCGCGGCCGAGGGCGCTTTCTTAAGCAGTCTGTGACGCTGCCAAGAGCTGAAGCCAGCACCTATGGATCTCACGCTTCTGCCATCTCACCCTAGAGGTGTGCCGCCGTTCGGCACGCTCGAGCCGCTCCAGGTGTGATGAGGAGAGCCTCCCTCGAGCCCACCGAGCTCCGCCGACTCATCCCTAGTCCAGTCAGAGATAGGAAGAGTTTTGCCACAGCCCTGGCACCGCCACCTTGAACTGAGATGAGAGACCAGCAAACTTTGAGTGGCACTCGGACAACAAAAAAAAGAAGCAAAATTTTTCCCAACTATTTTTCTCGTGCGCAAATTTTTCCGAAGAAAAATTGCAAGGGTCAAGTGCACAAGGCTTCGCCGTCATCCAGCGAGAGAGAAGGGAGCATAAGAAGTCAAGGTTGCTGATCCCTCCCATCATCTGGGCAAAAAGTAAGGCCATATTCAGACACTTTTTTTTGCGAAAGCAAAAAAAAGTGCCAAAAGTTTTGTGTTTTCGCCAGAGTTTTCTGCTCTTGTTTACTTATACGTACGGGGTGACTCGGTCAGGAACAAAGCTCAGCAGTCAATTTTTTTAGGGACAGTTCTTTGTCGCCACCCTGTACGTACGTAAACTACGGAACGTTGAGGTTGTCTGGACTGACAATAGAGCCACGTCCATCTGCTAAATGACCACCCACCTCATCATTAGATCACACTAATGACTGCCCTAATGAGTTGTGCGGATATAAACGAACTTAAATTCCGTGCAGAAATTGAACACCTCTAGCTCAGTAGCAAGAAATCGAGGTATGTGGTAATCTTTTTCGGTTCAATCGCCGACACCGTCTTAAATATGTTACTGTGTAATAAAGTGAAGTAAATAACTTAACTTTCTAAGGTCCCGAGCTTTGCAGCGGTGAGAAAAAAAGGTCCCAGTAGCTACCGAGATCCAGTACACAAGCACTGCATAGACAACATTGGGGGCGCCTCCCTAAAAATCGTGCAGTTTTGTCCCCAAGTGAAGTGAATAACTCAAACTGCTGCGTCTGAGCTGAAGTTTTGCAACTTGGTCGCGAGGATTCGTCTAGCAGTAGTATTAAGAAATTTTAAATGTGTTTACACCTTACAATGTTCAAAAGTTCATCCACGCACACACGAACACGGTGTTGTACAAGAGCTTTGAACGTCAGACGGTGCTTCCAACCCTAGCCAATTGGGGGGGGGCGCCCATTTTGCACCAGCGCGTACGAAGAAGAGGTGTTTAACTCACACCAATGCTTGACAGCTGGGGTTGGGCTTTTCCCAACTTGGCTGAAATGTATTTTAGGCCTTCTAGGCCCAGAGGCCACACGAAACAGCCGTTAAAGCCTTTTTGCTGCTGCGTCTCTTGCTTGGAGTCCAAAAATGGACCTCCTACCAAATTTTGTAGCTGTGCAGCAAGTCTGATTAGGTTATCAGTAGCCAAGGGCAGGACAGACAATTTGTGGCAAAAACTCAAGAGAAAAACTCCTACCGTGTGCATGCCCAGTTGAAGAGATGCATTCTTGGTGAACAAAGGTGATGTCATCTATGAATGAAAATTTGTCTCTGAAACAGCCAGCCCAGTGGAAGCTCTATAAGAATCAGCTTAGCTAAGCTTTAAGACAGATTATTGTCGCATATGAAGAGGACCTATTTTTTGTCACAATTTTATGCTTGCACAGTGTTAGATTACAGTAGGATTTTCAAACGTAACATTAGCATTATACAGGGGTGAAAAAACGAGACATGGACTTCTGTGGGGAGAGACCAACGAAGAACAATTGCAAAGTGTGCGAAAATAAAGGGACAAATCAGACAAATGTGTCCTTTTTTGTCTCTTGTCTTGAGATGGCTACATGAGAGAATTTCAGATCAACTCCTTTTTCCTAGTCAGTGTCATATGGTCCCTCACATGACTCTCTGTCATTGGTGAATGCTGAGAGGACTGAGGAGGACATCAGCTGACGCACCTATCCCAGTGCGGGTGGCCTAGATAGGCCTGACTTTCCTGAAGCTGAACTGAACTTTCCGGTGGAATTGAGCAATATTAGTGAGCAGATTTCGTTTGCTATGGTCAAGAAGCAGTTTTTTCAAGTGATGGCTTTGGGGGAATGGAGAAGCTCACACGCCCTGTGCCAAATTGGCACGAAACAATGCCAAATACCCAAAATGTGAAGGCGCCAAGTTATAATGCTGCACGAGAGAGGCTTTATGCATGAGGTAAGAAATCGCAACGAATTTATCACATGCGCTTTAGGAGTATTCTTTGTCCGTTTCACATCCACGCATACAGTGCATGCCATAAGTTCATAGTGAAGCAACAGCCTTAAAGTATAAAACGTCTATGGTAACTTTGTGTACCTCGCACATGCTACCTACGAGATAAGTTTCAAATCATGAAGAGAAGCAGAGGCTTTATGAGCTGAACTTTTATCTCTCTCACACACAAAGTTTCATGAACAGTTTAAAAAAGCAAGGATTTCATAGGATAAACTTTGCATCCTCTGCCTCACACACGTATGCATGTGGGTTTCCGGCATTCCCATGCGTCGATAAGAAGTGATATTTTTCAGTGATAAATCAGCTTCAACGAGGAAGAGATCGATGCTAACTGCACAAAGCTTCGGCACTGAAGCAAACCTCCGTGGAGAATAAGCCAGCCTGATCTCCCCCCTCACTGCCCGTTGAATGCTACATTTTACAGCGTGTGAGATCCCCTCGCCAGCCCTTGAGTGGGGCCATTCCAAGAAGGAGTAGATAAATAATTAAATAAATAAATTACACGCAAGTACACAAGTACTCACGTCATGCAGTACGAGCAGGCATGACTTTGCTTGCACAGATCGGACCTGGCGCAAAATGCATTGTGGACGTCACAGATGATGCATGATTTCCCCTAATAACGTTTCACCGTGATGATATCATTGTGACTGCTGCGGCCTTTGGCAAAGAACATCTGTGATGCGTGCGCGCGTGTCAAGACCCGGAAAAAGAGGAAAAACCGCACCACAGACGAGTATGTGGGAACTGCGATGTTGAAGGATTCGGGATTTTTCGCCATTGTCACTGATGCTTTGCAACGTATGCAGAGACTTCTAGATCCATGGACGCCATCTGCAGACCTATCTCAGATACACTTCTTCTGTTCAACGCATAGCTGACATTCGTAATTTGTGGCCGGTAACAAATAATATAAAAGTAGTATCTGATGTAGAGTGCGGTGTGCGACGATTTGCTCAACTTCAGTCACCATTTTTTTTTTGGCCATTTTTTTGTTTTTGATCAATCGAGTCCACACTTAAAGGTTACGTCAGCTCCGTGGAACCTTTATGAACAGCGTCAAAAAGAGTCGATCCTTTTTTGCCAGCCGAGCCCGCGATCATCAAGATTGCCAAGATGAACCCAGTCAAACAGTGCTTGAAAACTGCTGCAGAAACTCTCGGGGGGCTTTCCACAGCTCTTGCAAACACCTCACGCAACGGGCTGAAATTTGTGTTACTCAGGCTGAAAACAAAACATTGATTTGCGTAATTTTTCAGCTGCATTTTCGGGAAAAACAACTAAGAATCATCACCTTCAAAGGGAGAATCATTTGTCGAAGGGGATGAAAAAAAATCAAGGATCTCTCAGTGTTGCCCTAATAATTATTCAGTCTCCTGCAGACACCTGAGAACACAGAAAGAAAAAGCCCAGCGATTTAATAATATGACCTGTGTCATATCTCAAAGTTAAAATATCTCCTCTCCAGAAGAATAATAGGAGTACCAGAAACATGAGAATTAATCCTGTGTGTGCAGCTCTGCTTGTGGTGGGAGGGGCGCGTGCTTGTTTGTGTGTATGCATGATATGTAGATGGCCTTGGCTGTTGGACATTTTTTTTCTCTCATTGAGAGTAAAATAAACTCCAATGAGACATTTTTCACACATGCCCTCATCATTTGACTAGGCAAGGTCAATCATCATATGCGTCACTCTCATTCAACATTCTGTGTGTGTGAGTCCGTATTTCGCACAGGTGACACCCCCCACACACGAGCCATTTTTGTTTTGTTTTGCAATCGAGCAGCTTGACTTATTCTTCGGATCAAGGATGTGTGCAAAGATGGCAGATAAGAGCACAGCCAGGAAATGACCCGGACAGACTCTCAAGGCAGGTCATAACTCCCAAGGTGTGGGTGTGCCTACAAATATCATATTTACAGTAGTTCCCAGAAAGGACTCTAGGAGCGTTGGTGTCTCGGCAACCAGGAGGGCTACAAAGGCTTGCTTGGCATCAAAGGAATCCCAGAGTCTCAAGTGTTTGCTCGTTCTGGAATGTGGGAAGTCTGACCAGTGCAAATTTTTGGCACACCATAATTTGGCGGAGACAAAATGAGCTCTTCTGCGCAGAAAAAAACCATTCGATTCCCCAAGGAACGAGAACCGGTAGCTGTCCTAATTGCCGAGAAATCGACGTTTTGTAAGGTTAGTTAACCTAACTAACTTATCCAGGTCCAAAAATGAGGCAGCTTGGGTAACACCCTGAGGTGCAGCAGTACCAGAAAGCTGGGGGTTCGTTTGTTCCAACATCCTGAAATCGGAGCTGAAATTCCGGGTCTCGATTTGAGGGAAGCCCAAAGTGGCAACCCTGTCACCTAACCTCCTCTTCTTTGTACTTGCCCCTGCAACGAGTGATTTCAATGGTTTGGCCTTACAATGTTATTCTGAGTGACACGATCTGCACACAGAGGATTGTACATACAATTTCGGGAAAAAAAGCAGTCTTCATATGCAGCTGATCTCCTCAACAAGGACGAGTTATAAGCTCTCATTTTCATTTCTTCGCGCCCCATGAGCTCGTTCTCTTCTTTTTCTTCTGCATCAGCTTCTTCTTCTTGTGTCCCCTCATGGTCTTCGGCGCCTCGGCTTCTGTCTTGAGCTCCTCCATTGGAATCTCCTCGATCTTGGAGCTGAATTGGACAACCTTCCTCGGTGGTTGATCACTGATCAGAGGGACGTCGTCTGAGGGATGTGGCTCCTCCTCACTCTCTGGAACTTGGCTGCCCTTTTTCTAAGGAGGACAAAAGCAAGTCATTCAAAAATATTCTATCCTGACCAAGCACAACCCAGGGGCTAAAGTTTCTCTCTTAAGCGTGCGCACATGGGTGTTATCAGCATGGTCGGAGCGTCGTCAGAGGTTGTGGTGGGCCTCCAAATGCTACCCCTCCCTCCCCCTCTTATTACTCTTGACGCAGTTCAACGTGCGTCCCTCGTGCCGGAACTATCTGGCCCGGGCTCAACCCATGTTCGCCCCTGATGGTTAGTTATAAGTAAATTCTTGCTTACGCAGTGCGTAGTGTCAGACAACTTTATACCTGAAGTTGTTCCTGAACCATGGCTTTCTTCGACTTGACCACAGTGACTGTGGAACCAAAGGTCTGTTCATCGCCAGACATGGTGGCTTTGTTGTTGGTACTGGCGATCGTCCCGTCAGCTGGCAACAGTAGGTCACAGAATTCTGTCACAAAGTCAGGCTTGACAGTCCAGTGAGCGTCCTGAAATATGCGCATGCAGAAGGTGACCTAATATACAGGTACGCAGGCGTGCGTTTTCCCTTTAAATTGCTTCCATTTCGGGGACAAATGAGTTGAAAGGGTAATTATAGGACAGACAGTGTGGACCTCATGATGGGTTCATCCAGTGCAACTTCCACTCTGAACCAAACCCTTGAGCAGAAACAACCACACAACAGGTGAACTTTGCACACCTGAGTCACAATGGCTTGATACAGAGGTCAGGGATTCCCGGAGGGAACCACTCGTTCCAAGTGTTCCTACCTGAGCGAGGTAGTCCTTGTTGTCGTCCAAGATGGCTCCAACCCTGCCGTCAAACGTTTCATCAAGGATCCTCAGGTGCAAGCCGGCGGAGGTGGCGAACAGCACAGGCACACTGAGATGCAAAGCAATGTTATGTTCCTGCCCACGTACGTCCTGTGTGAGCCCAAAAGTTATGTCCGATACCCCTATCCGACATCTTAGTGGCCCTCTAACTGTACTACGAGCAGGAACCTGGACGTTGTTGGGGCGACAATAAAAACGGGTATGGAAATCAAAAGCCGAGCGCTGGAGGCTTTCGCTCAGTGTGCATCAAGTTCTGGCTCTAAGTACTTTGGACCCACCGGGCCCAAGCCCGTGAGGAAGCCGGTCCGATGTCTCTACTTTCCTCAGAAAGTTGTGAAAAGCTTGTGCCTTGGACACGCAACGTCGGGACATCACCAGCAGCCGCAGAAAACCAGCAGCATCAAAAGCACTCATTGTAATCTCAGTACACATTACTAACGGTTTGGTCTATGCAGATGCTACAGCAAAGCAGCAGTCCTACCAAATTGAGACGGACAGTGTAAAAGTCCACCCTTGCTGTAATTTATCTGCAAAATTGGAGGGGTTGCTTTTCTGCTCAACCTTTTGCGCACTCGGCTCACAAGACACAGACCTAGAATTTTTGCATCAAGATGACACCACATGAATGAGTCTTGGTCTCAGGGACTCTCGTTGGCAGGAATACAGTTGTAATCTGGTGTTCTTTGAATCAGATGGCGAGAGCCACCTGACCAGATGTGAGAGGCTGGGTAGAAAATGCATTGAGGGACTTCAGTCATTTGGAGGACAATCGCGACACCCCTCGTGAGGTGGCTGAACAAGAACCACTTAGAAGAGGTGATGAGGAATGTTTACTGTTGCAATCACAG
>JAAUXU010012425.1_pt1 | contig 17580 bp, 16 predicted proteins | sample 7278151 | NCBI WGS metagenome assembly JAAUXU01 (sample SAMN14350113, study PRJNA611818) | marine sediment metagenome | isolation source: surface marine sediment (1.8m) | place: French Polynesia: Moorea | collected 2018-08 | reverse complement strand
TTATTTACTCATTCTTACATAATCATTCTTATTTACTTATTCTTATTTACTCATTCTTACATAATCATTCTTATTTACTTATTCTTATTTACTCATTCTTACATAATCATCTTACATACTCATACGTACATACTCATTCTCATATTCTAGTTTTTGCATTCTTATTCTAACATTTTTATTCTTAGATCCTCACTCGTATGTTCTTGTTTTTGCATTCTCATTCTTGTTTTCTTATTTTGACATTCCCATTCTTATTCTTACATCATGATTCTTATATTCTTTTTCTGATATTCTTATATCATGATTCTTATATTCTTTTTCTTATATTCTTATATCATGATTCTTATATTCTTTTTCTTATATTCTTACATCATGATTCTTATATTCTTTTTCTGATATTCTTATATCATGATTCTTATATTCTTTTTCTTATATTCTTGTTCTTTTATTGTTGCATTGTGATTCTTCTTCTTCTTCGGCCTCCTCTTCTGCTTCAGCTTCTTTTTCTCCTCCTTCCCCCTGACAGAGCCGAGACCTCATGCACACTATTCGCACAAGCACACAGAAGGCTTTTCCAGAGCAAGCAAAGGGTTTTTCTTCTAACTTACTGTAACAAACAGTTTGCATTCCTTCTCTAAAATACCATCATTCTCACCACTGCAACAGTGACGACGCCGTCGCCATCGAAGTCAACGTTTATACTCGTGAAACCAGCTGCTGAGGCCGCCGAAACCGCTGCATCGGAAGTCACTGTGCAATCGCATCCACCTCCTTACGCCAAAATCTTAAATAAGAGAAATCAAAAGCCTGGAAGGTAAACCCGACTTTAACTCCGTGTCTTGGTTGCTGTTTCTGTCCTCGCATCTTTTGGTGTGTGTTTTAGGGTGCTAATAAGTGTCTTTGCTTGGTTAGTCTAAGGAATGAGGCATGCACGGAGGGGTAGAAATACGAGCTTTCTCCTCAATTGTCAGCTTCCTTGCTAATCGCAATCTCACTCCCGCCACCACCCAAATATTTAGCAGGCTTGCAAGCGTTTCTACATTTGACCGCTTGTTGTCCCTTGATGCCGCAGGACATGGACAAAACGTTGCTCTCCGTCCACGAGTTTGGCCCGCACTTTCCAGGAATCTCCCATGTACACTTCTTCACCATTCCCAGGACGTCTAGTGCAGTTCACACTCTCATACTTGCTCACAGGAGCGAGAAAACAAGGTGCCTGCGAAGGGACAACGCAAAAAACTGCTACTATACATAAAGGCATCATGTCTATCTGTGCAGTCGTCTGTTTCTGTCGAACCGCGTCTTCCGAGACTGACGGACCGATTTGGACCAGTGTCAACATGAGGGGGGGGGGGTCAACCCGCCCCCCCTCCCCCACACCACCACCACACCCACCAACAACAACAATGTACCGTGTTCCACCAGGAGGTTTGTCGGGTTACTTGAGCGGGTCCCCCCGTAATGGTGGCCCCAGCGTCGACCCAGAGAGCTAGAAGAAAGTCATTCTTCTCAGACGGCATCTGCTTAACCGTGATCACGCCCACATTGGCGTTCAACTTCCTAACAGCAGACTTTATATATATAATGATACATATGAACAGCATAAGTGATGGAAACGGCAAGGTGAAGGCGGAAGTGACTTGACGACGCCGGCACACACGTGCTGGTCTCATTAGGCCTCCTGCTCTTGAATTAATGACTTTCGTCTGCCGTAAAAGTCGCGCTCACCCAACCAGAAATTGACGAGTGCACAAACAAGTGCATCCAATGTTATTGCGCCTCTGGGCGACCAAAGCTCCAGACAAGTGTGCGAAAACGGCTCGTGCAAGCGCGTCTTTAGCAAGAAATGCCTCTTCTTGCTTTTCTCCTTCAACCCTCGTTTCCTCCGCCTTTCGAAAAAGAGACCGTTATTGAATTTCTCCTCCTCCGACGGACGCAGAAAAGCGACCGAGGTTTGGACGATTGTTTGCAATACGTGACGAAGAAGAGGAGCGAAGCTAACGCGACCTTAAGAGTTTGGCTCCGGATGCCGGAGGAAAATGAGTGAAATGAGCTCGGTCTCTTCTACTCACTCAGGGACAAATTTGTGAAGCAAACTTTCCACACTTTACGCGGCTGTTTGAAGGCATCTTTTCCATCACCACCCCTTCCCTAATCCACTCGATATCGTTAAACAACATCCAGAAACTCAGGCTCTCCTCTCAGATCTGCTGCTCCCGTAGCAAAAAAAAAAAAAAAACCCGGGCTGGGCAGCCATCCCAGGAATGCCTCCGGAAGTTTTATGAGCAGAGGCCTGAGGCATTATTATACCCCTAATTCTTTCTCTCGCAGACCAAAGAGAGGAGGAGATTGCGAAATCTACACGCGTCAAACTGCCCCATCTCTGTCCGCTGGAGAAGCTTCTCCTCCTGTCTCATAACTTCGATCGAGCCTTTTCTTAACTAATCGAGCGTTAACCCCTCCTTTACTTACGACCAAGAAACGGGGTTTTTTTTTTGGAAATTTTTGCCCTCATAAAAGTATCATTTTCCCCCCAACTGGCATGAAATCCGCAGCGGAACCTCCAGAGGGCGGAAGCCACTGGCAGCCTTTCCAGGTACACGGGCTTCCTTTTTTTTGCCCTTGAGAAGACATAAATTAAATTGGTATTTTTCACGGGACGCATTAATCTTGAGCCATAAATCTGGAGAGAACACACACAGAAGCTGCTTTGCTGGTGCTGCCACCAGAAGCGACTGTTCAGCCTCCCTGTATTACAGGGTTCTTCAGTATATTTGGCCAGTCTGAATGACAATTGTCAGCGGTCGAGCGGGTCGCTTGTGAGTGCGCCTGAGCTTTTTCAAGCTTCAAGCCAATTGTGCTTGACGCTTTCCCCACTGCCAAATTGCGTACAGCCCTGTAGAACGAGAAGTGAGGGCGAGAGTGAAGAGGACAAAAAGGCAGCACTAAAGACAGCAGAAAAAGACCAGGCAATGCGCACATGTCACGACTGCAGCACAAGAAGACGTGATTCTTATGTCACACTCTGCCCTGATGTCAGGTGCAAGTGATGTTGATCCCGGACACAAGAACCAGTGACGGCTGCGCACCGATCCAAGTCCTCGTCCGGGGCATTTTTTGACCCGGACTTTTGTCAAGGCCGTCGTCGGTGGAAGAATTTGACTGATAGGTATGCAGCTGGGACGCCAGCGGCGCATTTTTGGCGTCGGCCTTCACTCGAAGCTTCTTTGTGAGCAAGGGCGACGAGACATTGAGCGGGGGGAAAGAAAGCAGGGTTACTCTGGCGAGAAATTAAAAAGAGAGTTAGTTAGGAGGTGATGTAACCAGCGAGCATGAAATCTCGTGCTTAGAAAGTGCTGAGAAAGAGTCCTCCTCATCTGCCTGAGCTGAATTAGGTATTCATAGTTGCGCCGCTTTTTCGACAATGACGCCAGGGACGAAACCAACGGAAACAATGAAGCTTATTGCAAAGACATTCGACGTGATAATGTGAGAAGTCGGAGCGCAAATTCCGCACCGACGTTGCCGGAATTTTGTGCAAAACTTCGGGAGGGACGTATAAAATGCGGTTTTTCCTTCCTAATTCTATCCAGATCCATACTTGTGTTTTCTACTACTAACAGCTCTCTTAGTACGGTCAATGGGGCAGAAAGAAAGGCCTCCTCCTTCTCCTCCTTGAGTGGCTGCAGCAATTTTTGAGCCCCCCTCCAAAAAAAGCGATGTCGCCCAGGACACACCGAGATAATGCAGCCATACGTGACAGCAGGACTCCGGGGTCCCGTAGTGCTCTCCCCCCCTCTTGGTTTTGACCGGACACCCTCCACCCTCTGCCTGCGTTGACAAGATGCAGTCTGGGCCTCCGTGGAGAGATCAGAGGAGGGAATGAGAGCGTGAGCGCTAATCTCCCTTGACACAAGATTGCCGAGGGCACTTTTTCTTACCCCTCGTACAAAAAAAATCAGGCTCTGCCAGCGCTGCTTCATCATGCGACACATCTGCACTCTTTCTCCAGTCAAATCTGGGTTCCTAAACCCAACTATCAGACGTCCACATGCATACAAATCAGACTGTGCTGAGAAATCAACCGTGCGTACGGAGTCTGTCCCACATTATAATGCCTTATTAATAAAAATGAAAAAAAGATGTGTCAGTCCAGTGCTCTTAAGTATGTTACAAAGTGTGACTGAGGGCGCATTTGCACTTTAGGGCTGAATAAGGTCGGGTAGCGTCAGCTGAGTAACACGATGTCTGTCTATGCGCATGTCTACGTGTCTGTCCCATCAGCGTCTCCTCCGTAACTACCGGACCTGGCATTAATGTCAATTGGGGTTCAAATCCCCGCACTCCCCTCGCCACATCAATGGGCGAGGCCCCCGAATAACGAACTTATTTAACATTACGTAATTCTATGCAGTAAAGATAGCCTCTCTGGGCTGCCAGCGCCCCCTCCCCCTGCCCGGCAGGTTGACCCGAGGAAGCTTTCTTTTTTCAGTAACGTCAACTGATCCTCCGGGCCCCTGCGTGGGGGTGGGGGCGTCAATGTCAAGGGTTGACCCGGAGGGTAGGGCGAGAAAAGGCTATTAATGATCCGTGCAACGAACGGATGCATACGCGAATAAGACTAAGCGCTACTTTCTTTTCAGGCAACTGCGATGGCCCCGAGCCGCTTCCGCCGAGAGAAGCGCGAGGTGACCCCGTTCGCCGACGACCCTCCGCTCGTGCCCGAGGAGATTCCGGCCGAGTGGCGCGGGGTAGAGGCACCGCCCAACTTCACCTGGGTGGGGCAGGACGAGCTCGCTGGCATGGGGTGGCCCAAGTCCAGAGACCAGATTCGCTTCTTGGTGGAGGAGCAAGGCGTCGACCACTTGGTGACGCTCTCCGCGGACAAGATCCCCCCTTACTACGCGTTTCCGGAGCTCAAGTGGTCGCTGATTCCCGTGGAGGACTTCCACGGACCCTCTATCAGGGACATCAAGCGGTTCCTCAACATCATGGACGAGGCGAGAAAGGCCGGAGAGGTGAGAAAATGGACACCTAAGGTAGCAAATTTAGAATGTGTTGTGCACGCTCAACGGAGACCGGTGCTCGTCCGGAACCGAGCTTTTGAAGCTGTCGTGCGCTCGATCTCAGCGCTTCCTTATGGATGCCTGGGCCAAATGAGAGAGCCAAGAACTCCCATTGGTGGCGGGGCTAAGCGCGTGACACTGGAGATGATAGCTATTACTATTCTTTTATTATATACGTGGAAAGTACATAATGGTTGCCTGGCGAAGACCACTGGGTTGCTTCAGTCGGTCCAGATTTGACCAGAGTTCACTCTTTCCCTCAGGCGGTCGGCGTCCACTGCGCCGAGGGTCGCGGGCGCACCGGCGTCATGTGCGCCTGCTTCCTCATCTACTATCACGACCTGAAGCCTTGGGACGCCATCCGGGTGATGCGGCGCCAGCGGCCCGGCTCGGTGGAGCGGCGGGTGCAGGAAGACACGGTTGTGCGCTTCCACCAGCTTCTGCAGGACTTCGGGAAGGAGGCGCTCGAGGACCTGGAAGAAAAGGAGCGCCTGTGGAAGGAGGCGCGGCGGCTAGAAGCCCGTGCCAGGCAGGCTGCAGCCGCAAACTACCAGAACTTGCTGCCCGTCCACACGGCCGCCTTCTACGGCCCGCAGCAGCGGTCCGAGAGCAAGGCGCAGCGGCTCGAGAGGCTGCAGCAGCGGATGAGGCGGTGCAGGTCCATGCCCAAGATGACGCAGGAAGAGGTGAGACCTGATATGAGAAGGCAGTCATTAAAAGCTAGTGTCACCTACGTCGTGACCGGTACCAAGTTAGATAGGCCCACTAAATACGATTGGTGGTAGCTCCAATAGCTTTCACCGCTCCATGCAAGTGCTGATTCTTGTGTGCTTGGCATTAAGCCTCGTGCACCCAGTTATGAAGCGGTCACTGTGATATGAAGGAGTGCATCTGCAAGACACAACTTATCTCAGTACTAAATTGGCCTTCAGTTCCTTCTGCCACGCTACTTCAGAAGTGAGAAAGGCTTTCCACTTTATGAAGGAAGCTCTTTTAACCAACCCAAAGTGGGTAGTTTAACTTTGGGATAAAAGACCTGCTCAGATTTCTACTCTACCCTCTCTCCTTGGCAGGAAGAAGCTGAGAAGAACGAGATTCATTTTCGCCAGCACCTCCAAAATTTTTATGGCCACGAAAATCGTTGCCGCTCTCAGCCTCGCGACCGCGAAGGAACCACTGCCAACAACACTAAAAAACCGACCGAGGATCAAGGAGGCGACTGGAGGTCTTCGAGAGCCTTGACTCCCGGCAGGATGCTGGTGGAGGGGCTGAAGAAGACGGCCCCCAGGAACAAGGGGTCGACGGCGTCATCCACAGATTCGAACAACAACAACAGCAACGAAGAAGAGTTCGCTAAGCACTTCAAGTCCTTCATGACGACCTCGGTGAAGCGGGCCAGATCCTTCTCACAGCCCAAGGACAGAGTGGATGGGAGTAACAAAGCTGCCAAGAAAAGCTCCAAGGACGACGAAGAAGAGGTGAAAGAACATAAGGAGACCAAAGACATTGGTGCTCCTCAAGAAGATAACAGCAGCAGCAGCGCTTCCTCCACCAGGCGCTCGTCCACGTCCAGTGTGACGGAAGAGAAGTGCTACATCGCGGGGGCCGACGAGGAGAGTGACGCCGCCTATGAGGAGGCGGACGAGCAGCATCAGATGGATGAGAGTGAGAGTCCTGATGAGTGTGAGCTCCTGAGCAAGGACGAAGAGATCAAGAAGATCGAGTCTCCTGCCAAGAGATTTCTTGACCGTCGAAGGCGACTGAGGGAGCAAAAGGAAGCCAAGAAAAAGGCCCAAGAAACTGCCAGGGGCTTGTGCAATGACGACAATGAAGCGGAGGACGAAGAGTCCAAGCAGTCCGATGAGGAAAGCGAATGCAAGAGTTCCCTCATCGACACTGATGATCCGGGAGAGGAGTCCAACAGGCGTCCAAGGCCTCCCCAGCCCAGTTACAGGCCCAAATACACCATCGATTCGAGCACCACCTACTCGTATTATACCAGACTTCGCTCACGTGCAGCTGCGGCCGCCGTAGCAGCGGTTTCGTCCGACGCCGATGACAGCAACGACGAGCCAAAGTTGGGCGACGTCCGCCGGGCGTCATTGGACCCGCTCCGTCGGCGTGCCCAGACGGTAGATAGGGACATGTGCATTACCGTTACTGTCACCGAGTCCTCCGACGAGGACCTCAAATTCTACAACAAGAACAGCCTCATCAACAACAGCGACAGAATCTTACCCATCAGCGTCATCATCAAGAGGAGGCCGTCAGCATCGACTCAGACGACAACCAGCAACAAAGTCGACTCCAGGAACGACAACAGCTCCTGCGACAGTCAGAACTCCGACTCGAACTCTTCCGATGCTGAAGGTCGAGGCGACTTAATTACCACCAATCGTGAGAGAATCATCTACAGGCGATCCAGGACGAATCCTCTGGATCAGGTGAATAACATAAGGAAGAAGAACCAAATCATCTCCACAGCAACCGCCAGCCTGAACATGCACGCCAGCGGTAGTAGCCGCAGTCACCGGGCCTCCTCCTATCACGACAGCTGCGAGGATCGGAGGCTGCCGCAGCAACGACCAAATGACAATGATTCAGTGACTTCCGTGCTCAAAATAAGCAGGAAGATATCTTGTCCATCGTCACCGATGATGACTTATTCGTCTTCTTCCTATGGAACTGCTGCGGCCTCCGCCCGCCGTCGGGTCTTCAACTCAGCCTCCACCGTCTTGGACAAGAAGAAATCCAATCTAAACTTGGCGGGGAAATCCGCCAGCTCTTACTCGCCGTTCTCCAGGGACAACTGGAAGAGGACCAACCAGAGGTTTAGCTACTCCAGGTTCCTCGTCAATGCCGGCAGAGAGACTTACGTATGACAAATTGCTTTTTTTGTGTTCACGCGTGTAAAGTTAACGTCCTGCGCCGCTTGTATACGTAAAGTAGAAATGTGCTACGCATAAAAAAGAGCTTTATGCGTGTCTAAAACGTTGATGTTGTAAATACATATATTGATATGTGACTTCATCAAAAAGCACCTTCTGTACTCATTATATGCGCCTTGTGGCACAATACGTCTGAGCTTCCATTCTGAAGGGCGAGGGCCAGAGGACCCGTGGGTTTGAGCCGCGAGTCCGGGCAGTCAACTGACCCTAATGAAGCCACCCAGTTGGGGAATATACATACAACCCGCTCCACTGTTCTGGCAGCGTCAAACTTTTCCCCCTGCTCCACTGTACGGTACAGTGATACTTTACGGTCCGCTGACAGCAAATGAAAACAACAAAAAGTGTCGCTAATACAGCGACGCGTTCGTTTTGGAAAGCAGGTAAACTGGGACAAGGAGGCAGCTTTGGTTCCTCCTCGGGGTAGGGTAAAATTTAGATAATCCCAGGAGAATGCGGCTCTTCTCTCTCCGTTGCAGCATGAATACTCTATGCACGTCCCGGCTTAGATGCTTATTTGAAATCCCAAAACAATCATCCTTTGTCCCCGAGAGATCGATTTGAAATGCCGAGTAATATCCATTTCTCTTCGTCCTCCTCGACCAGACCGGTTCGTGCCCGGAGAGCGCCGCACTGGTACTGCAGCCGCCAGAAGGCGACACTTTACTAGCTGCTCTCATCTTTGTCTGGTGGAGTCTTCTTCATCCTCGTGCAACGCCGAGTAAGCCGCACACGCACGCTCGGGCTTATTTCTCTCTCGTGCGCGCACAAAAAGAGAAAAATCTGCTGCCCGTGCCGGCACATTCGTAGGAGCTTATGGGTCTTGTTATAGCATCTTGGTACATATAGGTACAGTGCGACATAGGTACGGTACATACAGTACGTTATACAGCATACGGACTCGGTGTTACAGCCGCAGTACGCATAAGTGGGGACTACCTAGAACGAAAGTAGCTTCCCATGTGCGGGCGTTAGATCCTAGCCCAAGGAGGAGAATGACAAAGACATGTGGAACTGAGTAAGCGTCTTATACTAGTAAGATGTTCACTATTGTGCCACAGAGAGGAAGAAAATGACAATCCATTGTTGTGACGAACAAGGGAGATTGCTTTTATGAGCCCAGATCTGTCTGGTACATACACAATGCATACGTGCTAAAGCCACGAGTGCGCCTAAGGGAATATTCTTTTAAAGGAGAAGCCAAGTGCAAACAAAGCGGCAATGATCGACGTCGATTTTGCCGAAAGTTTTTCTTCTTCCCCATGAAAGGCGTTACGGTGGGTGAAGCCAGTCGAAAGTCACACGCCCGCCATCCCAAGCCTACATAGGAAGGGACACTTTCAAATAGGCCTCTTACAAGGCAATGATGTCCTCGGTAACACTAACGGCCTCTTCTTCCTAACGCACAGCGGACTCCCAATCTCTTAAGCTTCCTTCTACTGCCTGTCTTAGCTCGTTGCATGGGGACTGTCCCAAGAGCGAAATCTCCTACAGGGTGGTTGAAGTAAAAAGGTAACCGTACTGCAGTCATCTGAGTGGTGCGGACTGGATATGGAACACCCCAGTAAGACAGTGAGGAAGAAGAGGAGGGAACGATTAAGAAAGATCAACTAAATATGAAAGCGGGGAGGACATTAAAGTCCACTGGACTCTCTCAAGGCCGCTGTTGCAGCAGCCTTAGAAGCAAATTGATGAGTCCCATGCTAACAGCGTCCAGTCAACAGAGGAGGGCTCTGGGTGAAATTTTAGAACAGGAATGGTATCCGATGAATTTGCTGAGGTTTGGGTGTCGGGGGCCTCTCTGCTCCTCCTCTTCGCTCACGTATGTTTGTGAGGTCTCCACCAAGACAACGCACATTCTTGCGTCGAAGGAAATTGCCAAGCGATTGAGTTTGAGTCTCAGGCTCTGGAGAATCTTGCCAGGGGAGCAGGACAGAAATAAACAACTTCCGGTCTCGGTCTCTCTCACCACCATTGTTGGTTGGTGCGACAGAGACAACAGAAATGTGTCACCCCTGGCCAGGAATCCAGATGTGTCGGATTATGAGCGCTGGTGGAAAATTGTGAATGATTTGGTGCCAATGACGAGTTGGTTGGATTCATGCAGGAGGCCAACTTCTTTAATGGGCCTTAAGGACAATCAGGCACCTGAAGTGACTATTTATGGAGTGTCTTTGTTACGCAACAAATTATAAGGGTATTTTTTTTATCTCACCTACTTCAACGACATAAGCGTCGCCCAGTTCTAGACTGTACGCGAGACTTTCAAGATGCGCGCTTGAGTACAAGAGCAGAGTAGAGTAAGTTCAGAGAAAGTACAGAGTATGTTCAGGGTATGATCAGAGAAAGTTCAGAGAAATATCACGTGCTCCTGAGTACAGAGGTTGGGGCGCTGACACTTCAGTGGCTCGATCCATTTTCAGTGTCAATCGTACATAATAGGCCAGTTCGAAAACGTCAATTTTTGGGGGTGGGGGGATGGGAAATTGCGCTTTTAAGTCAAAGTTTGATGATGTGCTGTATAAGGAAAGTGTGGGGCACGCATGTTTTTTTCAGCCATAACTTATGACTAGATTGGGCTACAGAAGTGATTCACAGTTCCATGGAAGACTGAGAATCTCCTTCAAGATTAAACTCATATGCATTTTTGCTCTAGGATCCCTCATTTATGCACAATATGGGATCAAAGTTGTGTTCTGCAGCAGAGTTGACTGCACAAAAGTTTGACTAGATGGTGAACCACGAAGTGGTCCTAGAGAAAAAGTGCGTTTCTCTTTGGTTTTAGAAGAGATTTTTGGCTTTTCATGGGGCTGTGAACTAGACACAAATCTGAGGAAGAGAATCAGCACATCCGTCCTTCAGACGTTTTTTAATATAAGACCATTTGAATAAAATAATTGTAATTACTGAATGGGAAGGGTAACGAGTCGCTAATTATGGTACACCTTTCGAAACTATGGTTGTATTTAATTTTAACGTTTTGCCACCATGCAAATGGCTGCTCACACCGTAGGTACCAACATAGGATAGTGGCACACTTTGGCTCAGCTCGAGATAAGACCAGAGAATATAAAGGTCAGCGAATATTAAGCCCATGCGACTGTTGAGACCTAAGACCTGTGGCGAAGACCAGCCAGTTTTAAGACCTGCAACAATAAAGATTAGGGTCTCACCCATGATGACAGTCATGACCAGAGCAATAGGACGTTGAATCGAGTGTGAAAAGCCTAAAAGCCTGTACAGGTACGCCGAGATTGACGGCATCGAGAACAGCAACGTGGGCAAGAATAACTTTTCATGTGCGAGGTCATTGAATCACAGACATTTCGTCGATAACACTGTAGCCCGATGTGGGACGCCAGAGTCCTCATGACTTCCAGGGGTCTATGGCAGGCGTGAACCAGAGCGGTGATGCCACTTGCCACTTTGAACAGTGAATCATGGTGTGCTCAAAAAGGTATTAATCCCACCGATGAAATATAATCGAAAGCATTCTAATTTCACTCTTCTTGCGGTTTTCAATGACGTCACTTGTACTGTCAATTTACGCGGTCAACCCCGTCGCACTCTCAAGATGGATGTAATGGCCATTCTGACAAAAAATTCTGCAATCCCTAAAAATCTAAGCTGAAAAAGGTGACCAAGAGAGTAAAAAGTATAAGTCATCCGCGGATCTGGAAAGGGAAAGCTTGATTTTTTAGCCTTTCACTTTCTCTTCATGTCAGCCGTGCTGTCTTTTTTTTGTGTCTTAGTCACCTTTGCTTAGGTTTCTCAATCTTTGGTCACCTATGAGTTGTATAGCAAGCACTGCTGTCCAGATGCCGACGATGAGTGAAAGTGACTGGAAGGCGATTACGTTCTAGTAATAATATTCTATTTTCTGTCTTCTTCCCGGACTCATACTGGTCTTCAATATCGGTGGTCTCATCTATGGCCTGGTCTGAACATCCGCTGGTCTTATCTCGGGTTGGCCTGAAGAGGGAGGGGGGCATCACCATGCATGATAAGTGCAGCAGCACCACCAAGCAGTACGTGCTCGAGTGCATGTGTACCGACGTGCGTACAGAGAGACGCTTTGCTACGCGTCCGTCGTGTCTGCGTAGAAGCGTCACTGCACAAGCACGCTCACATTCAGAACCGAAGGTATTAGAGTATTTAATTGCCGTACTTATTGTAACTTATTAGGGTGAGTGAAAATGTCCTCTCAGCTCAATCATCTACTTATTCAGGGTCACCAAGGTCCGAAAACAACCAAGTTGCCGAAATCCAAGATTTCACGCTGCCGCTAGAACTGAGGTTCAGTGGTTTGCGACAGTACGAGTTATCTAAAGAGGAGGTTTAATATCAGGGATTAACTTCTGCAAGTCCCTTGGAACCATTTCAACAGAGCTGCACACACCCGCAGGCTGGGTTCAGACCGTGATTGGGAACTTTGGGATCTCTGGAGATGCTCTCGTGAAATGACCATGCGAAGAAACTGTCAGCTGCTCAGGCACAGGATGCTGTCCCAGAGGTCCTGAAGGATCCCCACACCTCCATCGGGGCCATCCAGACTTCCCCTAAGGAACTGGAAGGAAAACTCTTCCACACGACAACCGGCGTCTTCTTCAGCAGACGAGCTTTTGATGGAATCCTTAGTGCAAGAAATGCCATATTCAGGCCGGGGTGAAGTTTGCTGAGGATCACTATGCAATCCTTAAAGAAAATATTCTCTGGAGTGGTGAAGTTAGAACGGAGCTGTTCGGGTGCAACGATGGGCCGAAAGTTTTGAGAGACATTCTTCTGACCCAAGAGCACAAAAAACACGGACCAGGTTCCATTCTTCTCTGGAGCTGCTTGTACTGCACTTTGTACTGCACTGAATCAAGGGGACCGTGATCACTAAGGGAGGAGGGGTTATTCTTGGTAAATAAGGTTCGCCCGTTATGCCCTAAAATTATGCAGAAAAATAGGCAAAATATGCGGAAAAATGAGGAAAATATGCAAAAAATTAGTGGAGAAAGGCAAGCAAATTTCACTTTGCACATGTTCTACTTCAGTGCAGCGGCCGGCAGCGAAGGCAAAGATCTGGCAAGTCTCTGGGAATTGCATCGAAATTAACAAATCCTACGGAAACCTAAGAGAGATGAATGCCTCTTACGCTGACTCGCGTTGCCAGATCAAGTGTGAGGAAATGTGCAGAATATGCAAAAAGGGTTCAAATATACATTACGAGCGTTATGGGTTTTTGTGCCTCAACTCCAATATGCACGCACATGCCCATCCTAATGATGACTTTCAGCATTAGGTGAGGAGATGTTGTGTGGGTCGCAATTTCACATTCATGCATGACAACGACCCCGAGACACAAATCACAGCTGGAGCAGCACTATCTCCACAGGCTCTGGAGTGGCCAGCTCAGAACCCGACCTCAGTCCCAATCCCATTGAAAGTGTTTGGAACACCCTCAAAATCCAAGGTGCAAAGGCAGCATCCTGAGGACGTTAATATACTGTGGGAAGTTGGTGAGGAAGAGTGGTGTGACTCTGAGTGTGTGAAAACCTTTGTTGCGAATTACCACAGTCGAAGAGTAAAAACTGTGACGCAAGCAGCAGAATACTCAATGAACCACTGAAAGAACTCATTTGTAAACTTTTGGACACGTGAAAGGAGTTTTTCTTCCTTTTCTTCGTCAAATCACAAAATGTTGTAATATTCTTCTGCTGCATTTATGCATCAATTTATTGCAACATTGCACACATACTGAGACTCTATCTTGGTCCGCTTTGTACACGTGACGTGACATATGGTTGTACTCAAACCTTTGGAGCCCACCGACTGTAAATGTACTACAGCATGTGTGCAGTTGTACACATGTGTATGGATCCCGTCAAATATCACCGAGAGCGACTTTGTCCGTACGACTTCACAGAGTTAGAGGTTGGTGGTCCAACGGCGTTATGCCGAACGTCAGTTGAATGCCTTACTTGTGTAGCAAAGGTACCTCCGGCTGATAAATGCGTCCTCCAAAGGAGCGTAAGTCGTTTATGGCAGCTCGCGCTAGTCAGGAGTTTCTGCAAGTGCGCAATAAGAAACGTACGTGAAAGATGTCAGGCATTTGGCATGCAGCACACAGACAGATCTTTGTCGGCATGACCAAGTTGCTGCTGTGCACAGCTCCGCTCTGCACTCCCAGCTTGATGCTGCCTCCAAAGGTGTCGTGGCTGTGACTGAAGTGATTACATCGTCGTCTCCTCTTCACTGTCCTCGTCAGAATCCCACTCTATCCTGAGCAGCTGACCCACAAAAGTCTTCATCTCCAGACAAATCCTGAACCTGACGTAGCCCTCCGGGGAGGAGCCCTCGTCGATGAAATCGCACCACCGTTTGCAGACAGTGCGGCAATTTGTGACGTCATGGTAGTCCAGGAGTCCATAGATTCGTTCTAGGAGGTGGGGCACATTCTTGTGGTACAAGAAGTCGAAGGGGCAGACATCTCTGGCCGAATCGCAGGTCAGGCCCGACATCGCCGCTGTCGTCCTCGCTGCCCCTGAGCCTGTTGGTGTAGTCAGAGAGAAGAAGAAGCTCCTGCTGCCACCAGCACCACTTGTCAGCGGGACTGACGAAGACTGCGGACCTCACCTACGTAGGCACGTGTGGTGTTGCCATGTGGTGAAATGAGCAGATACTCCTATATACCTGTGCGTACGCGCTGCTTTCGCAGCGTGGTGCAATCGCACGACTGCAACACTAGCGTCAAGTCACACATTGATAACAGACACACCTGCCCACTTGTTACGCGGACTGCATATGAGACGCCTTCGTGTGAGTCCTGTACGAGTGCGCTGGACTTACGCAGTCTTGCTTGCCCATGACAGGGCAGATCTCTAGACCGGCATCCCCCACTTGTTCACCCCCACCCAGTTTTGTCCTGCTACCCTCATGTCCTCACCTCTCTTTTTGCATCATCCCGACGGACATCCCTTTTTTCAATCCTATACCATCCATCAGCAAAATCTCTGCGTTTTGGTCATGCACTCAGTCGTCGTACGTGCTTCGTTTGTCGACTATTTCTGCGTAGAAGTGTAAATGGAATCTCTTGAGGTGGTGACAAATGATGAACTCCGCGTCTGTTCTTTTCAATTCTTTTTCCCCGTCGTCGTCCCAGGTGAACGTTCTGCTCGTGTACATGTCCATACGTCGTCGGTACAGGCTCGTCCCGAAGTTGCGCGCTTCCACGCCCTTGACAAATGAAGGGGTAGCGGCAATTTCTTTGCGCATTTTTGCCACCGATCGGTACTCTCTCTCTCTGTGTGTATGTACTACGTGTGTGTCGTCAGTTGCTGCAACAGTGGCAGAGTCGACGCTTCTTGTTCAGGGAACCATCGTCGTCATCGCAGCTCAACGCGCTTTCAAAGCGCACGCGCTGGACGGTGTTTTGGTCATTGGCGCAGAACGGAAAAAGACAAAAGTGCATGCGCAGGTATATAGGAAAACCAGGCATTGTTGCTAGCAAGAGGGGGCTAAAGAGGAGATGGGAGGAAGGGGGGTATTGCTGGCGGGAGGCTTCTCATGAGTCTCCAAAGCTTTTTGACCCCTCGCTGGTAAACGGTGACACCCGATTTTGGCACAGACTCATTTGCGCCAGTGGCGCGCGTGCGTGAGCTCAAGAAGGGTTTTTCGAAGCGAAAAGCGAGACAGAACAGTACGAAGCTGCCACCGCATGGCGAGGGTGAGCACGCAGGAGATACAGACAGTAAGTTCATTTCTAAGAAGACTGAGCAAAAAAAAAGGAGAGAGTTTGAATGCACACGTATGTGTGTGTGTGTGTGTGTGAGAGAGAGAGAGAGAGAGAGAGGATGTAGTGCGCAGCTTGTGCGTATAGAGGAAGGACACTGCGAGAACGTTGTGAACGAATTGATTTTCGGCAACACATGTGAATAATCTGACACAGTTGAAAAAAATGCCCATACAAATGCTATTATTTTCTTCAGTGGAACAGGATATCCTGGTCAGTGGAACAGGATAGTGTGAAGTGTTCCACACAAAAGTTCTTCTCAGGCTTTTTTTGATTGGCAAGCAAAGTGTGCAGAGTCATCGTGGTCGAGCTGTTCCAGCGCTGCCTCGTTTTCACGGTGTCTGCCTGCAATTACGTGTAGATCTACTACGTACATATGTACAGAGAGAGAATGAGGAGGAACTTCCGTGTGAACGCTGTTGAAGTCGAAGCTGCGTGCGTGCGTGCGTGAGTGCGTGCGTGCGTGCGCGAGTGATGCACGCGCAAGCACGAGGTGGAGGAGAAGCGAACATTCACGGAGTGAGAGTGTTGGCATGATCACAAGAGTGGCACGGGTCAAACTTTTCATTTCTATGCACTGTACATCTGTAAGTGAGGTTATTGCATAATCATACTTACAGCTAAACTGCAGCCTTGACAGAGGCACTTAACATGGGCGGCGGCCAATGTGAATGTAGTTTTCGTTTGTGTGTGTGAGAGAGACAGCGTAATCTAACATCCATACAGAGATGCACGCAATGGGAGAGACATATCCTGTCTGTGTCAACGTCACAATGGTGGGCAATACCCAGATATATCTGCTAACTTTACTACGCATTTTACGTAGCCTTATTGCACTTACTTTTTTGTGCTCTGTCTGTCTAATCTGAAATGGAAACAACAGGGATATAACAGGACAGAGCTATGGTATCCGATTGCAACAAGCAGATCTGTCGGGTCTTATTTCAAGAGCGCCTTTTGAAAGTGTTTTAAATAGTCCATTTCTGCTTTCATGTTAATCTGTGCGTTGAAAAAAGAAAAGAAAAATCATTCACAATCATGTTGGACTGTTGAGCAGTGCCCAGAGGCGAGGTTGACTGCACTGTCGTCGTCCGCTCGCTGGGGGACGCGCACGCTGAGGGGAGCTGGAATAACGTGACCGTGAAGTCGTTGCTCGAGACAGAAGAGTCGCTGCGAAAATCATCGTCAGTCCACGTAAGTCACTTCTCTAGTGTGAACAAACATACGAGCCAGTCAATGTGGAAACATCTAGGTCAGTCGTAGTCACTGAGCCAGACTGAATTGAACAATCTGACTGGCTGACAATGACCCTCCTTGATCCACGGAGATGTCACTGTCCTGTTTGCGCATTGGCCAAAGCAATCAACAGCTAAAGAATTGACCCTCGCAAGAGATACTTCTTTTTTCTGGCTTTTGCTACTCGCTCACTTCACTTCGGGCTATGCTTAGAGCTGCCGAGTTCAAGCTTTGTTGGCTCAACATGAAGGTGACGCTGGATTGAAGTACATGAAACTTGGGGTCGAAAGCTCATCAAGGCGCAAGCGCCTCGTTCATTTACCGTAACGTCTTGGACGCTGTTTCATCGCACCACTCGAATCTGGCGTGAAGCAGCGTTCAGTCAGGAAGCTTCTGACCTTCTCATAGCTGAAGAATTGCACAGCCCCTCAGGTGTCCAACCACGAGGACACGACTGAGCTCAGGAAAGAGATCCTGAATAAACACTCAGATGCTGTGACATCAGTGCAAGGAGACTTTGGGATGCCACTCTTGTCTCTACTTGTGCATGATC
>JAAUXU010151639.1_pt1 | contig 17583 bp, 18 predicted proteins | sample 7278151 | NCBI WGS metagenome assembly JAAUXU01 (sample SAMN14350113, study PRJNA611818) | marine sediment metagenome | isolation source: surface marine sediment (1.8m) | place: French Polynesia: Moorea | collected 2018-08 | reverse complement strand
GGCGACTACGACTACGGCGACTACGACTACGGTGACTACGACTACGGCGACTACGACTACGGCGACTACGACTACGGCGACTACGACTACGGTGACTACGACTACGGCGACTACGACTACGGCGACTACGACGCCACGGACTAAGTGCACGGTGATGGGTGCCGTGAAGGTCGGAGGGCAAAAGGGCGGGTATCGCACGTACAGTTGACTCTGCATCTCTCGATCCTCTCATGTCATGTTCAATACTGTTTCTATGTAGAAGTGAATTACGAATACAATAAGCAATACTTTACAGTCTCTTCCAGCCCATGGTCTTCCCAGCTAGCGTTCAAGGCTTAGTCATTTGCTCATCTTTCACTTCCATAGGTGGTCGGACCCTCACCATCTCGAGCCCAGCGACCGTGCAACAGCAATAGCTTGTTGCAAGGTCTGTAGAAACCTGTAGGTTAGGCACTTACTTCTCTTTTACTTCATTTGATGTTATCATCTTAGGCTGACTTAGATGTACATGGATTGAGAATATAAATGTGTATGTGCTATACCGTAGGTGCCACTTGTTCCAAATAGGTGCCAGTTGTCCCCCATACATGTCCCCAAAATGGTGCCATTGCTACATAAACAGGTGCAAGACAATTTCACACCCCTAAAGAAGTGAGAAAAACAGCACCACTGGTACGTACTTCATGGCTCCACGGACATCGAGTTTGCTTGTCAAGGTTTGTGTGGTTGATGGGATTGATCTCTGGAGAGATTTCTGCCTTCCCCTTACGATGGCACCCTTAACATGGCAGATTCCAGCTTTGCGCTCGTGTGGATGCGCTGAATGCATCCATCCATCTCTTGCCAATGCTGGAGATTCCCACACTAAGCAGTGACCAAAGCTCAAGGGGAGGGGATGCTCGACCAGCATTGGCTTCCCAACGTGAATTCGGAGCTCTTCAAGGCTGTGTAGGACCAATTTTTGCCCTACTTAGGGTCGAAGAGGCCCATTGTTACTGGAAGTGGAGACTGGCTCGGTCTCCATCCGGACAATGCGCTTTCATGGAGGAGAAGCACGTGCCTGATTTCGCTCCTGGCGATCGTGGGCTCAAGGCTCTCGTGGCTGTGGACCAGACAGACCTCAGAACAGTTGTACAGGGGGTTCCTCTGTCAGTCGATGACTGGCGGCTCCCCATCTCCCAGAAGTCATTCAAGTGCATTCAACTTGAAGGAGACCAAGTCGAAAAATGAATCTTGTTCAAATAAAAACCAAGTGAGGCTTTTTTTTCACGCGCTGATTTTTACACGGGGCATAATGCATATTTTTATCGTTGGAATGCGTAGCAAAAAATCACTATTGTTCCCCCCTCGTGAAAATCTGTGCATGAAAAAAAGTCTCAATTAGTTGGGTTCTTTTTCGAACAAATGGTTATTAATGGTCTGAGTGAATGCGGCGTCTTTGCTCTTTTCTAGTTGTCTGCAGAGTGACTGTCGAGATTCTTAGTGAATGCAGCCCGATTGCACTTTTCGAGCCCCCCTGACGATGAAAGTGGACTCGCTTGGCGGGTTGTAAAAACCTCCTGGTTGCTGCAGCCAACTCGGTCTCTGGGAGGCGCCGAAGCTCGCTGGCGAAGCAACGACTGCGCCAAGAAGTCGAGCGAGTACCAGGTGGAGGTGAGTGAAACAACTTCTTGACTCGTGCCTTCAGCGGCAATTCAAGCCTGGAGACCACCCTGGAATCTAGCAGACTTTGACTGCCTCTTCTGTCACAAAGCTCCACTTTTCTCTCTTTTGCTCTGTATCTTTGCCTTTGAGGACCCAAACTGCCCGAACTGGGGGGGGGGGGGAAATACTGTATTTTCCCCGGGAAATATAGCACATTTCCCCTTGACGCAGTAGACAAGTGGCTGTTTTCTAGCTGGTCCAGTGAACAGAACTCGAGCGTGAAAGAAACTTCTGGCGTCAAGTGCTGGATGAAGCAGAAACAGCACGTTGTCGGTCACATCTCCATGATCTGCCGATTGCTGTGATCACAAGTTCACAGGCCTCGACCACGGAATAACTGTGCGTTGCCATCCAGACAAGGTAATTTTCGGTCACCCTGTACTCGCCAAAAATTTGCGCCAGACTTTCAGTGAGATCAAGAAAGAAGTGGAGAGAAATGCCCAATTGCACGTGCACCATTGTTCTATGGGAGCTGAGCCACCCTGTACGTGTTAAGCATTAAGGTAAGCTTCATACATACATAGTGTGTTTCAGAGCCAGGGTCGATGTCATTGCTTTCCTGCTTGGACAGTTCTTCATCGACGACCAGACTTTGGCGGGGAGTGCCGTGTTCTCGCTCACACTGCAAGAAGTACAAATGGGCGAGAACTTCTTCTCTGTCAGCAACCGCAAGATCACTGAGGTGTGTCGGCACTTGCAGCTGGTCATGGATGCATCCGCCAGCCTCAAAGGTCACCTCGTAAAATCCGCCTTTGAGGCTGGCCTTGACTTCTCCTGCCTTGCGGACTTGACAATCCTCGTCGGGGTCAAACACGACGGGTTCACACTCGGCAAAGTCGGCGTGAAACAAGAGAGTCTTGGAGCCCCTCTTGAACCTGATGACGCTGTACTTGTGCAACCAGATGCCACGGGCAGGGAGTTCTCGGCCGCTGGCGACTTGGCGGATTCGGACGTAGCGGTGACAGCTGCCCGAGATCTCGACACTGACGCCGTGCATGACGTTGCCCTCGACGGCCCTGCCTCCCGCAATCTTCTTGGCCCTCACTGCGCCATTGGCCACCCCGTGGGTGAAGTTGCCTTCCAGACTGTAAAAGCCCTGCCAGAGAATTCCAGGCATCACCTTAGACCTCCGAACTGCCAACGAGTTCAAGTAAACTATCCCGAATCCGTTTGGCAACCCTGCACTGTCCCTACTGCCCGTGAACTCCACCCGGTCCTCGGTCAGGTCAACGGGACGAAACAGCGCCTCAACGGGTTCCTCCACGTCGCCGTAAGACTCTCTATTCTCGACCACGTTGGCCTTGAAGACCTCAAAGTTCCTGAGGGATTTCATCCACTGGCGGATCAACGACGTCGTCTCCACGTGATCGTCAGCGCCACCGACATCGACGCAGGCCACCATCAGCACCAAGGCGAAGAAGATGTTCATATCGCCGGTGGGCGGCGGTGAAGTCGGTCACAGACGGACGAACAAAAAAGTCTCTCTTGTGCCCAATGCCCAGCACCAACTAACTAGTGCGACTCCCGTCGTTGTTGCAGGTAGCGTTGCACAGTTACGCGCGCTCTCGGAATGTTCACTCAAAAAGATTTCGCTCATGATCACGTAGGCCGACATGCCGACTGTCTGACTCCTGCTGTTGTCTTAAAGACATCGTGTTCAACTCCGTCGAAACGATTTCGCTGACAAGTGAAATATTGCTTCAGGAGATCATACTGCGTGCATCGTTGAGCGTGGCTCATACGGTAAGCTCGAGAAACTTGGCAGGCGGAAACTTTCGTCCTCCTGAAGTCATTGTTTCAAATAAAGCCCTCAGGGCGGACAAGAGAATTTGCGCTCACTTGATGCACCGGGTGGCTGAGGGAGCCTCTCTGGAAGGCGTCGCGAGCGGGCGCGTCTTACTCACGCTCCGTCTCACTGACGTAATTGACGTCGGACGTGGTGGGACCGTGTTAATCTGGACTCGGGGGAGGACGTGCCCATGATCGAGAAGGCGGGGGATCTCACTGGCATAAGCGCGCTGGCACCGCGGGTCTTGTTCAATACGGGGCAATTCCTTCCTGGAGCACCGAGAAAACGTTCCAGTCATCCTTGAGTGACTCAGCTTGAAACTTCTGACAAATCGGTGTTGCAAAAAGTGCAATTTTTTGCAACCACGATTGGAGGCGTTCTACCAAAAAAAAAGAGTTGCGACACCCGCGATTTCCTGCCCATCCAGCAGCATTTGCACATTCTTTGCCGAATTCGGACATTGGGACGTGGTTCTTGGGAATGTGAAGCCACCGTTCGGTGTGACTGAGCACGGACGGCGACAGCTCGTACTTCTCCTCCGTGGGAAAGACTACAAGGGAGACGTCAATAATTGATGACGCCTTTGCTGCAGCAGGAAAACATTCATCACCTCCATAACAGTACCTTAAAAACCTTGATGAGGAAAACAGTATTTCAATTCTAATCCATCTAAGAAGGAAGTCTTGTTATACAAATCGGGGGCGCTCATGTACTGAGCGGGAATTGTATGCTGGATTCTGGATTCTTTGCCCTACGGGTACATAATGTCTTTCACATTGTAGCACTTTTTCAGGACTAAATATTCAAAGAATATTTTGGTAACATTCCTATTTACTCAATACTCTTTGCTGAATATTCATATTGACTCGAATCCAAAAACAGTCGGATTCATAACAGCCCTACTGCACAACAAGACCTACAAGCGAACACCACCATTGCCACTGTCGACACTGGCGATGCCCACGTGCACAACATCATTCCTTGCGAATGTCGTGACTGCGCAGCGCAGCCCAGGGCTGCACGGCTGTCATGGTCTGGTCAAGCCTCCTGACCAGATGGGACTGGAGACATCGCAGGACAGAAACAAGAGCCAAAAACAAACGAACAGACCACAGTAGCTCCTTTGTACACTCAAGAAAAGTGACTCGATGAATTGCTATGCTGGTCACTGTGAAAGACTTACTAATAGTGGTTATTTGAACTGTGCCACATAAAGTTTCATGTCAGATTTCAACAATGTTCTCCTCAAAACCATGAAATTTGCCATTTCAAAACCGATCAAGGTCTCGCAGTCTCCTAAAATCACGAAAAAATTCACATTTCTTCATGGATGAAGCCCTAATGCACGCGTGACAGACGTGCAAGCTTTTGCACTTTTTGCCAGGAGATGCTGCCAATGACTAGCGGAACTGGTGGAACGGTGACGAAGACTCAGCAGGTTGGTTGGAGGAGATCGGCCTCCTCGTGGAGGCCGGGCATGCATGACATGACGTCGCTGATAGGGTGGGGGTTGCCCAGGTCACTGTCTACGTCGAGCCCTATAAAGAGTCTTCAGGCACGGCTTTTGCTTTTTGTTCGTTTCAATACAGTCGACTCTTGATTTTTGCAAGTTCAATTTCTGCAACTCATTCGTGATGATGTGTGCTAGATTCAATCATTGCAACATTTCGATTTGTGCCGCTCTTGTTGCCGGTTCACTGCACTGTGCAGTGCGTTCTACGTGGCACCAACAGACTAACAACCCCCCCCCCTCTTCCTCTGGAGCGGCTTGCTCAGCCACACGAACTCCTCTGGCTTCCTCCGCCTGAGCTTGTCTGCGGTTGCAGACAAGACTTCTTTTGACTGTCAGATTTAACGTCTGGGACAAAAACATGGATGGTTTCACGTCACAATGCAACAACTTTCCTCTTCTCACGGAATTTTGCTTCTCAAAAGCCTCCAAACTCAAAGCCAAGTTTCAATTTAGTCGACCTTTGGAGTCGATTTTTTGAGACGTCTTTTGACGATTGCAGGACAGGGTGAGGAGGTAAAATGCACACCTTTTATAGCTTAACTTTAGCGCTATTGAGGATGTGTTCATTCCATCAGCTGATGCAGCTGAGTGTCCTCTGTGTCTAGTGTCCACAAGTGTCTAGGTGCAAAGATGACCATGGGGGGACACAAAAGGCACAGAGGTTTGCTGATCCTCTTGATGTGCATGTTTCTAGTACAGCTGCTCTGCAAACTTCTCCAAGTTCTGGCCAGCTAAAAGTACTGGCGGCCGTCATTTCCAGACTGAAATGCATTGGACTCCAGTCATAAGAACTTACTTGCCAAGGCAGTTTGGAGACACTCAAGACTGAGTGAACTTGAAATGACCACAGTCTGTGATCCAGAGAGAAAAAAGAAAGGTGGGATGCAGTTTTTGGCTCATTCAGCCACCACTTGCTCGGTCCGGCTGGCCTGGCCATCAGTCGTGGTGGCTGCACCTGCTTCTAATTTGTATCTGGTTGAAATATTGTGCACATCTTGCTTCTCGCCCTCTGCACAACGTCAGTGAGTGATTACAGCTCCAGAAAGGTCCATTTTTTGTTCCTCAGTTTCTTCCCCTTAGTCGAGAAAGCTCATTTTTCACTCGGAACCAAAAAGAGTCATTGCCGACGACCACGCACGATTGTGCGACGACGCGAGCATAAATCCAAGCATAGATCGCACGAGAACAGAATGTCCGCCTCATCTCTATGGCAACTTCTAGCTGCAACTTCGTGAGCGTCATCTTCAACCCTTTTCAAGCAACTTCCATTTACTTCGTGTCAGCTGAGCTCCACCGCGACGCAAACCGCAGACACTTTTACGAGATCGCCGCGTGTGGAGGGTTCTCCACGTACTCCTGGCAGAGGTGCCAGGCGTTGCTCACGCTATTATAAGACTCGGCGCAATCTCGGTGTATGTGTTGCCGGGGCATAAACAAAAACAAGAACTTCCCCGAGGCCTCCCAGTCCAACCACGAGCATGTGTCCACATGACGTCTCGGCAATTTCCCCCTTTTCACTGGGATTCATGAATATTGCCTTACTTTTTAGGTGAAGTTGCCCCTTAACAATACGTATTGCATAAAGCCGTACTAATGTCTGTATGCACATCAGACTGTGCGTGTGTAAACTTTCAGTTACTACGTCACTCCTGGATCGTGACATTGACTTCGAGGGGGACGTTCAGGACGGCTTCGAGGGCAACAGTGGCCACGACTGGGAGGGCGATGGTAGCAACGGCCAAGGCGAGGGTGATCGTAAGCACGTGCGTGGATGGCCAGTTTGGCGACGATCAGGCCAGAGGTAGGAGATGCAGACAGATGCTCAGCGCTTTATGTTATTGCCACTCTCCTCACACGAGCATACAGTGCAGTGGCCTTATTGTCTTGTACGAAAAACTGCTTTCAGCACTAAAACGAGTGCGTGGAGAACGACGTTAACAAGATTTACTCCTAAGAATAGTACCTTATGTTATGGTCGCCTTTGGCATCGACCCGAGCCTCCCACGGAGGCTCGGGTCCAACTGACAGCAGTGCGGATCTCCATCGTATCGCTCTTAGTGCTGAAGCGGCACTTACACGACACCATTCACGAACCCTGCACTCGTTCCCAAGTCCAGCTACCAATCATTTCTCTCTCTCTCTCTCTCTCTCTCTCTCTCTCTCTCTCTCTCTCACACACACACACACACTTATGGCTTGAACGTCAAGCGACCCGGGTCGAAGCACCCGGAGGATTCGCCACTGATTTAAAGGCGTGACAAGAGAGATGCCGTCGTTCATGACAACGTCAGTGCGTCAACGTCCGGAGGAACTGACCAGACAGACGTGACAAAGTGGTGGATTTGACTGGCCGACGCATTTGTCTACTCAGAATGATCCTGAAAAATTGCTCGTGCATGACCAAATTGCCAACATGTATAATGAGATCCAATGAAAACATCAACAAGCACTGTTATAAATATTTGCCGTCTTCAAGCGTACATTGGACACCGATTTGGGTTTCACGAGGAGAGATTGGGGACGGAGAAAGGCGGGAATTCCCAGGATTTCCAGCCCTGGGAATTCCCGTCATCAACCAGGAATACCGATAAAGTCACATGTATGTACGTACAGCAACATTTCGTACAAACATAGTAAGAAGGTGATAATTACAGCAAGTCATAAGCACATAAAGTCTTGGTTACTTTCTTCTCTCGTTCATGCGTTATAGTACTACCGAAGGTGTACGTACACGTGCGTACGTATGCAATGTTTCTATCCGTCACACCAGCGTGGCACTGGCTGTTCTGATGTCATACTCATCGTCCTCTGGAGATGCCTCAACCTGCTCCCCCACCTCCAGCTTTTCCACCTTGATCTCGTTGCTCAGGCCGCTGGCCTCCAAGATGGCTTGATCAAGAAGCGTCTCTTCCTCATCGTTGTCATCACTCCTATGCTGGAGCGTGATCCTTCTGCCCTCGCATCCGTCAGGCTCCTCGTCTTCTTCGTCATCATCTATAAAAGGCAAGTTGTTCTCCTTGATGTCCAGCACAGCGTCCTTCATCTTGGCGGTCAAGTTGCGGAAGGTCTCGCCAAGACTGGTGTAAGAAGTTGCCGCAACTTCGTCATAAATTTTGTCCTCTTGATTAGTTTGGACATCTCCAGCAAAGTCAGTGCGCTCCTCCGCAGTATTGACAGACTTGCCCTCACCAACTTCAGTGTGCTCCCCCACAGTATTCACAGGTTTGCCTTCACCGTCTTCTACTCGTGACAACGTCAACTTGCTGTCCTCAGCATCGTTCGTGCTACCTTTCTCTTCACTCTCATGGACTAGCGTCATCTTTTCCGTGGTCCGGACCCGATCTGATGAAGATTTCTTCGTCTCTGATGATACGAGACCTTTTTGGCTCATGTGTTGGGTGGTGAGCAGCGAGATTGATTGGAGGCCCTTGGCGATGTCGTTCTTCAGCTCCTCCTCCTCCTTGCGCAACTGCTCCTCACGTCTCTTGTTCAAGTCATCACCCCTTGAAGGAAGATCAGTAGAAGTGACGCAAGGCCAAGTTGACCAAGATCACAGTTCTACGAACATGCTCACGTACCCTTTGTTGTCGTGACTGCCAGTGTTCAGATCGGGTCCGGCCGCCAGTCAATAGGACAGCGGTGAAGTGTCTCCGTTCACCAGGATTCTCTGCTTCTTGCTGGGAGGCACCAAGTGATCTGGAAGACGGCGGGCGACACCACCAGTGACTGCGTGTCCGTCACGTAACGTGCACTTGTGAGTACCCACCTGGCAAGTCGTCTGGCAGGTCGTAGCCGTCCAACTTGACGTGCACCAGGTGCATTGCCAGCGCGAATTCGTCGGCATCCAGCATCCCATCGGCGTCCACATCTGCCAGCCGCCAAACCTTGGCCTAGGGTGAACGTACGTGAAGGGCTGATGCTCTTGGTCTCAAAGACCATAACTTACCAGGACGGGGTTGGGTAAGCGAGATTTCACCATCTCTTTCTTAACGGCCGATCTGAGGGCAGGGAGCACATTTACGACTACGATCCAACTGACTGACTATGCACAGTGGTGACAAAGTTTAGAGTCCGATCGGCTTTGGCAGAGAAATTGGACTTGATCCAGTTGAAGCACGCTCAACGTGGGCAAGGAACAGAAACCCTCGAATATGGAGGACTTGGACGACAGGATCATGGCACTTTTTGGCCTCTAACCTCTATTATCACATTTAGCTTGGGGGATATCGTCAGCATTGGTAATGTTGGAGCTGTAGTACTTGTTCTAGTGCAAACTTTAGACGGACCTGACTATATCTGTACGTTTTACAGGGCTGAAGGGATGCTCCAAATGCGTCCTAAAGCAGGAATGTTGAAAGCACAAAGCACCATGTTTGACTCTAAATTTGGCCACCACAGTACAATGTAAACATACGATAAAAATCCGTCCGTACCCAGTAAGCTTTCCTTTGACCGGCCCCAGCGAGGCGAAGAGCGCGTCCCACTTCGCTCTCTCCCTCGTGACGATCCAGTCTGGCTCGCCTGCACCTAGGTCGAAACCCTCGCACTTCTGGTAGCCGAAGGGCGACGCAGTGTCCTAGGAGCAAAGACGAGTGAGATCACTGCTAGCGTGGACCCCGAGGCGATCAGTGCATTGTCTACTAATGCGCAGCTTTCATACCTTGACGTCGTCGAAGGCGCCTCCGGTGATTGGAGCGTCCTCGGAGTCCTGGGGCACGATGGCCATGAGTGCAGCAACGTCCTCGTCAAGCATGCGATCGACAGTGGACACCTGCAAAGTGTGAGAAAGCGCTTCGGAGTTGATGCGAGTGGTCACCGCGCTCAATGCTGTGGTCTTACTAGTTTTTCCCTCAGCAGCGGAAATTTGGTGAAGTCGCACGCTTCCAGCTTCTCCTGCATCCCCTCCACCGGCGGGATGTCTGACGGGGCCACCAAGTGCTCCTCCTGCACGCGGCGAAACAAGTTGGGCAAGTTCCTTGGGGAGGGAAAATGACTCTTCAGTAGTGTCCTTAAAAGTTGAAACTTGTGAATTACTTGATCAGCTCTTTCTTCTTCCTCGCCTTCCCGAAGAACCTCGGCATGTCGTTTCTGAGTGAACTAATGATGTACGCGTGGATCTTGGCCAGCCTGGCACGCTTGATGAAGTCGTTCAACTTGCGCAGGGCCGCGTACTTGGGCAGGTCCTAAAACGGCATCATTGCGAAGCTCCTGACGAAAATGTTGAGATAATTCGGGAAGAACTTGCCTGCAAATCGTCAAAAAGCAATTGGAGCTCTCTCTCGAAGAGCTTCCGGTAGAGGTCGTGCTTCAGCTGCTGGTCCCAGAAGGAGCCAACGAACACCTATGTACAATACATGCGTGTGAGCAAGATCAGTGGACTGCCTTAAACTAGCGACAAGGGAACGCTCATGCGGTACATGATGTCGGCCGAGTGTGCGTACCTTTGGACATTCCGGCACGTGGACCACCTTGGCAATGGACCACATTAGAGCACCGTAGACCCTCATCAACTCGTGGTGGTCCACCTGATCAGCTTTGTTGAGTACGATGCGGACCTAGAACAAGTAGCGCTTGATGGCTGTTGAGCAAAGAATTGCGTAAATAAACATGAATCACCTTGTCCTCGTAGCCGTGGATAGCCTCGATAGATCGCCTGAACTCATCCGAGATGTCCAACTTGTTGGCGTCGAAAAGCAGCAAAATGCGGTCAACCCTCTCAGCGAACCACTAGAGAGGGTGTTCAGAGGTGTCATCCACAAGCTGGCACAACTTTGGCCTGACAAAAGCTCTACCTGAAGTACTCCAACGAAGTCGTATCCGCGGTTGACCCGCTGTTTCTCGCCACTCAAGATCCCGGGGGTGTCGATCATGGTCACGCACCGAAGGACGGGGCTCTGGAGCAAATTCGTGAGTCATTGGCAGTCGTGTGTGACAATCCCTACATGCGTACTATTCAGCACGTTCCACAGTGAGGGATGCGTATAAGACAGTCATACTGTGCGTGCTAAACGGTGGGTAGTATGTGTGGACGTACAATACGGACAATACGTACGCGTACGAACGCGCCATCTTCCTACTGGGGGAGGCACCAGATAGACTTTTACAGTCCGCTTCATGACGAAACTTTAGGCTTGAATTTCTCTTACAATGCCAGTCTTAATAGTTTAAATACTTTGTTTGGTACTGGCTTTGGATCAGCCTCTGTCAATTCTGCGCAATCTGAAAAGACATGCTTAATCTATGCTAATTATTCCATTGCAGACTGGAAAAAGACTTCTGAAGAGGCATTCGTGAATAAGACGTGCGCAGTCTCTACCTGCAGGAGATTTGAAGGCCAAAGAAGGCTATGTTGAGTGTTAACTGTCAATGCCAATGTCTTCATCAATGTTTCGTTATTGTTTCATTATTCATGCCCGAAAAGGTCAGTCTCAGTTTTCATGCAACAGTCATGGTGGAGGAGGACGTGGGGGTCCAGGGCAGGTGCTTGTTCACACTTGAGGTAGGCGTGACGTGCAGTAAGTACTGAACTTGTACTCGATATGGAAGTACTTTTACCTTCAGCGTAGAGCACTGGAAGCGGTTCAAGAAAGCTCCGCCGAATTTGGCGAGTGGTCTGAATTGGCGCTTGTTGTCCACGGCCAACGCGTTGCCAGGGATGACCTAATTTTGTAAGGGAGATTCAGGGTCGTCCAGAACAATGATCCGGGAGAACATACTAGGTGCATGGTGATCTTATGCAAAAAGTCAGTGCCTCATGGTACTGAGAGAAACAGTTCGCCTGCACGCGTAATATGAAACTGAGCCTAAGAGTGCCTGCGAAGGCAAATCCAAGAGTTTGGGCATGAGAAAAGCTTCACATGGGCCTATCGGGGCCTGGATCTCCGAGGGTCACCCGTTTGGTTCTCTAGCCAGACTAGGCCTATCTTAATCCTGGGGCCATCGCGCACAACTCGGCCGAACGACCTGACCTGGCCTGCACTGGCCAAGATCACTGGACTGCATGCATCAGTCTTACTTGCTCTTGCTCCCCGTACATGACAGCGTTGAAGCAATCAGTAGTTGGTTCAGGACCGATCCTCAGGCCAGGGTAATCTCGCTCCAAAAGATACCTGGAGCAAAGGGGAGAAAGACGACCATGACTGGACTGCCACCACTCCAAAACGTGAGACCATCTTACCTGATGAAGCTGGTCTTCCCAGTTGAGTACTGTCCAACCAGGAGTATCATGGGTTTGGCGTCAAAGTCCGGATCGTTGAGTGGCGGCGAGACGAATTCGTGAAAGTCATAGGCCTCTTCCAGCGGCAGCATCTTGTTCTTGTACACTTTCTTGAGGCCCTCGCCCACCGTGGCGTAGAACTGGGGCTGCTGGCCGCCGCGGCGGAGCTTGAAGAAGGAGCCCGCCATCTTCACACTCTTACATACATGCGTTATTGCTTGGTGCTATAACGGAAAAACTTGTTCTCAGTGTGTGTGAGTGTTTTTTATTTACTCCAGGCTTTTTCATCACATCGCTGACGCAGCACGCACACACGCACGCACGCACGCACCCATCACCATGTGTGGGTGTTTGTGTCAAACAGACTGTCTTCACTCAAGACATCCCCGAGCAGCTTTGTCCACTCATTGGCCTATTTCTTCCACCTTCTCTCCCTCATATTAGGGCTAAGACGGGCTGGTCTAATTTTACCGGGGATTCTCATGCTTCCTCACAGGGGAGGGCATGACTTTCTCGGCTCTCTCAGACACCCACTTCCCCACGACCACCACGCGTGAGCTGCACAGGGCAGGAACACCGCCCATGAAACCGTCACTCACCTCAACTGCGGCTCTGTCCCCGGCCTCGGTAACCCCCCTTCGTTTCGGCACCACCCACCTCTCCCACCCCCTGCCGCCATGAAACGCATCCGCGCTTTCACCTGAATATCGAAGTCCGAAGGGAGGGCAGCGGTGACGACGGCGGCTTCTCGCTGTACACCGAACGTATACAACAACACGATGTTGGATGTCGGCCAAGGGAGTGGTGCTCAGCTTCCTGGAGGAGGCCACGACTTGGCCGGGAGTGCTGGGGGACGAGGAAAGTAAACTTTCATGCACGCTCACACTCGACGCACATGCAAAGCACGTCGAGGGGATTGGTTTGTAGAGCGTTCGTACTTCTCGGAAAAAGTCTGACGTCGCTCTCAACTCTCGTCTAGCGACTCCGGATGAGCGCCTTGCACAGGGATCGGAAGTACTTGTTGTGGTCCACACGATGCCAGCCCCCAGCGTCGCTGACCTGGAGCAGACACACTGACCTCAGCTCTGTCGCATCCATGTGAAAGCCACTCAGAGCTGGAATAAGTCGTCGTGGTCAGCACTGACCGCTCTGTGCAAGCATTTTGTCTGTGTCCTTCCATAACCTTGAGGCTGAAAAATCCCCCCTGAGGCTGACAGTGACGTATTGAGCTTAACACCTCTAAGAAGTGATGATGTCAGGCCGACATGCGAATCTGTGCCTAATATTTTCAAACTATGACATTCGGAGGATCGTTCAATAACAACTGATTTTCACCTCTGAGCACTACAAACACAACGTGCTCGCCGGGGCCAAACATGAACGAGCAAACATCTGTTCAGTGGAGGAAACACGTTCAAAACGACGGCCACAACAGCCGGGGGAAGTCAGAGGAGCACAACGAAGACTAAATATCCAAAACCATGTGGGGGGATTATTCAGACAGGAGCTGAGCAAGAAGTGCAAGAAGAATGAGAACATAATGCTGAGAAAGCATTATGTTATGCTTTCTCAGCATTATGTCCCAGGTCGAGTGCGGCGGCTGCCAAACCAGGTTCAGGAGTAGCAATGGACATTTGGAGCTGTCCCCTGATGAGCCAATTCCTCAAGATGACGCAATTGAGATCCGTGACGTGGAGGTGGATGGGTCCTCCTCAGACTGGCGATCTTGTACAAGACGTCGTGAGTGTTTATTTGACAGCCAACTCCTTCGTTGGGAGCTGGCTGTCGGTCTGGCCCTCTCGAAAATGTATCACCAGGGTTGGACAGCTTCTAAACAAACGACCTGAAAAGGCACGGCGGCTCCATGAGAGCCAATTCGCCGCCGTCACCTTTAAAGAACACCGCAGCGTGTTCGACGTCGAAGAGTTTCCTATCGAACACGAGGGTGCCTCCTGCGTGGAAGTGCCTCTTGTGGTTCACATCGCCCGTCTAGTCTGAGTGGGACGGTGTAATTCTCGTGGCATCAGCTAGGTTGAATCTCATGTTACTTCAAATGAAGTCTTCTTGGCGTCGTTGGGATATGTGTGCCCGAGAGGGGTTCTCGTACCAACGCTTTGGTTCAGAGCACCAGACTTTATCCAGTTGCAACCTCTTTGAATGCTGGCATCAACCTTAGGGTCCGTTCGCAAGAGCTCTCCGTAGTCAGTTAACCAGTCGGACTCTGCCTACACTGGCCTTCGAGGGTAGAAGCCCCAGTCGGCCTACTTCGGCTAACTGCTGAAAGTCACTCAGTCACTTTTGTAGTCACTGGGACGACATCTGACAGTTGGCAGAGCGTCCACGAAGTCCTGTCCAAAACTTCCCCGGCGGTGAACATCGTTAGTCCGGTCCCCCAGTCGTGGTCCTCCTCCAGCTCGAGCAGCTCTCGTTGAACGAGCATGAACATCAAGGCAACATCATGCGTCACGTACCGGAGCTCCAGGCCGTGGACTCTTTCCAGCTGTGCAGCCGTTCGGTGGGTACTCTGGACTTGGGCCACCTCAAGTAGCCATTGGCAAAGATCCTGTCGGCAAAATATACATATGTGAGTATTGTATCTAACATTAGATACGAGGGCCAGTGTTGACACACGCGACTGGTAGCGTTGCCCGTTGGACCTACATATATATCATAGATTAAGGATGTCCGTAATGAATGAATGTTAGGCTGAATGAATCGAGACGAGGGGATCGCGTGGCAATAAATATATTCACGTTGCTTAAAACACAGTTTGTACGGTAGTACCACAGATCATGGAGTCACCTCTGAGCTCTTGTTGCTTCTCTCTCAGGATCACTCTTCTATCGGTTCCTCTTGAGCGGTTCATTTTAGATCGCTTGATCTATGTTAAAGGACCTACGCACTGTTCACTGCCGCAGCACCTTAATGCTTTTATTCTACTACACACTTATGGAGTCCACGCTGCCAAGTGCACCAACTACGGACGGACACATTGGGGGTCCTGACATTTCTGAATGCCATTCCTGCTGTCAGTTCAGAAAGTACACTGGTGGCTGCGGCTGTCTCAGTGGGACGAGCCTGCCCTCTGGGCATGATGACGCCGACCAGTACATGAAGCAGGGCGCGGAGGTCTTCTTGTTGCTGGCCCCCCGGGCTTCAGTCGGCCCCGGCAGACCTCTCGGCACAAACGGCGCAGCCTCGGGGTTGAACGGGGTGAGGCTTGGCGAAGCTCGGTTACTAACACACGGTGTCGTGGTCTGATTTGGCGTGGGTGACGGTGGCGGTACTTGAGGCGGCAGGAGCATTGGCTGCTGAGGCACCAGTTGCGGCGGCACCATCACTGGTGCACCTGACGGTGGGATTGACAGTGCCGGTGCTGGCACCGGTGGCGGGGGAGCAATCGCTGTGTTCATTGCCGGTGTGGCGATGACCGTCATTCCCTTGGGAACGGGTTTGGCCGTGAAGATCTGCACGAAGGACATGGAGCACTGGTCATAGCGCAAGAAGGGACCTGAAAGAGGAGGAGAAGAAGAACTAGAAGGAGAAGAGAAGAGAGTCTTCCACCAAGTAGCATCAAACTGAAGCCTGAATGTTAGTGGCTTACAAGCTTTTGTTCACTGACACGTGTCTAAGTCATCAACTGTCAACATACATGTGTACCAACTTACAAGTACACATGTTCAAGTCGACCCGACGTAGTATATGTTTATCAAGTGTCCACTGTACTGCAAAATGCAATCAGAGCAAAAATCAAGCGGTCAAAAGTGAGCCTGCCTTGAACATATCAGTGGCAAATCCTCGTTTTGCAGTACAGGGCACATCTTGTCCACATAAGCCTGTCACAGCTAATCTGCAAAAGCCTATAAATACTAAAAAAAACTGGCCGAGATAAAGAGGCAAAGGCTTTGCCGCTGATACGTACACTGATGCACACTACGCTTTGCCGACCTCTTGATTGTTGCCTCGAATGCTGTCACATGTCTATGGAGCAGACTTTTTGCACTCGTTCACGTCCACGCAGGCTCTGCTTTTCACCCTTCATTTCAGTTCGCAATGTCCCTTTACTTCAGACCTTTGCAAAAAAAAGTGTGATGCTCACTGGGGGATGATGATTTTCGTCACTCACTGCGTATTTGTGCGTTGTGTATGTAGCTTCGCAGGTGTCCAAAGCCAGGAACTTCTAGATAGCTTTTTCAGCCACTCCAAGACTATTTAAACTGAACAGTCATTCAAAAGTATCAGTGGCTGCTGATAACTAAAAATACTACTATACAACTACAACGACCGTGAATAAACACAATATGCATTGAACATGACTGTTTTGATCTGCCACATTCAGTAATCGTGCATATTGTGCTTCTTACAGAAATAACGTTCATACTTAATGCATGCTTACACATCTAGCAGGAATATGCGATATCCCAAGCGCTTCACATATCGATATCAGGTATCGCAATGTCTGATACCAGCCCGACTTCCTGAATGGCCCATTCATCGTTTGACACTCAGGTCAAGATGACAATTTTGCGGATATCTCAAAGATAAGCGGACTTTTTCAAAGTTGCAGGGCCGACCCGGGGGGGGGGGGAGCAAAGGCGCAACAGACATCTCCGGGCCGGCCCCCGGCCATAGCTTTGGCAAGGCATCGCCAAAAAATGTCGATATTTGACGTTTTGCAGCTGTCACGACATATTTTGGGACATTGGATCACGATATTCGATATCGATGCGATTTAGCGCACATTCCTGCCATCTAGTGAGCTAAGTTCTTCCTAAGTGGGCCACTCTCATTTTCTTTGGCCGGAGCCACCGACTTCTCGACAAACAGGTTTCTTCTTCCTCCTTCCCCGGCTAGCAATGGCCTAGTAACAGTTAGAGCTGTTCGAATAAGAGAACAGTGGGACTCCTTCGAATATGAATATTAAGAAGAAGTGAAAAGTACAGTGGAACTCAGCCATGGTAAAGTTGGCCGTGAGTAAAAATCCTGAATCATTGAAGAGAAACAAATGATGCACTAAACTAAAACAAACTATCATAGTTTTTCAGTCAAGTGGGTGGAGAATCATCCGAATAAGTGTTCTCCTGGCAGTTGTAACTGCTCGTAGTCAGGCCAGATTGCCTCACGGTGGAGGAGAGAAGAAGTTTTTCTGCCTCGCTGTAAAACGTATGACAGAAGGACGGACCACGAGCACCGGAGGATATCGCGCAAGAACAGCTGTTGCCAGGGGATCTGCATGTCAGCGTCTGGTACTTGTTGGCGCTCTCGAGCGAGCACGGCCTTCGCTGATGCCTTCAAAGGCCGTGGAGGCGAGAACAAACATGGAGCAAAGAAAGGTGTGCAGGGGGGGGGGGGGGGGGGGGG
>JAAUXU010167273.1_pt1 | contig 17586 bp, 18 predicted proteins | sample 7278151 | NCBI WGS metagenome assembly JAAUXU01 (sample SAMN14350113, study PRJNA611818) | marine sediment metagenome | isolation source: surface marine sediment (1.8m) | place: French Polynesia: Moorea | collected 2018-08 | reverse complement strand
CGCATAGGTGTCCTCATATTATAAAAGGCACTACTGTATCGTGTCAGTAGGACCTTTTCAAGCGCTCGAAGAGTCACATATATGTTAGTGTTCATTTCGGCAAACAGCCGTAGCCGCCACGTCCAAGGTATTGCTGGAAAAGTGGTATTCTTTTGCAGCCTGGCCAGTAGTGGCAAGGGCTGATGTTGTCCTTCGAAAATAGCCTAGCTACGATCGGAAGTAGCTTGTTGACGGGCAAAATGGCCAGTCTCCGTCACTGAGAGTGCAGCCACTGCTACAAGAATGCTGTGGAAATGATAGGAAGGTTACCGAAGTGTCTGAAGTCGTACTAGATGAAAGTGGGAACTAATGTACTGGTAGGAGTTCGACCGCTCTAAGGCTGACATCCTCAACATCTTGGGGATTGTCGGGGGGATATCAGAAAGCGACAGAACGGCGAATTGGACAGAACGTGGAACGAATTAGTACGTTTCCTGTGAGTTGAGATATCAAAAATTTGTTCTTGATGATCTTTGCCTGAGCTTTACGGACCAGCCCCTTCCAGCATGTGTAGGGAATTACTGGCAATGACAAGACAGGGGTAGCAAATAGAGGTTTTTTTTCTCCAAATAGCCATGGTGGGATAGGCCATGCCTCCCAGGGCCTAGGCGTAGGCAGCAAATATGGTAGTTTCTTTAACTGGATAGCCCCTTGTGACACGGGCGAGGACTTGTTGGCCATGCCGAGGGCGTGCCGGCGACAGCTATTTGCCAGTGTATGTGCTGACACTGCCGTTCAGAGGTGAGCGCTCTCCTGCTGAAAATCGGAAAAACACCATTTTCTCGCCATTTTTAGGAGAAAATAGCTACTTTTATATTAATCCCCTCTGTCCAACGGCGGCGACACTCTGAGACCTATGTTGGGGAAGCCTCCGGACCCCGTTTTTTTCGCCGCTGTTCATAAGTGAATTTCCCCCATTCCTAAAATCAAAACTTCTTCAATACTACAGCTACACACACACTCTATCTTCATTGTTGAAAAGCTTGGGACCTCAGCAGTTCAGCTTACTTTCGGTGAAATAGCATATTTAAGGCGGCGCCGGCCAATTTGTCTGCTTTACTGAACTGATGTGACCCATCTGCACAAGTTGACTGCCAGCGCTGCCTTTAATATGGTATTTCCCCAAAAGTGAACAAGGCAAGTTAAACTGCTGAGGCTTCAAGCTTTTCAACGATGTAAGTATTGTGCGACTGCAGTTTTAAGGAAATTATATCATTGGGAGTGGGGAGGGTGACTCACGGTTACGTGCTGATCAGGTCTGTGTGGCCAGGGCTGAGCCCTCGCCGGGTTTAGGGTGTGTGCGCCACCCCTCCTTTCTGCAGGAAAAAAAATCAATGCACATTTCCGAGCAAAAAATATGCCAAAAATGTCGTTTTTACAGCTTTGCGCGGGGGCCGCTCACTTCTGAGTGCCAGTGTACGTGTCGCACAAACAACGTAGGCACCAGCGCAGTCAAATGTATTCATCAGTAAGTCTTGTATGAACAGTGCTTGACTTGAAATTATTGCTTTACATTCGGTCTTTGTTATCGAGGAAAAATTACCATAGTATTATATTTTGGTTTTGTTTCTGTGCCCTACAGGATATTACTACTACACGAAGTATACTGTCCTGGAATTTTGACCGAAAAGCAACAATTTCAGGTTGAATTACAAATTGCCTGGGCTTGATGTGCACGACACATTTCCTTGCTTTGACTGAGATTTTGACCAGCTCCCAGTGGTCGACCAGTGGGGCCAGTGACTTCTTGAAGGCATTGGCAAGTTCCTCCTTGGTGAGGCAATTGTAGCCCCCTTCCCACACCTTCTTGACAGTGTTGTCCGTGATGCATGAGCCCCAGACGCATCTCTTCATTGTTGGAAGCAGGAGGAAGTCCACCAGCACGAAGTTTGAGCTGTAGGGTGGGTCCCTCACCAACATGATGGACTTGGAGGCAATGAACTCTTTGGGGGTTCTAGCAGTGTGACTGTTACAGTTGTCCATGTGAAGATACCACCCATTCTTCACCAATGATGGCCTTTTCTTCCTGAGGTGCTTCAGGAACATCGGGAGGGTCTCCTTCAAGCAGTTCATGTTGACCTTGGTTTTCATGGGAACATAATTCTAGTAGATGAAGCCATCGATGTCAAATAAGGGTATGACCGTCAATGTGTGCCTGCTGTCTTGGGTCTTGAACTTTCCCGGTGCCCTAGCACCCTTGGGGAGCTACTGCCCCCTTGGTTTCGGAGGAGTGGAAGGACACATTGGTCCTGTCAATGGTGATGATGGACTTGAGGAAAGCCTTTCCCCAGCGGAAGTTGGGGATCAAGGGATACTGTGGCACAGCAAACTCTCTCCTCTTTATAGGCTTCAGCAAGCTGCTTTGGCACCCATCTTGTGGCCTTCTTCATGTGGCCCAAGTCCTCATGCTGCACAGCCCTGGCAGAGCCATTGGAGAGGTCAAAGGTTCTGCAGATCTCCTCCACTGTCCTCCTCGACAAAGGTGTGTACAGCCTTTCTAAATTGTTGTTCTCTACACAGCGTAAATTTGCTCTAATATGCTCGTGCCATGACGCATTAGACAGCTCGTTGAGGGAAATATTTACTGGGATTTATCACCAAAAAATGTAGTGTCTCACGAAACTGCAGTGCTTTTAGCAATTAGCAGTAAATTTTGAGCTCACTCTCCGGATTTAAATGTGTTGGATTTCCATTTTTGGGGCGTGACTCAATCTCTTGTGTTGAGATGCCAGTCGCAGGATCTTAACAGTCTCTTGGAATGCCTGCAGCAGTTTGCTGACACCTATGATGTCAAGATGTTTCGGAAAGCTGCAGTGCACGCGTGGGAAGAGCGCAGCTCTGTTTGTGACGTCACAAAGAAAAAACAATAGGGCTGCTGGTGATGCGCGATAAATGTGGAAAACTTCCCTGTCTGGGCTTGCTAACGACGCCCTACACAATCTAGTACGTGCTGATCAAGTTGGTTTTGTTGATAATTTAAAAAAATGCCCCAAGAAATTAACTCTGTGAGTGAAAGAAACATATGCAGAAATGATTCGATCACTTAAAACGGCGTTGTTTGCATGCGTCTTGACGGAAACGTCGCGTCGACCGCATAAAACGAGTCATCCCACTTGGATTACATCTAGGCTTGTGAGGATGCTGCATTCAGCCTTAGTAGACAACCACAGGCACCTAAAAGGCATCTTTAATGCAAGGGTTTAATGGACGGGCTCACCCGAACCCGTGTACCCGGATACCTGACACAGCGGTTGTTACCTGGAGGCCGGGTTTGCATCCGGTCATTATCCGCGCTTCAGCTTTGTGCAACGCGGCACTCAGTCACTGATAGTTGCTCATGAGATGCAATCGAGATCGACTTTTTCGAAACATCGCAAGGGCTTACAATAAATAAGAGGCATAAAAGGAAAAAATGTACGTACACGTTATTTGTCTGGACTACACGGGATTCAACATTGATAGAGAACACAAAAGCTGTCCGGGTACCCGGGTTCTTGGCCCTAACCGACACCTGAAACATCACTAAACCAGCTAGTGCAGCTAGTACGTATGTGTCTACTAAACCTGATACCGCCAAGCTTCGACGTATTGAATCAAGGAATGACTCAACTATGTCGAGGTTCATCACTGAATCCCAGATTCTTATGGCAAAATGGGTCAGTTGCATAAAGCACTTGGGACATGATCTTTGCTACATTGGAAGCTGACTTGTGCACCTACTGCTGTACTGTGCCCCTGCGCAAACTGAAATCGACTGCCAAGCACAACGTTAGTTTAGAACGGTGGGTGTCATCATTCATTCAACCTTAGTTAATATTATGATGGCGAATGCTGATCACGATCCTCTTTCTTGGCGATGAAGTTCATCTCGACGACGGTGCCGTTCTCGCAGCGTTCGAACCATGTGGAGAAGCTCCCATCGTCGCAGTCTTTGTAACTCCTTCGAATCGTACACTCCATATCCAGCTGATCGAAGAAGAGTCTCTTGACTTCTTTAGCCTGTTCGGCGTTGTCGTCCTCCACCTCATTGAGGCAGCGCTTGAAGTCCTCCAAACACTCGCAGGAGAACAAGCGATAAGGGTAGATATTGAGAAGACCGAAGCGATAGTGTAACGGCGATATTTGGGATGGGCATCTAAGGAGATCGGGTCTTAGTCAGGGGTTGGCCATTTTTTTTCGTGACCGTGCTTAGACTAGCGATGTCGTGCTAATACTTATATGGTTGCGGTTTGTCGGCACATACAGGGTGTGCCGAAACTTAAGTCCCCACATTCTGCTTGCATGCATTGGCGAATTCAAAGGCCCGGTGCTACGATGCACACATGCAAAAGTTGCAGCTGCTTACTTGTGTCAGTGGTCCTTCCTTCCTGCCTTACCTCGTAAGATCTCTGCAGCAAACGTCCGTGGGTGTCATGTCTGGAATATCCATCATAGAATTGTACTTTGGCGCCAAGCTGGTGCAGAACTTGGTGCCCAAAACGGCCCTCTTCAACAACTGCTCGTCCAATAACTTAGCGGTCCTTGAATCAGATCGGTCGTTCAGCCTTTCCTGCGTGCAAACTTATCGATTTTCCAGTAGGTAAAGGAAAAATTTCTCTTTCCCACCTTATCCCGGATGAATTTCGAGCACCTCCTTCCGTACCACGCCACATCAATGTTCATGGTCAGGTACTCGACGTTGAGACCTCCAGTCATTTCTTCTTTCTACAAAAGTTACTGACTCAAGCTCGCTCACAACGTGTGCGACGTTAAAAAGTGCCTTCTACGACAGTCGAGGCTCCAAGCGGGTCTCAATGACCCAAATTTCTAAGCTTTGTCTGACCTCAAGATTTAGCATCTTCAGGATGAGTTCGTTCCTCTTAAAGACCTGACAGGAGAGGATGCCGCCCTCTGGGTCAAGATGGAACCCAACGGCCCGTTCTCCTTGGGTCATGACCACATGCTTGGTGCTGTCGTCCTCGTGTTGAACGCGCACGTAAGACTCTGTCCGAAGTGAACGTGAACACGTTGCGAACAAGAAAAGGACGATGATGGGCAGACAGATTGGAGAATTCATTGAGGCCTTGCAACTGCTGATCGAACTGACTACTTATCTGCTCACTGAGAATTGTCCCTTTAAGAGAAGGAAGGGTCTATTTCGTGTGGGGGGTGGAACTGAGCGGAGTTTGAGCCTGAGTACACCGGCCCGATCGGCGCCGCCGAGCTCGAGTTCGACGTCCGTAACCAAGCTTCGTGAGAAGCAGCTTTGGCCAACAGAACCTCTCATAAAAAGCACCGTCTGTGTGTACATAGAGTTAGTTCAGCATTCACATGTACTCATGGCATGTGGTAAGGACAAGAGCAATTACGCCAGTGTCATTGAGCTTACTTATTGCTTGCTTAGCAGTGACAGTAAAATAGGCTTCTGGGGATTGTGAGGTGCCCCGGATTAAACATTCAAAACTTCGAGCTCGGCTCGGCTGGACGAAAACTTCGTCTGCCCTTATTCTGACCCATCGTGCAACTCTGAGCATCTTTTATACGAGACTGTGCGATGCATCGTATCGATATCATATATCGCGATCCTTGGAAAACGTGGAAAACCGCGACACCTAGAAGTTCATCTCGATATTATACAATCTCTCTCCATATCTGTGCAAGGCAAAATGTGTACTGTATCTGTGACTCTGTCACAAGGTTGGCGCTCCAACTGCAGGACCGATAATCCCAGAACTCGGTCAGTAAGCACTGCTTTTCACGCGCTATGGACGTTGTACACATAAAGTACCATGCCCGAAGCATTTCTCAGGCCAAAATTGAATTTCGTACACAATTCGTAGGTTGCTATTGGCCTATTGGGAACAGCTGTGCAGTAGCTATTAATCAGTTGCCGTCTAGGTCCAGGAAAGAGGTGAGGAGTAATCTAACTTATTACGAGGCTATGAAGTCATCTTCATGTAAGCAGCACAATGTCTGTCTCTGGGACTGGGCAACATTGGGGAGGGACAGAAGAGCGGTGCACCTGGATCACCCAGCTTCTGAAAATCAAAACACACTTGAACAAAATGGATAGGGGTTCACGTGCTGTAAAGTGAGTCCATCTACGAGGTGTGCACCTTGTATACCCACAGTGATGACAGAAGCAGCAGATAATGCTGGGAAAGCCCAGCAGTCCCTGGGCCGTCTGGGCCTTCACGCAGATGGGATAAACAAGACAAAAAGACAACGGAAAACCTAAAGTCGTTGAAGCAATTGACACTTTGCGTTATATAGTGGATCCTCAATATACTGGAGTGAGCCGTCTGGTCAATGGGGAGAAGTTCTCTGTACTAAGAGGTTCACTTTGTCGCATACACACAATATCAAGAGTCTACTGCACCGGACAACTTGAAAGTATAAGCAAAAGTATCACCATGACTGTTACTCAAACATATCATGTCGATATGTGGTCTCGATACATCGAATATCGCAATATAGATGAATTTGGGTCATCGCACAGTCTTGTCATGCATACGTACATGTCTGGAGACTCGACTGCAAGACTTACAGTGTCCATCACCCCTCCGGGGATAATCTGCAATAGGGTTGTTCGAAGACGTTAGTGTAGGACATTGTGTGTCGTTTCTCTGTGCAACTAGTGGAGGAGTCAACACTGAGTCAAGTATGGAGAGATAACGTAAGACACGTGTATCTTGGGCTCTGTTGGAGGTCGTCAGCACTTATCTTTGACGTGCAGACGCTCTAGCACTCTAGCTCTACATACATTCATTTCAATTGTAAGTTGTCATCAATTTCTGCTGAGCTGCTTGTGAGGATGCTGTAGTTCGCGGCATCTTATCTAGAGTGCGCCATATTTAGCTTGAGTCTTGATTCAGGAGTCTTTTAAAGCAATGCAACATGTTCCATTTCATACCATTTCTTGTATCTTCGCAAAGGTAGCGGCAGGAGCACTTCAACCTTGTCGCATATTTTGGTATTTACCATAAATTGACAAAGATACGCTGAGGATCTAGCCACGAACTGTTTTCGGCACAGAATGTATGAACTATACATATGTATGATGTGAACTGTATGCTCAAGGCAGCACGACAACTGGGACACTCCGGAATTTTCCAACCTAAATGGTTTACCAGTGGTCTGAGAGTTTGGAAATCGACACCAAAACCTAAAAAATCCGTACGTGTATTAGTGTGTTGTGGGTGAACACGTTGAATACCCACAAGCGGCGCATCCGGCACATGGACCCGAGCTGGGACGGTAGTACAGTAACTTTCATAGCTTCTGAGGCTTGGCCTCCGAGCCTCTATGCTTGTATCGTACGTTGTCACCCTACAACACCAGCACTGACGCTCAGAGGCAATGAAAATTAGTATCCAACATGCCAGCGTCAGTGCTACAAAGCAACAAAGCGTAAGTTACTTTTGAAATTTGGCGCGCTTTTTCGCGACTCTGCTCTTTGGGTGCTCCTCTTGCTGTGCGTGCGCGTCGCACACGCGCACGCGCGCCGCAAGCGCGCGACCACAGGTGGAAAGAGAGAGAGAGAGAGAGAGAGAGAGAGAGAGAGAGAGAGAGAGAGACGGAGAGAGAGAGAGAGAGCAGACCAGCTGTTGCGCTACTGGGTCCTGGTGCTCTGCTATAATAAGCGCATCCACTGCGTACTGCTGACTTGACTGCTGTTGGCTCTATCGACCAAAACACGTCGCTCCGTCATTTGCTCGGGTGTGCCTACGAGCTAGGCTCGCCTGATAGGCCCACCAAGGAGGGATGCAGAGACGGGTGCGCCATATAGACCAACGTCCAAGTCGTTGAAAAAAGTCTCAAACGGTCCTGAGCGAGTGGGAGATCACGGAGATCACTAGAGAGAGGTAAGAATAAACACAAAAAGTTGTCTGAGCGAAACATGAAAACCACAGATCCATCAGTGCTGAAAGGCAATTTCGCATTACTCATTCATTGGCGTGTCCAGCTCAGCAAATAGTAGAGAGTGTGATGCATGGGACACAGTGAACTCGCCAAGTGACAGATCTACAGAAGTTTCAAGTCTCGGTGTTGCAATTGTTCGTTGCTGCCCACAACGATCTTACTGTCACGGATATTAATAGGGAACTGACAGGTTTGTGCCTTCAAGTGTATATGGTATTATTTACAGAGTTGCAGATCATATGCAATTTATGTCTGCACCGTTATATATATTATTACCAGCGCTTACTTCGCTGGCCGAGAAGAGAGGGTAAAATATAAAGCGGTAGTTGTTTGTGTCTGCGTCTCCCAAATCGGGATCCACGCACCCATTTACTATCGCTCTTGGACTTGTCGCTCGCCCTCGTCGTTGCTACGATCGCCCTCGAAGTCGTCGCTACGATCTACGGTCTACGTAGCAAATGTAAGGTCATACAGTCAGCGCAATTAACCGTCCCTGCTGACCAAGTTTGGGGACGATCGGTGCAGTGGTTGGAGCCCCAGTCTCCAATAACGCACAGACAAACGTACAGTGCTGGCAGAAAGCTTAGCACCACTCAAAATTTATAAAATATATATGCACAGGTTGTCTTTTTCATAATGAAATTTCATACACATAAAGCAATCCACTATGGATCATTTAGATGAAAAAGCGCTGGTCACACAACTTCTCCTTGTCATTGCGCAAAAAGATCTTTGTTATTAAACTATGGTCAACTGGCAAAAAGTTTAGCACCGACCCATCTAAAACTTGAAATCATGGGAAGAGCGAGGCCCTTGAGTGATTTTGAGCAGGGCAGGATCACTGAGCTGTCTGCTGCTGGAAAATCTCACCAGGAGATTGGACACTGCCTTGGTAGAAGCCACACAGTTATTGGAAGCTTCCTTAAAAGGAGGACTCAGGGGCTTGTGGAACTGCAGCTCAGAGTGGATGACCAAACAAAATGACACAGTGTGATGATCAAGCTATTCAGGGGGCTGTCCAACAGTGTCCTGGAGCTTCCTTTGCAAAAATCAAGGCCTCCACAGCAGTTCCTTTTGCACATGGGACCATACACAAATTTTTGCAAGGCTGAGGCATGAAGAAAAAGAAGCATTTGTGTTGTCCAGGACTACAACCTGAGCACAAGGTGTCACACTTTGAATTTGCTCGAAAAGTGCCTACTTGGCAGGCTGAATGGAAGTGTGTTCTTTGGTCTGATGAAAAGAAGTTCAATCTGGATGGCCCAGATGGCTATCGGTGCTACTGGCTAGACCCAGATTTGACTGAGAAAAGTTTTTCCAAGTGGGCATCAGGAGGTGGCAGCATCATGGTCTGGGGTACCTTCGGAAGATGTGGAACAACGCCTCTGCAGATGGTTGGATGACAAATGACAGCTGTTAAGTGCCAATGAATGCTCGAAGAAGCAAACCAGCAGACAGAGGGCCCCCATTTATGCGGTGAAAACTGGCATGACAATGCCTCAATCCATGTAGTGTGGTCCACCATGGCCCTTTGACGGATCGCCATGGAGTGAACCTTCTTCACCACCCAGCCTGTTCTCCAGACCTGAATCCAATGGAGAACATGTAGGGTTGGATGGCAAAGGAAGTGTATGAGCATGGAAAACAATTCAACTCAATTGAACAGCTACCAGATGTGATCTTAGCTGCATGGGCTCTTGTTCCTGATAGCCTTCTGCAGAAGCCTGTTGACTCTACGCCAGGCTGCATTTTTTATGTCAAAAAACTTTATAAAATGGTGCTGCCACACATTACTGATTGCACTGTCACGTGCTTAATTTTTTGTTGCTTCATTTTCACACTGTTTTTTGTAGTTTGTTGTTGCTTGTTGAATGAAATGTTTGTGTTGCCCAGACATTTGCATTGTCAAAATTTGTTCCACCCTGAAATGTTTGTGCCACCAGGACTTCCACTACTCTTCATGACTGGGATGTACTGTAGCATACTCCCTTTTGGAGTAGGCCTGGGGTATGTCGTGGTGTTTCCGGCATTTTGCGGGATTTAGTGAATGCTTTAAAGAGAGAAGCCATTGTTGGTGCTAAACTTTTTGGCAGCAGAATTTGGCTGAAATGTGAGTATCATCAATATTTTTTGCCTGGAATCTTTGAATTTTGAACTTTCCTTTGATGAAAGTGATCAGTAGGCATTCTGAGCTATGTATAGGGAAGCACACTTCATAATATTACTTTTTACCGCTTTAATCTTAAGATTTTGACTGGTGCTAAACTTTCTGCCAGCACTGTAGACACACGCAGACAGACACGTGTATACGGCCCTTGCTCTTTTTTAGGCTAGGTCGGAGAGGGGTCAACTTTGGAAATTCACTGACTGCGTCTGGGGTTTGCTACAAGGGGCTCAAAAGATGTAGTCAAATACTTTTGGAAAAATATTGTGCTTACCTATGCCCAACTGGATTTGAAATTTATGTAGTAAGCTACTGTAGTAAATATAGTATGTAGTACTGTAGTAAATGTGCTGTGAAAGTAGATTTCAGCTCTGGTGGCTGTCAGAAGCTGCCAAACTGGGTGAAAATCACTCACCCAAATGCTGACATGCTCCAGTTGGTCAGAAAAATATTTCACAGCAAGTCCTGAAGAAAGAAATTACAACTTATTTTACAGTATTATGCAACTTTAAATGCATTTGGGCACAGCTAAAACTCCTTTTTTTCACTTTCATTTGACTGCAAAGTCTTCAAATAGGATGTGGTTACAAATTTTGGACTCATGGGGAATTCCTATTTTTGACCTGGCCTACGCTTTTTATATTTGATATAAGGATGTACCCAGATTTATAATAGCCAAATTCCAAAATTATCCCCTTTCAACCTAGCTTGAGTACAGTTGGGCTTTGTTGCCTAAGGTGAAAAGTTGAAGATGTAGTGAAATACTTCTTCAAGAAAGTCAATTTAAACAATGCCCCATAACGGTTCAAGTGTTTACTACTCAAAGTCAAACGTAAACAACTTTTAACCTTCTAAGGCTTCGGGGCAAGCGTTTCAAAACTTTTTGTTCCAATTTTTTTTCACTATTGTACAGTGCCTTCATAAAGTATGTTGAATTTAACTAATCATGGCCACCTCACGTAAAGGTTGTTGATTTAACATCCTCATGGGTTGTGGTTGGAAACATTTAATACAGATATTCCCTCAGAGTGGAGTGCCCTTTTGAGAGTGGATGGTCCAGAAACTCCTCACCAGCCCCACTCTCACTGCGATGAGGGCAGCCGGCCCTCTGGCCGCAGCTTGGGCCATGCGGAGCAACAGTTTCGCTTGTTGAGTCTCGTCAGATCCGAGGTCAGCCGCACTCACTGCCCAGTCTTCCCTCCACCCCTTCTACACCCTACCAAATCTGCCCTCTATTCCAGTTGCCTGCCAAAGGGCCCCAAAGATGACTGCTGGGCTAGGCGGCCGAAGCCAAAATTGGCTCTAATTGAACAATGATCAATTAAATCCCCATTTTTCCTTTGAGGACACTCACTGGGTCATTGGCAATCATTGTAGTCAGTTACAGTTTAATCAGGCGAGTGATTGTGACATCAACCTGTGACAACAAAACTCCACTTTCTTATAGAGAGATGTTAAATTTTCCTATATGTACGTATATGATGGTCGATGTGTGAAAATATCTGCAATTGTCACTTTGACATCCCACTGCACTCACGTATACGTGTGTAAATGGGAGTATCCTTTTAATCTGAGCTGAACGTACGTCGACGATCATTCATTCTTTACCCGTCACTGGGCAATGATGAATGCTGGCGCCGACTTTCGCGTGATCCTGTATGCCTTAAAACCAGCGATGCATGATGTTCAACCAGACGTCATCTTTCAGGGACTGGCGAAGCTATGAACCCGAAAACGTAGCTCAAGCTGCTTTGCAATTACTGCTCTTTGCGCAAAAATTGACTCTCTTAGTATGAAAGGGGAATGTCAGTGGGCGGAGAAAGCAAAGGCCAACTTTGTTTTGCCAACCCTCATTACCGCCTACTTGTCTTCTTATCGCACTGTTTATACTATTGATTTTTAACTTCCAAACTGTTGTGTCAGCGGCGAGCGCAAGTCTCATATTGCACACTTCAAGTCATACATGTGTGCTCTCCGCCATCTCTATGTAGCGAGTGATGATGGCCGCCAGGCCTACAAGTTAGCCTATCGACATCTCTTAAAGGCATCTATGATCCTTCTTTTGCAGAGACGAACGTGACACACGCACAACTCAAGGGCGAGGGGAGAGAAAGAGAGAGCCGAGGCTTCCAAAAAACCAGTACCACAGGAGTGAGAGAACCTCAAGGCCTTGTAACTCGTCTACCCACAAGAGACTTCTCGTATGCAGTGGCTGTTTTCTGTGTGTGTGTGTGTGTCCAATAGTTGCAATGAAAAAAGAGACATAAAGAAAAAAACACGCGCCAGAGCTTCTTTGCTCTTCTAAAATTTCCTTCGCACCCACGTGCATAGGAAAAAGTGTTTGGAGTGAAATAAGCAGAAGAAGATTGCTCGGAAAAAATAGCAAGATTGCCGGCAGTGACAGCATCAGTTTACGTCTATGTAAGAAGGCGCATCAGCAGCTTTCCTTTCTGAGAAAAGTGCTGAATATTGTCAAAGAAGTACGATATTTATGGACATGAGTACGACTAGCAAGATCACAGTGGCTCGCCATTCATCACCCAAGTACTGTGGACTTCTTCCCATCAGCGTCATGAAGAATTGTGGAGAAGGTACTTAGCTGAAGACGACGCAGCCGCGTACGCACGGCACGGAACGATCCCAAGGTCTCCCTGAACGACAGACTGTGTTTCAAGCAGCCAAGCTGAGAAGTGCACGAAAAACACAAAAATACTTCAGAAGAATCAAGGCTTCTTCTTCACTTGACCTGTGCTCGCTGGGAGCAAAAGTATTACGCATCATGAACGATAAAGTTTCCGAAGTGTTCAACAATCAAGGATGGATCCATGACCAGGTCGAGACGGAGCTCTACGGTTAAATGACAGAGAGGCCTTTTTTGACAGCCTTCATGATGCACGACCCGAGCGGCTTGCCCAGCTTCTTGAGCGAGCGCGAGCAGGCTATCGGCCGTTTGGAGCGCGGCATGTACGTGACCAAGTTCTTCGCCAAGAAGCGTCCGGAGAAGAAGCTGCTGACGGTGAGAAGGGAGACCATGTTGCTCGTGTGGTCCAGAGTCCTGACATCCTCGTCGGTCTCGTCCACCTCGCTCACACACGCGGCCTCAGCGAACTCCATGTCTTCTGTGACTGGCAGCACGGCGTCCGGAGGCGGAGGAGCTGGCGGAGGAACAGGCAGAAATGCATTCGAGGGCGCCGTCGACATCAGGGACATTAAAGAGGTAAGCATTTTTTTTCATTACGGACTCTTCGTGCGTGAGTGAGTGCAAACGTATTGCATTCATGCTCGCACGGCACAACTCGTACGCCTATTGACAGGCACAAACAACTGAGGCATACAATGCTTGTGTAGGCAGGTTAAGAGTTGTGCATGAAACTCCCTAAGCACAAATGTACTTCAGTAACAGCCTCGTCATTGTCGTGGTCCATTATCTTTTTTTCTGTATGTATGCATAGAATTGCGCGCCCAGTATGGATATATTGTTCGCCCAGTAAAACTATCAACTATCACTCTTGCTCGTGTGTGCTTTCTAAATATTTATTTTGCTCCGTGTGGCGCACTTGCTCTTTAGGACATGTTGCTGCAAAGACGCCAACACTAGAGTGTTTTTTCATGACACTCATTAATCATATTAGGCGAAAGCCTTTGTTGTATCCTTGACTTTGCCTTGATTATGATCAGTTAAGGTACAAATAGTCTTGCTCATGGGCAGTTGCATGCTGTGTGAGAACGAACTGATATGGATTTGTACAACATGCATGCATGTGGTCAGCATGAGAAAATTTGGAGAGGGGGTGAAGGCACCAAATGAAGCAATTGAGGTTGACCTCAATTACTGCTTGGTAAAGATGATAAGTGTTGCAGTCTTTCGCAGCTTTGTTGTTGACACTGTGTGTGTGGATATGTACATGTGACACATAACGAGGTGCTCCTACTATCGTACACATACTACATACTATAGTAAGGACTAGATAGTACGTGCTAGTACAAGCGCAAAAGTACGTGCTGTAGGCAAGTACGCTTGTGCAATTCACACATGCATGCGAACTGCTTATTGGAATGATGGAAGTGGAATTGGAACCCTACACACACGCATGCTGTACTCCAGCATGTGCGTACAGCAATGGCAATCGCAAACTAGTTCAACCAAGTGATCAAGACAATAGTATCTCCGCACAGTGTACGGCAGGTCCCTCCAGATATGTATCCGCATGTGCACTTATTATGAAACGTTTCCTTTGCATGCAGATTCGTCAGTCCTATCGCGAGTCTCGTGATTTCTCTAAGTGGTCAGACGACGTTCCTCCTGAAGCCAAGGACCGCTGCTTCGTGGTCTTCTACGGGTCCGAGTTCAACCTCAAGACACTCTCTTGCCTTACTCTGTATGAGTCGGACTGCGCCGTCTGGTGCCAAGGGCTGACGTACCTGATGGAGGACGTCAGAAGAGCGTCTAATAGGTTGCACCAGGTAAAGAAATGGCTCCATGGGTTGATAGTAGATGGAGATGAGAAAGTTATTTCTTCTCTCCAATGGTCTTCGTAGGAAAGGTGGCTTCGCAAGTCCTTCTACGAGCTGGAGAGTCCCGTTAGAGGCGAAGGCTGCGTTGGGCTGCCTGAGATGAAAAAGTTCATGCAGAAGATTAACTACAAGGTAACGATTGTTATCATCAGCTGCCAGTACGCGATGTTACTTAAGTGCTGTATGAAAATCTTGAAAACGCAGGTGACCACGAGTGCCTTGAAAGAACGTTTCTCTAAATATGACAAGCATGGCTCTGGTGAGATCGGATTCGACGACTTCTGCTCTATTCTGCAGGTATGACGTTGTCTAGCCGTGCTAACCAGACAGTGCGTCTGTGGCCACAGCATCTCTCTCTCTCTTTGCAGGAAATCCTCTTCGACTCCTCAATGTTCCTTGAGCTGTTCTCCAAGTTCAGCAGCAGCCAGCGTATCACGGTAGACCAATTTCGTCGCTTCCTCAAAGAGGAGCAAGGAGAATGTCCATTGAAAAGCAAGACCCACTCCCCATCTGCTACCCCTCCAGAGGAGGGTCCTACCAAGACTGAGGTGGCAGCCAAGATAGTCGACTATCTCCAGGATCCTTCGAGACATGTGCAGGAGCCGTACTTCACGCAGCAGGAGTTTATGGACTTCCTCTTCTCCAAGGAAAACCAAGTAAAAGCGAACAACCAGTGACAGCATAAGCCAGTAATGATTTTTGTGACGCTCTCGTTGCAGCTATTTGAGGAGAGCAGCCACGCCCGGGTAACCCAAGACATGAACAGGCCGCTGTCGCACTACTGGATCTCCTCTTCGCACAACACATACCTCACAGGAGACCAGGCAACGTTACAAATCTATTGAAATGAGGCTTAGGTCTCTATGAAGTGGTTCTTTTCTTTTAGATCTCTTCTGAGAGCTCCACGGAAGCCTACGCCAGGTGCTTGCGAATGGGCTGTCGTTCCGTCGAGCTGGACTGCTGGGATGGTCCCGACGGTCCTCTCATCTATCATGGGCACACGCTCACCTCCAAGATAAAGTTCATCGACGTCGTCAAGACCATCAAGGTACGGGCATACTTATGCAGGACGACCAATGCACTAACAATTATGTTTTGTCGTCGTTCTTCAATCCCCACCTCCTCCAGGAGCACGCCTTCGTGAGATCTGAATACCCATTGATCCTGTCCATTGAGGACCACTGCTCCTTGCCCCAGCAGAGGAAGATGGCTAGCATCTTCCAGGAGGTCTTCGGGGATATGTTAGTGACTGCGCCCTTGGAAAAAAATGAATCTGTGAGGCAGAATGGAGTAACCTTGACCGTGAATTTATTTACTCCTGGACGTGGCTTTTCAGTTCCTGCCGTCTCCTGAAAAGTTGAAACGGCGGATCATCCTCAAGCACAAGAAACTTCCTGAAGGAAATTTGTTGGACGAGACCACCAAGGTGTTAGTGGACGCCAATCCCCAAGGCGCAGACAACATCGCCAATTCTGTGCATAGTGGAATACTCTACCTTCAAGATGGGAGTAAGACCTACATAATATGAGTAGATTTCAGCCATCAAGTTCTGTGCATTCCCAATTTCCTAGATGATATGGACTGGAAGCCTCACTTCTTTGTCTTAACGCGCAACAAGTTGTACTATTCCGAGGTGAGCGCGCAGAATGATGATAACGACGACGACGTGGACACCTCCCCCGGATCCGCCGCTGCAGCCGCTGCCCACAGCTTCGCCCAGGGTCGAAACGCTTCGTCATCGTCTCTCACGGGAAATGCCCATCAGGTAAGCTGCAGTGTTTATTGCACGTGCCAAAACGCATTTATCGCAGGTACTCTGTTCACCTGTTACTTTTTGTGGCCCCAAAAGGCAGCAATAACTATTTGTTCCAACAACAACATGCAGTACATTCTCGATATAAGAACACTCTCCGTCAGCGGCAACATTGTACTTTATTCTAATATCGAGTACGAGGTATTCTTGTGTCATATCTAACCACAGTATATTTTCTCTCGTTGTTTTGGAGGACTTTACTACCCGACCTTTGGATCTAATTGCACTTGTGCATTTGACCTGCCCTCGACCCTTTACTGCACGAGGGCGTAGCAGAGCAAGCAGAGCGAGGTGAAGCACGAGTGCAGTAAAGGGTCGAGGACAGGTCAGAAAAAGAGGGCAATCAGATCCAAAGATCAGATATGAAGGCCTCCTAACAACGAGGAAAATTGTAATATAACGTTGGGAATTGGCGATGTCGGTAAATGTCAGACTGTAAGAAAGTACACATGTCCAAAAAAGCACTGCCAAAAGAAGGGTCGTCGCCCCCCCCCTTCGAATGCAGTGTTGCTGGATAGCCAGCGGCAAGTACAGTGAAATTCGCCAAATTAAGTGACTATCGGGTCTGAAAGTAAAGATATGGTTTTATAATCTATTTTCTTGACTTCAGTCGTGCGGTCGAACAGAGAAGCAAAATCCCGGTGGCAAGTGTGATACTCTTGGAACATGAAATTTCGATCAGAGGCAAAAGTATTCTCATATCGAGAATTGTTCCAATGTCGATAATCGACTGCAAATAAGCCTTTTTTCCACACACTGACTTTCACTCAGGCAGCACGGTCGTTGTGTGTCACGAGTGCGTGGAACGAGTGGCCCAAAACGACCTTGATGTCTGAGTGGCCATAGGGAGTGAAGAGAGGCCTTATTTTTTTTTCCAAATATGAACTTTTGCTTTGCCCATCCACTTTTCCAGTGCATGTAGCAAACTCAGCGGCATCAGTACAGGTTCCACGAAGTCACTGGCACAGTGCTTTTAGCACTTCCATATGAGCATTGCCCATAGAAAGGAAAGGCCCCCGAAAATTCGTGATAATGAGTGCCTTGTTGTCCTCGTTGCTGTTGTCCTCGTTGCTGTTGTCCTCGTTGCTGTTGTCCTCGTTGCTGTTGTCCTCGTTGCTGTTGTCCTCGTTGCTGTTGTCCTCGTTGCTGTTGT
>JAAUXU010061174.1_pt1 | contig 17588 bp, 16 predicted proteins | sample 7278151 | NCBI WGS metagenome assembly JAAUXU01 (sample SAMN14350113, study PRJNA611818) | marine sediment metagenome | isolation source: surface marine sediment (1.8m) | place: French Polynesia: Moorea | collected 2018-08 | reverse complement strand
TCCTTAACGACGAGGCTGTTGGGATTGCTGGTGGTCTTGAACGACAACCGCTTGCCCACTGATGAGGCCTCGTTCCAGTGACTGGCCTCGTCCAGTGGCTTGCCTCGAACGTCCAGGCTGGAGCAAGAAGAAGAGAAAAGTGCTGAGGCAGGGAGGTTCATGCATTAGCAAATTGCGCAGTATTTGCCAAGAGTCAATCAAACTTTATCCCAAGCTCAGCCTTTGGTCGCCAAACAATAGCGGAAATGAGGCTATTTGTTACGGAAGTCAGGAGGCGGGGAGGGGGGGAGGACTCCAGAATTGTGAACTAGTTCGAGTACCACGTGCCCAAGGACACTTTTGGCGCTCAAATGTGAACACTTCCATGGGCGCCGACGGCTGCTCTTACATGTGTGTATGTTATAAATGAGGTTGCAGTGCACACTTCTTTTTCAACTGTCCATTGGCTTCACCTACGCAATGATTGATCAACACAAAGTCACTTCAGCATGGCCGAGGGTCCAATGAAAAGTGACATTCTTCACTTCTGGAGCAATCGACAAAAAAGTAGACATTTCTCGAGTTCCTAGAGATTTCTAGGACCAAATATAGACCCACTGGTGATCCGAAAAGAGTGCGATAAACTTTTTCTTCATTTTTTGCGAGCAGATCAGAACACTTGAGAAATAGCCTAAATTAAAGCTGAACATCAGACAAATTGTTCTGCATTGACTCCTATATACGCACTTACACCTGACGTTTACGCCGCCCAAACTCTATAAATGTAGTCAGTTCGTTGCAGTACATAAACAGGAGCAACTTTTTTCAGTTTGTGGAGTTTTTGAGTCCTCGGGTTATTAGGGTTATTTCAGTAGATAAATAGAAAAAGTCGAGATATCAGCCATAACTTCTCCAGACACAAGAGATTGCTTAGTGTTTCATATCTACGATCATCTTTATATCGTCCAAGAGGTCCTTTCTTTTTCCCACCTGTACATAGGTTTCGTGGCTTCGTCCTTGAACCAAAGGACGAGGTAGACGTTGTCGTGAGCGTCCTCAGGCAAGATGTCGCAAGGGAGCTCAGCGGAGCCGCCGAGGATGGCCTCGACCTGACGGACGGGAACTGAAAAAAAGTTTTTAAGTGAATGTCAAACGTTTGTCAACTCTGATATATTAGCGTACATCCATTCGTTGCACGGGCCATTAATAGCACTCTTATTAATCGACTCTCAGGGTTGACCCCCCCCCCCAATGAGCTGCATTCTCTCTCCTCCCTTGTCAGGAGGACAACAAAAGAGTTGTTCGTTTGACTAAAAATGGGTTTCCTCGGGAGGGAAAGTGAGGACTGCAACGGGTACCCCCATCGAGTCCCTCCAACCCAAGGAACAACCTTGGCTACATAACTTTGTACTACACAAACTTGTTGACGGGAAGGGGGAGGCCACGATCTGACCCAGCCCCCCCCCCCCTTTCACGCCGAGAGATGCGATTGGTACAGACTCCTAGGAATGTACGCACAGTTAAAGTTTGGAGAAGAGAATGAAACTCTTTATTTATGTTCCCATGTTGTTTGGGCATTGTGTCTGCTAATCCACTTGCTCTCGTTCGCTATGTCCGGTCACAACAGCGAACAACGAGCTTTTTCCTCATGCAAACTTTTGACCTCCACTGTATGGACAGGCAGGTATAAGACACTTTTTCGTGTATTTGTCGTTGAAAATTCTCAAAAAGAAAAGACATATGAGTAAATGGGTAGACGAGAAAAAAACCCCACGTGTTTGGATTTATTGGAAATCCCCCCCCCCTTTTCAGATTTCTCTGATTCCTAATATTGCACACACCTTAGCAAAAAGAGGCAATGTTGGGGGTGCCGCAAAGGAGGGGAGGAGGGAGCGAAAAGATTGCAATCTCTTTTTTTTCCCGGTGGCTGATAAATCTAGCCCTGAATCGATTCTTGTCCACGAAAACGTGTCACACGCAGGCGTGCGCTCTTTGACGAATTGTTCGGGGAAACCGGCAAAAAAGGCCCTGCGGCGGGCGGGTGGAGAAAGGAGGAGAGGCCTTTCCCCACACGTAGTTACGAGTTTTAGCGACGGATGTTGCCCATTCAACACTAATGACTGCCAGGAGGGATCAGGGCCGAGTTTTAACTCTTTAAGGTAACTCACATGTGAGTGAGATGACTTAAACCAAGCCTTGTATGCACTGTTTTCTTCGCCTGCGTTGAGTGTGTTTGGGCTCCTAAAGAAAACATACAAAGAGACCCCGGTTATGTTACACTGTGTGCCAAAAAGAAGCAACGAAATGTGCGAGTAGTGATTTGACTTTTTTCAAGATTTGTCAATCCCTCCCCTGGCAAAGCTCGTTCGTGTCTTCACCTCTTTCATATGTCTTTGTCACCAAGAGAGTCTATTTTAGGGCAGTCGTGATGTTTTGCGTCTGTCCGCGCTTTAGCGCAATTTTGCGAAAGGCTGAAATTACGATCACTTTTCTTGCAGAATGAACCATTTTTCTGGCTGCTTCTTACTTTTTTTTTCTCCTTCTTGCCCCTTTTCCTCTCCCAAAGCAAACATGATTAGTGAGAAAGTGTTGGCCGACACCTTGGCAGCCGTGATCGTGTCCGCCAGGGACGTCGTGGACGTGGAGCTTCTGTCAGTGCAGTCACGTTGGACACGGCAAATTAGCAGTGCGCACCCACGGCTCTCGTCTTTTTTCCCCTGTGCTCAATCCATTTAAAACCGACGGAATAACTTTCCTTCTCGTTCATTGACTCCCACATCTGTGCACTTTGAAGCCGTCGTGTTCGGGGGTACGCATGCGCGCACGCACACACAGCCACACACACCCATACACACCCACACATACACACACACGCTCACGTACTTCAAGTTCGTGTGCGGAGTGCAGCACTAATCGTCCCATTGCGTGTGTGTTCGGATTAGCAAAAATGGCTGCTGGGACAGTCGAACTCGAGAGGAGCGCGGACAACGGCGCCATCTAGTGGCAAGCCTAGAGTTGTGGGCGGCGTTTGGGCTGACAAGTTTGGCTCGGTTGACCAGTACAGAGTGGACGCCCACCGAGCCACTCCCCTATGCCTCGCCTCGTACAAGCTTCTTTTTGTGGCTGGAATCTTCTTGGAGTTGGCCTTGTCTCGGGAGGGGAGGGTCTCGATCGGCTGCCTCGTGGACGCGGTCGCCATCCATGGCCGGAGCAGAACTTCTATATGCGCAGAGTTTGGTCGACACCATAATTTGTTGCTGTTTCTGGCGTGGAAAGAGTTTGTGGGGACTTGCAGCGTTTCTTAGGTCTTATTGTTCGTGGATAAGCCAAAGTTGTGGGCAATGAAATCAGTCAAGCCTTTTATCCTAATAACAGCACGAATTGTCTTATTTCACCTTGATGCTTCTTCCTTCACTAGATGGCACAGCAGTGCTGTCCATCTTGGACTTGGCCATCGTTGGTGGTGGGTAGTTCTGGGTAAAGGCTCTTTTTGGGGAATTATCGTCACTTTTGTCCATTCTCAGGAAAAACGAGCGAAGGCAAAAGGGGCAACTTCTTTCCACTGCATTAGCGAACGTGCGTATGTAGTGGAAACAGTCCTGGAACTTTGCGGGAAAGAAATTCTGTGCAAACTGAGACACATTTTGCGTTCTGAATTTGGCAGCCAAATCGGTCATCGAGACACTCAAAGCCAAGGTTGCCCATTTTGGTGCTCAAGGTGGAACAACGACAAAAGGCGCCAGTTTTCACCCTTCTGGCTGGATCTTTTTTCATCAAAATCGACTGAAATTTTCTGGAGGGCGCTCGCTGTCTCCGACCCGAGGAGCACGCCGGCGACGCCAATACTCCGGTCACCTCCGGGTGCACAAGAGCTCTCCAAACTCTCCTATTCGGGAGCATGATCGCTGGAATCGCTAGGTCGCGTGAGTGCAAAGGAAGAACGAAGTGGTGATGGAATCACTCCTAGTTCGAGCCTGGAAGTTGGAGCCTCGGGGTTATCGACCTTGCCCGATATAGGCCTCCAGCCTTTTCAGCTTCGAGCCTCCAGCCTCCAGCCTGGCTCGTTCCATCACTAGATCGAGCAGGAGAGCAAGGCAAGAGCAGACAAAATGCCCGGACGCGAGGTTTTGGCGCATGTGGAGCCGCCGGAGAGAGTCGGGGTGGTGGCGTCGCCCGGAGGGGTCAGGACGACCGAGCCCTCCAGAAAATTTCAGCCGACTTTTTTGACCATCAGAGCGGGCGCAAAACATGGTGCATTTTGGGCACGCACCAAAATGGGCAGAGCTGGACTTAGAAGTGCTCAAACTTGCGTCTCAGAGTGTCAATAACCGATCTAAGGCGCAGATTCCGCACCAGAAATGGCCACTGCAGCGTGAACAGCACATTTGAGCCGGAGAAATTACTTACAGCAGTGTCTGTGTATACATATAAATATAGCCTTTCTATTTCACCGGCGAGTAGCTGTTCAGCGTCCGCAACAACGCACGCTTCCTGTGCTCAGAATACTGCACGCCATAAAACTAAAACTACGTTACTTGACTCTCTCACATCCTGCTACAAATGAAAGGTGTAAAAGTTAAGTCACCTGTCTAAGGGGCCCCTGTGCATCTTGGCCACGTACTACGAGTAGATTACTGAGACGCACTGCTGTACATGACTGGTATAGGATGGCAAGAGAAAATTGCTTTTCGCTGAACTTACACACCTCTTACTCGTGCTGTCGCTGTTCGGGAATGAGGAAGACCCCGAGGATAAAAGAGTTGGTGGCGAACAAGGCTGTCTCGTGGCCACTGCGCACGACGGGAGAGGAGAATCGACTTTGTTCCCATGTCAGCATCAATTCTGTCAAACATTACGACAATTTTTGGTCCTCGTCTAAAGGCGTCTGCGTCCTCGGGCAGTCCTCGACGAGGAGGAGCTCCCTGCACGCCAGTGTGGAACGGAGTCTGGATGGTGTCCTCGCTTTAGTCCACGTCCTCGCCAAAATTAGGCCACCAATGAAGCGGAAAATTGAGTCAAATGCCTCTGTGAGCAGAGGAGGAGGGAAGAAAAACTGACACCGGTGAACAAAACCACCGAGGCTTCTTCTTATGGGCGTGGAGGCCGCCAAAGGCGTCGCTGCAAAGTTTCTCAATGTCCAATCTGACCTTTTCTTTCTTCGCCGCCGCCCCTGAAGACCGGAAAGCAGTGCTATGGATTGTTGCATCTCCAGTGTTTGCTCGTGCCGCTGTAATAGATGCGCACCGAGTGCACGACGACGACGACGACGACGACGACGACGACGACGACGACGACGACGACGACGACAGCGGCGGCCACGACCGCACCAACCATCCATGCATGGCTGCGAAAGCAATTTCGAGATTGCTTCGCGCGTCGCCGTCCCTAAATCAAGCTGGCCTTTTTTTAGTTACTCCGGCTGCATTGGAAACGCCACTTAGGAATTGGGTTGAGGAGAGAGAGGCACGCACGCAAGCATTCGCGCAATTACTTTGCATAAATAATCGCAAATGGTGACAGGCGGAAGAAAAGGGGGGGAGGCCCGGTCTGGGCCCAGCCAGAGATAGGCCAAATGCGAGGCCCACAGGCAACAAGGCCACGCACATAACCACATGCACATAACCACATTAAGGGGCTCCGTGAGAAAAGACTTGGCGGGGAAAAAAAGGCCAGTGACACACCCTCCCTCTCTGGCCTTTCTGTTTTGCCGTGGCACCACTTGCAGTGTTCTTCTTTCTCTTCCTCGCCGAACATCGTTTATCAAAGGGGTCGATGGCTGTGGGACATGCAAACCTTGATGTCGACACGAGGTCCCCTCCTTTGAAGGGTCCTGTTTTTTTTACGCCTCCCCATGTTAATACTGTTCCGCAGACAGTTACTTCTCCATTCGTCCATCTTTCACTGCTGGCATGATTTTTATAGTGGGTCCCAACACATTTCTTGCTCGTGCATCTCATCTCGTACGCTTTGTAACGCTAGAAATGGCCTCCAGACAGCAGTTATCTAAAAGGATTGTCAAACACCAAGGGGGAAGCGATGGCTGAGGCAGATAGTATGGTGTGGTTATTGTTATTGCCTTCACTTCACTGTGCTACATTCATCCATTACGTATGTACGAGCAGTGCGCGCACGTGTTTTCACGCACGGTCGAGAGGATGCTCCTTTCTTCGCCCGTCTCCGGCCCGCACACTTCTTTGAAGGCAACCACTGTGCTACATGGGGACACATGTACGTAAGCGCTTACACCGTGTTAACCGTGGGGTAATAGTATGCACTATGTAGCGGGACAAACGAATTCGAAAGAGCACCAACTTCACCATAAACATAATTTATCGGCCCCATTTTCACCAGTTTGCAGCCATATGGTGTAGCGTTTCACGGCGACGTCTTCACTGCTGCCACGCAGTGCCGTGCAGTACAGAGACAGCACTGTACAGAGACAGGACGACGGAGTATCGCAACCGTTATTGTTTCCACGGTGAGCCTTTGCAGTGCAAGTCGTTAAGCTTCACTGTCGGGACGATGCATGGCTCGATGTGCAGCTCGCAAGTGCTGCCACGTCATGTTGGGGGGCCAGTGGCAACTCTGGCGCGTCATCTCACCTCAACCAAGTGAGCATTTGACGCTCACCTTGGGCAAGCGCAACCACCAATGACTCCAGGGCCAGGCAAGTGGATGTGGAGCCGAATGGCGCCATCTGGCGAAAGACGTCATTCACTACAGAACCACCCCCAAGGGATCGTGGTTCAGGGCTGGAACTGCAAGTACTATGATGACGACGACGACGACGACGACGACTCGAGGGCCAGTGGATGGTCCGTGTCTGCCGCTGCTGACCCCAAGTGCTGAACCCGACGCAGTCGGCCAAGTATGCTCGACATGGTGAAGTCATCAGACTTGTTCATGTAGGGTGAACTCGAGCGAGGTTGGAGGAAAGAAAGTGAATCAGCCAAACTTTTGTACTGAACAAGTTTCGGGCTTACGAAGCTCTCAAATGGGAGGCTGATGCCTCCCCCCCCCCTCCCTCCAGAGTACAGCAATGTTTTGTGCCGTATTTTTAAAGCTACGGTCTTGAGTAGAACACTTAAAAAGTTCATAAGATTAAACTTTCTCTACTCTTACCACAATTTGTTTGTCATTCCTCTAAGCGCGCGCACATGCTGTAAAATGATCGGCGTTTCAGGTGGGATTCAGCCTCAGACAGTCTTTTGACAAATGCTTTAACTTATCCTCAGATTGGTATTTGGCATGCAAAAGTTAATACGAGTTCAGTCTAGAACGTCCACTTGCTAGGCGACATTGTTCCTCACGCAGTTGAACACGTCGCATGGCTGTCAGAGACTCTCCACCAAAGTTACCCACGCTGTACATTTGGGACAACTTTACCCTTTTTTTGCAATGCTTGCAGCAGCTGGCGCAAAACTTCCCTTTGACGCAAAATCTATACTCCAATTGAGACATTGAATTTGCGGGCGTAAAATGACACGAGAATGAGAGGTTTGGTCTTGAGCCAATTGTCACGCACTCTGCTGCACTGCTTGCTGCGTACATCGAGCGGGGCAAAGTCTTAACCACAATGATCGCTTACGCGCTATTTGCATGTCACGAGTGTTTGTTTTGCGCTCTTAGTGGCTTCACTAGATGGCGCCACCCGGTCTCATATCTAGACCAGGGGTCTCCGGCGCCACAGCCCAGAAGCTCGGGGTCAGTATGTATACGTTATGTACACTGACATGCGAAATGTCGCACAGCTTCACCGGGGCTGAGTGACTTATGCAAGCGAAATAAGCACACGTGTAACTGCACTGCAGTGCCTCAAGTGCCCTGGAAAAGTGGCCCGCTGTATAAACAGCTTGCGTGAAGAATTAGAATACTTTCCTCCCACCCGCACTACCGGACTCTCATGCGTGTGACAGTCCTGCGTGCCCATCCCTGTCTCCTTAGTCGACCCCGATGAGGCTGATGCACCCCAGCCGACCCCGATGAGACGGGTGCAGTCCCCGGAGGTGTGGGTGTGGGTGTGTGTCAACTTCTGGCCGAGAGAGCAAATTTTTCTACATCCGTCTGTTTTCCAATCAACCCTGGGGGGTTGAACCCCTCTATCCAGAGCCGAGGTTCTCCCCCACCTCCAAGTTCGGTGCGATCTGGTCTCCGAGGAGATCTGCGCCATCAGACTGTCAAAGAGACGGATGAATTTTACGCCTTGGCACGCCCTCATCACACATGCTTGGCTTACCAATCTGAATCGATCATGGAGTGAGAATGCCAAGTTGAAATGTCATTCTGCAGAATCTCCTACGCATTTTTGCGAATTCGCCCCTACTGCCATTTCTTCTTGTGTCTGCACCGCTTTGAATGGAGCGCTTTTCCTAAACAGCTTCTAAATTTCTATATTGGTAACTCCATCCAATAGCGCAAACTGCATGTACGCGTATTAACGGACCATTGACTATTGAAGTGTGTAAAAGGACAACCTGCTGTACTTACTGCATTCAAGTGTGACTGCGCGTTCCCTTTATCACCTTCACAGCTGTCTGATATTTCGGCTCGACATTTTCATTTCACTAATATTACCATCTCAATATTTCATTGAAATTAGCCGAACCCGCTCAATGTTGTTGCATTTTTTATCTGGTCGAGCAGTCCCATTTTTGGATGGCCTGGCACATTTCCATTGTCACAGTGTTTGTTTAGTCGAAGCAATTGACAAAGTAGCGGTGCAGAAACAATGGTCATTTAATTGGACCTCGACCCAGGCATCATTAATTCGCCCCCCAACAATGATCAGGCGCAATCAATGGCCTCTGATGCTGCCGCTCCCATCAGCGAGCTCCTCCAGATACATCACAGCTTGTCCTGCCTCAACAGGCTTGCCACATGGCTATGCAAACTGGGAAAAGTCTGTCGTGCTACAGAGACTATGCTGCAAACCAGGGCAATCTACAAGTCACGTCAACGAACTATTTGAGACTTTATACACAAAGTGCTTGTGTGGTGTCGAAGAGAACATGAGCAATACGCTTGACTAAAATTTTCAATCTCTTCTGGCATGAGATATTTGTTTTTAGGTTCCATTTCAATCCATTCCAAGCCAAGTGAATAAAGAGATAGTCAGTTTTTTGGTTTCTTCTCTGCTTTCACAGTTTCGTAAGGATTTTAGGCAAACATTTTCAAAATAGACCTGCTTAGTTACTTTCCAGAGGCTAAACTGTAATCAAATGAAAGTGAAAACAAAGTGTGTTTAGCTTTGCCGTTCAAATCTGAACACCTTGTCAGGAACTGAACTTATGTAGTAAAACAGCACTGCAAGAGAGGGGGGGTCAAAAATGTCTATCTTTTCAAACATAAAACTCGATTACGTCTTGTATGAGGTAACAATCCCAAGATGCACTCAGCAAAGTTCCAGAACTTTCGTTTTTTGGTCTAGCCTAATGTACGGTATTTCTAATGGGTCGTGCTGACCCACAACTCCGGAGGCATCAGTGGGTGCAAGCCAAAGGAAGCATACAAAAGTCTGGTAGAGCCAAGAAAAAGGAATCGACCATAGTTCAGAAGTTGACCCAAGAGCAACAGAAGATTCGTTTGCTCTCATTGTTGTCACACCCGGTACTCATCGGAGCGAAATGTGGGTCCCCCCCCCCTAACAAGGCAACAGCAGAGCAGCTTGTACGCAAAGTTTTTCTTCCTGAAGGACCTTATTTTACACGACAAAAATCTACGATATGAATCCTGACTTCATTAGGTTAACTGACTCGAGCTCATTCTTCAGCGGGAGCTACTTGAGGCTGGAACAACCCGTTGGCGGACGAAAGCACCGTGCAAATAAGCACGCCCGATTTAAGCGCAACCCCGGCAGTAACCAATTGCAGTTCGCGGCCACTCGCCCAGACAAGAGGACGTCCAAGGTGCGACGAGCCGGACTCCACCACGTCGACATGTCCGGAGACCGTCCAATCTCTGTCCTCATTGGACATTGATTCATGCTTGATCTGCACGGCCACGTCCCACGCCTCCTTAGACCCTATCAGCACCTGCCCACCACGTCCACGTCGGTGGTGCGCGTGCCCGCAACCGTCACTTCACGCACCACTGGAAGTCGGCCGACGCCTGCCTGGGGTGGAACGTGCGTCCCCGATCTTGTGTGTCTGGACGAGTACGGTCAAGTGCGTGCATAGGAACGTCGCATGATGAAAGCACCAATGCTAAATAGCGTAAGAGTTCGTGTCACGTACTCGTCGTGCCCTAATAAGAACCTGAAAGTAATTAAGGCGAGAGTTTCTGGATCTCTGCTATAACGATTTCCAACCGCCACCCCTGAGATCCATATTGATATAAATAAAAGCTTTGTTACTTTTTTTCTAGTGTCAGAGCAACAGAGTCATGAATTCTTATTTCTCCGCGACTTCAAATGGCTGAGAAGTGAGAGAACAGAAGAGGAGGAAACACGTGTCTCTTGTTGCCGCCGCAGACGGCGTCGACGTCGACGTCGACCACGACGTCGTCTCCCTCGAAAAGGAAACATTATGATACGATATTTCCTTCTTTCCTTTCTTGCAGCAGGAAAAGAGTGCTCATACTTCTTGATTATCCCAGTATCGCACAGTGCTTGCATTGCTGCTGTGGTGGCTGCAGCACTTTGGCCAGACTCGATTTTGCAGCGATTCGAGCTCGCTCTGCCTGGCCCCAAATCGCGTCATCCTTAACACAATAGACAGAGTTTGAACGGGCGCAAAGTTTGTTTTGGCAGTGCTTGCGCACCCCTCAGTATCTTCAAATATTGGACTTTCCAAGACTCGGCATGTTATCAGAAAAGTCGGTCACGTCTTTCTTCCTCAGCCTTTCTTTGGCGGAGAACAAATCGATGAGGGCCGGTGGGAAATTGGCGGGACTGTGTGTGAGACAATGCGTAAGTGTGTTTACGGTACAGAGTGTAAGAGTGTCCATGCTGTGGCAGGACAAAAAAGGGGTGCCGGCGCAGGCTCTTTGGCTGGATTGGAAAGTCATGCACTTAAGGATTTCAGACACTTCATTCATCAAAAGCCCAAAGCTTTGCTTCCTCTTCGGCCTGGTAAATTTTAGAGTGGGGGCAGATACATGAAAGGGGAAGAGGATGAGAAAAGGGGGCAAGAAAGGCAGAGAATGAAAAATTGCCAGCATCTGGCGCGTTGAAGCAGATAGGAAACGCGTACACCATGTTCGTTGAAAGTTCCATTAAAACTATAGAACCTTATGGTTTTACTCTCCCCCTCCCTCTTCTCGCTTATGCAATTTTTCATTGTCAGGCAAAAAAACAGCAGCTCTGGTTGTTGCCCCCCCCTGAAATTGGTCAAACAGACACTCTTGCTTCTTTCCACCTGCCTTCATTATCGCCTATTTCTGTGCAGCTGAGGTCCGGAAAGTTTTTCAGGGCGGAAGAAAGGTCCATTGTTCCGCCACACAACAGCTTGTCCTGGTCTAGTAATTACTCGCACGGATTTTTAACATGGACCAACTTTTGAGTCCACAGCCAACTCACATGTGGGCGAGTCCGTCAGCGCTTGATCTCTTGTGTGCGCAGTCCTCCAACTATCCTTAGGTGCCAAAAAAAGCCACTCATGCATGTAAAAGGGAAGTATGAGGGAGGGGTGAGGAGAGCGTTTATCCACTTGCAATGCATGTCCCACTTCTTCCCCGAGATGAAAGAGGAATTTGATGAGCTCAGCAAGCATCAAGGAGGAGAGAGCTGATTTACGACGAGAGCGTGCTGATGGCTGCTCAAGAGGTCTCCGGAGAAGGCAATATTTGTATTTTGGCCAGCGATCAAAAATGTTCCCCCCCCCACTTAGATATTCGAAGTGCTCGGGGTCTCGCTGCCCGCAAGCCACGAAGCTCACTGTATGGTATGCTGTGGCAGTGTGTGTGTGCACGGTGGCCGCGGCCGTGGCCGCGGCCGCAGCCGTGCATGCATGGATGGGGCGGATACGCCTACTCAATATTTAAGAGTTGCTGCTGCCAGTTCTTCTTGCGAGAGAAATGATGCATCTGGATGGAGGAGGGGAAGGGAAATATTTCCCCCTCCTCCTCTCGTTCTTGTAACGAAGCCAAGAGTTCGCACTAAGTGCTTGGATATTTAAATTCGCCACTGGAGCGAGACGACCCCGTGACGGGGTGTTTGTCAAGCCGGGGACTAATATGAAGCAGTTGATATTGTCGAGCACAGGGTCAGACTCGTGCGCCAGGACCTCCTCGGTCGTGGACACCACTTGGCTGTTGCACGTCAGCGAGTCATTGTCTTCGTCGGTCATGACTGAGCTCGAGAGTAACATGTGTCTGTCTGTCTCACCACGCACTCGTCACGATCTCGAGGGGTGAGAGACTTTGCATACCTGTCGCAAATGCTGCCTGTAACGTTGTCAACAGGGGCACACAGCGTGTGTGTACACATGTACTTCAGCAAGCAGTAGCACGGCGAAAGCGTGGAGAAGCGAATGGGAGGGAGGGAGGGAGGAAGGAGGCGTTTAAAACGATTCCGATAATGTCTCGCTTGCTCTTTCCCTGAAAAGGAATTCCCAATTGCGGAGAAGCTGCGACTGAATATCGAATTTTCTACTCATTCACCTTATTGAATGAAGAAGAGCCTTAAATAAATTCAGGGGGAAAAAAAGAGGTAACTCGGTAATCGCTGCATCTGCTGTTCACCACCTGGAAGTCGAAGCTGGAGCAACACACAAACATTCAAGCCCTGCTGCAGTCGCGCCTCATAAAGATTTTTGCAGGTCATTGCGGCAAAAATCTTTTGACACTCAGAGTAAAAAGACGTCGCAGTCTAAGTGCTAAAGTGAAGCAGTGCAAATTTTCACTCCCCTTCGCTTCCCCCCCCCCTCTTTCAGTGCGAGTTTTACGACGAATTAAGCCTCAGTCGCACTTACTGGTACGAGTTCATGCATACGCACAGGAGTGGGTCTGCGCACGACAGCTTTCAACAGACATCTGTCCTCCACTGGCCCATCAAATGCTTCTTTATCTGCGCTCCCGTGTCAAGCTTCCCTCTGTTCTTCTCAGGTTGAAGAAATGAGAGATATGCTCAGAAGAGCTCACGGATTGTTTGCAACAACCGAAGCCTCCTGCAAAAATTTGAGTCCGTGCAAATATCGGAGGCGTCTCACGTGGCCTTGTCTGTCGGCACAAATGGTCTGTCTGTCCTTTTACTGCGCGTTGCATCCGGGCTGTACTTTCTGATGTCGCACTCGGGTATAAACTCCACTATAAAGCCGAGGCAGCCCTCAAACGCTCGTCTCCCCATGACTCCAAGGTATAAAGCCGTGTGCTCCTCGGGGCCGGCCTGGGCGGGCGGGGACGTGATTGAAATATCAATAGCCATCTTTTTTTTGGGAGAAGCTTCGCAGTAAAATGCTGCCAGCAGAATTTATGTCGACCGACATCTCTTTCTCCGATAGTTGTTCGCTTGAGCGCTTGACTTTGCAGACGAGCTCTTAAGGGGGGGCGAAGACGAGTCGATCTGGGACCTGCGGCAATGGCGTGATAAATTGCGAGTCGCTCGTCAGAAAAAGAAGAGCGCAGAAGGAGGACTTGCGGATGATGAGGAGCTCCACCACGCTGTTCTGGAGCCAGTCGGGCACGAGGGCGGAGGCACGCAACCTCCACGAAGCATCGTCACTTGACGCCACGGCCGACAGCTCACACACGTGAAGAAGCCCCCCATGTTTACAACACGACGTGTGGACGGACGTGCCGCAAGTAGTCCTGCCACATCGGGTGTGCTCACACGGACCAGGTGTAGCTTCGACAGCCACTGCACGAGACGTGGGCGAATGCGCCGAGATCAACTTCGGGACGATTCAGAAAGTTGCTCTTCGGGAATCAAAGTAACTTGCTCTACTCTGAACGCTCTTGAAACTGCGGGACTGGGACGTCTCTCAACGCTCGTTTTTTGTCCAGGAAAAACATTGCAATCCTTAAAGAGGAATGTGAGAAGTAGCGATGCCAAACTTTACTGACTTTCTTGAGATATCTGCTCAAAAATGTCATTATTAAAAGTCTGTTCGAATTATCAGAACTGCTTCATTTTGGTGGAACATTATTTGATGCTTGATAACTGCAGATGATAAAAGTAAACACATCAGACAAAATTGTGGAGAAAAAAATGTTCTGCCGACTCTTACCACAACGGTGTCTCAGTTCCTGACCCTCGTACCGTGTGTGTACGAATTTTTGAGATACCTATGTTTTCTCAGATGGGTATCAATATGAGGTATCAATATGAGGGAAGAACACCCGAGCACATTCGATACCCGAATAGCACAAGAGATATCACCCGGACATACCCTATTGTGCAATATATATAATGTCGATACGCGGTCCAGGAACTCCCCCTCGCCTTCCAGCGAATATTGTGCGTAAAGGTAAGTTTAAACTGAATACTGATGAAAGGGAGCAGAAAGCCAAAAAGTCACGGCTTTTCATTTCGAAGACACCCGCAAAAATGAGGAGGCCAAAGAACATCCCTACAGTCCAGCATGCGGATGAAAGCAGGATACCCCGAGGGGTGTTCTGTGGCCCTGGCGGCCTTATCTAACTTGCAGTGCTTGCAAATTGGCCGCGATCAAGAAACGAGGGCTCCGCCACTGCTGGGTCACGCTCACTCTTGACCCCGTGACTTTCGACTCGAGTTCAGTCACGCGGCTGACGTGGAAAGTTTTGAATTTCTCCCCCCCCATCATCCATATGCAGACCCCGACCGGCTTTCATACCTAATTTCCACTTGCAATGTGCCTTTAGGTGTGACGTCTGCGCAGAAATTCGGCGCGGACGTCGTCCCTGATCAGTTGGCAGGCCCGTGTGTGGACGCGCGCACCAGCGGCACCAGCGCCGAGGCTATTTCTGCTTATCTTATTATTTTTTGCAGTTTGGCTTTGCTCTGGCGAAACCTTACTCGATGACGGACATAAACAGATGGCATTTTTTTGGACCTCTCGAGTTTCGGGCTTGCTAGGGCAGAAAACATGTTTTTCTTTCTCACCTCTACAGCAACAGTCAAGCTGACGAAGTCGCCGCCGACGAGTGAAGTTTTCCACTGACCGTCGGTCGGACGAGGGGCGAAAGTTGAGCAGTCGCCGCAAATTAAAAGTGCAATTTCTCCACCGCACGAACGACTGCGTACGTAAAGGCAGTAGAGGTGGGTGTGATTCGAGTCTTTGCCGGGCTCGGTCACGTTCAAGTCATGGATTCAACCCTAGTGTCAATACAAACTCTGATGTAGATTAGTGTCTCACCTGGGATTTCTTTTTTTTTTCTTTAATGCATGGCAATTCGAATTTCTGCCACCTTAAGGCAGATTTGGCAGAGAAAGATTGCCGAAAAGGTGCCCAACTCAGGTGCAATTTTGACTTATTCTCCTTGTTTCACCAACGTTCATTCACCAACATTGGATTCGAGTCCAATGCACGTTGAAAAACTGTTAGAGATGGAGACATTGGCAACACTGTTCGATTTGGGCTTCTCGATTTGCTGATTCGAGTCACCACTAATGCACACCGGATGAACGCAAAGTTCTGGCGCAGCGCGTCTGAAAAGGCATAACTCCTGCGACGATTGACTAATCCGGAGGAAACTTTGGAGACAGATAGCATAGAATGCGACCTATATTCACTCTTTAATCGGTAGCGGCACTCTCAGCCTCGACAACGCCCCCTTGGGGCAGTCCTGCTTTGACATTGCTTGGTGAAAAACTCAGCACGTTATGACATATAAAATGAGTCTTTTTCATCGTCAAGAGATCAGTCATGGGTATTTTTCTGGCCAAGTGTCATATATTCCATTGGACCCCTCCTATTTGTAGAAAGGTCCTTCCTTGTCCAGCGTTGCCTCGCAGCTCTTGAAGCACACTCTTCTTCTCATTCATGGTCGTGAGGGCCTCGCTGACAACATCTTATAGTCGTTGTTTGAATGCACCTTTATGAAGCGCGTTAAAAGTGCTTCCTGACAGCGTCGCCTCCTTCCGCTGTTGAACTGACAATGGCAATGGCGAACTCGACCTTGCAGCTCGTTCCAACTCTCTTTGTTGCGCCACAAGTGAAACGCCAAATCTGGCACAAAATGGAGAAGACAAAGACTATCAATCATGGGACGAAGAGGTTGTGTCGCGAGGCAAATCCAGGGGGCAAAGAGAGATTGGACTGCTCATTGGATAGCAAAGAGTGGCTGGGGCCCATTTTGGGCCTGGAAAATATCTCTTGCAAAACTGGAAGCCATAGATTGCGAAGGGCAAAGACGGATTAGGTAGCACTGTCGAGAAAGAAATAAAAAGAACTCGAGCGAGGTCCCTTTTTCTTGAGTGAGGACAAAAAGGGGGGGCAGTGAGTGTTAAGAATGGAAAGTGAGTGAGGACTTTTTGGTTTGGCCAACACCATTTTAATGGAAGGTGCCAGTAAATTTTGCCAGTCGAGGTCCGGCTGTCACGTGCTCAAGTCCAAGTTGTGCGAGGACGACGACTCGAGAGATCGCTCATTTCCAATAGGAGAGACTTGGACAAATGGGTCGCGTCGAACTTTTCACTCATTGCCTGGACCTCTTGACCGCTCACGTCGACCAGAGACTCTTGACTCCACGGGAATGATGACATGACAGTAATGATGCTGTCCCGTCGGGTTCACTGATGCTTGCTGGTTTTTGCTGCTGTCCGTCAGCGTGTAGCAGGATGTCCGTCCGTCCGTCTGTCCGCACAGCTCAGCGCAGCCAACTCGCAAGTGTGTGCAGAATGTATCGTCTACACGCGAAGAACCACTCTATATGCAGCAGGGACAGCTCGAGCATTCATCTCTCCCTTTCTCTCTGTGATTGTGAGAGCATCCATCAAGTGGAGGCAAATTTATCTGAGAGCTCGCGCTCACACGCATCCTTTATATTTTTTGTGTGTGCGTGTGACCACTGGTTCATCTTGCACGTTTATTGTGCAGTATGGTGCAGAAACAAAGGTACGTTGGTGTGCAAATAACCGAATGTTGCAAAAACAGATCATTTCTCGACCTGGACAGAGGTACGTTGCAAGGTGTGGAAGTTGTGTGTGTGTAGGGGGGGGGGGGGAAGGCAAGGTACGAGCATTCCTGGTGTGTATGTACGCAGTACAAAGGTGGCTCTCACATCTGCTGCTTTCTCCACCACTGACGAGTACAACAAGTACACGCAGGCCCCGACTTGTAGACAGAAACATGTGTTAAATGAAACTCGCCTCAACATGTGTATGCACGCACAGACTTGACGTGTGGGTCGACTTCGGGATGCTCAGCCCACATTGTTCAGGTGGACAGTGTACACTGCAGGCTGCGCGCACAGTGCACACACGACACTCCACGTTTGACACGCGTTGTTCCAGCTCTGGTGTGCATTGCAGAGCCTATAATTTGCACGCCCTAATTTGCACATTATAATTCGCACATCGGCCTTCGCCGCGCGCGTGTCAAGTGGCAATATTCGAATTATGTAACCGTGAGGTAGTGTGTAAGCACAGGGGGGGGGGGGGGAGGAGTGATCGTAGGAATCCTCCGGCATAATCCGAATGACCTCAGATGTCGCATGGTGCCTGCATGTTAATTACTGCCAATAAACAGAAT
>JAAUXU010004686.1_pt1 | contig 17590 bp, 18 predicted proteins | sample 7278151 | NCBI WGS metagenome assembly JAAUXU01 (sample SAMN14350113, study PRJNA611818) | marine sediment metagenome | isolation source: surface marine sediment (1.8m) | place: French Polynesia: Moorea | collected 2018-08 | reverse complement strand
TTTATCGACGGTCCTTTTTTGGGTGTAAAAACCTCTAAGTCGTTTTTTGGGATCGAAATTTTGGGGTTTCGAAACGAATTTTTGTTTTTTTCCTCTGGGTCCAAGGGGGGGGGGGGGGGGAAGAGGATGTGAGCACTTTACTTTAGCAGCATGGCTTTTAGCCTGTTTTCGCTAGGGAGAACAGTTGAGTGCACGCGCACGCTTTTCTTGCTTGGCATTGGAAGTACGCTTGAAAGGGGAGGCCACAAATTGTTTGCCTTTCGTTCAGTGGAAAGGCGCATATATTCGTCCGAACTCACCTCTTCGTCCTCTGATCCGACGGAGGCCGCGGCCGCCAGCAGGGACATGGCCACCGCCTGCCAGCGAAGCATCGTCCTCGGCGCCCTCGGCGGAGGACGGCGAGACATTGTGGCAGGCTGATATCCTTCGCACTTTTCCTTCTCACACAGGCGGCATAAAAAATGAACAAGATTCTCGGTCCTTTCGATCCTCCCGCGGGGGACCGACTGAATATTCGTCCGCGATTTTTTTCACTGCGTCGCCGGCGACGGCATCTCATTGAGCTCGTTGTAACGAGTGACCCTCAGTCATCTTTTCTGTCCCTCGGTTTTCCCCTTCCTTTTTTTCAGGGTCCAGGCTGCATCCTCTTCCTCATTCCCCTCTCTTTTCCATGCTCGGCCACGATCCTGCAAAGAGATATGTACAAGCAGAAAGGAGGAGGATCTTCTAGATATATACAAGTGTGTGGGTATGGTATCGCAATATTTTTGCAGGATCTATGCCACGCCGCAGCCGACGACGACATGTCGAATCTTCTGGCATAAAAGGAAAATCGTCCTCGCTTCATTGGTCACCGCCGCCGAATCCCTCCATCTTTTCCTTCCACGCCAGTGTGGGAAATTGCATTGATCGAGAAGGGGAGTATTCAATGCGTAACATCTTTCTTTTCCGGGGCGGCGGTGGCAACAGCGATCAAGGAAGCGTCGGCGTCGGTTTCCTTTGAAGTGGGTTGTAGGGGGATAATATTGGCTGGACGAAGACCGTGAATTGCCGTACACACATACAAGTTAAGCTACTTTGGCGTACGCTTTTCGTACCGGGAAGTAAAATGAAGCTCAAAAGGGCTATTCAATTCACTTAGCTTAATCCCTTCTCCCTCCCCCGAGAGGGTAGCAGGAAATGGGAGGCGCCTCATAAACCTTCCAAATAAAATTTATCCCCCCTTCCAGCTGCTACACGGGAAAAGTAGGTACAAAAATAGCCCCAGCCTGAAAAGTACGCACGGAGCATCTTCAAAGCCCCAAACTCCGCGGTTATGGGAAGAAAAGGGGAATTTCCCTCCCGTTTCTTCCGAGCCATTGCCTCTCGAATATTGTTGGTTGGTCGAAAAAGGATTTTTCTTTCTGTCCGTCCCTTTTCCGGTTGACTCATTTCCATGCCAACTACATATTGCTCATAAGCGCGCGAGAAGGTTGTCTATTTGAACAGAAGTCACTTTCCTGATCGGGAAAAAGGCACCAAATTTTTTTTCTTGCATCTCTCGAGGAGGTAGGCAGATAAACGAGAGGGGAAAACACGCGGGCGTTCGAGCGCGAATTGCCCCAAATCTGGCCGTGGGCATTCAGGGCACGGATGCGAGAAAGGCCTATTTTTGGCAGTATGAGATGGCATATTAGCAATGCCTCTAAACACGAAAAAACTTTCTTATTTATTTGTGCTGGCCACGAAACGGAAATACTTTTTATTCTGGTTCCCAGTCGAGTTTGTAAAATTTGCCTTCTGAACTTGTCGACCGGTATTTTTTTCCTCATCTACTCCAATCGACGCTGGGCTCGCGGACACGGAATCCTTTTTGCAATGCAGACCATTGCAACCGGTGCGGTTGCAGAAGCAGAGAGGGAAAAAAAACACAAGTCGGACATGACAGTGCCCGCATTGCTACAGGAAAGGAAAATATGCCATCTCCTCGATTCCTTCAGAAGGGGGGGGAAATAATTTCGCAACAGTTTCCTTGATATTTATCCTCTCTTTTCTTCTCCTCCAAACACATACCGGTAAATTGATTGTACTAAAAAAGCAGGAAATGTGTTTCCCAAAGATTTTGTCGAAAAGTCAGCTTTCTTCGTAGTCTACCTGCCCAAAATTGGCCGACGATCGCCTCAGCCGGACTTGGAAGCTTCTTTTCGGATTTGTCACTATTTTCGCCTCCACTGCCGTCAAGACGAAACTTCACAGCTCCCTCCCCTCCGGCCTCCTCCGCTGCACTGAGGAGGCCTCCGAAAAGGGGAGAGAAAGGAGGGAGAAAAGATTTCTCTCCCTCCGCCGCCGAGGATGCCAGAGGCCCAAAAAGAGAAAAGGGAGGAGGGAGAGAGGGGAGAGAGCGCCGTCGCTTCATCTCGTACCTGGTTCTCTCTCTCTCTCTCTCTCTCTCTCTCTCTCCCGCTACCCGTGAGTTTGACTTTTTTTCTGAAGGAGATCACCTGAAAAAAAAACATTTACTACATAGCGAAACAAGAGACTGAATACATTTTAATTTCCTACTTCCTCCCTGGAGATTTCTTAGAGCTTATGTCGTAAAAAGCGTGCATAGTACACAATGTACTAGGATGCGACAAGTCTCCCCAGCAACAGCTCAGCCGAAAAAATACTGTCCTACTACGTTGGTTGTGGGTAGGAGGGGAACGCGGGAGGGGGAAGTCGTGATTAAAGCCTGCATGCACCGAAATGTCTTTTCCTCCTCTTTTGTCGCCGGGGGAGGGAGGAGGAATTAAAATGAGTCTGGATTGAGGGAGCGTGAATTTAGGCGGAAAATGTAAGTAGGGGCGTGTTGGAGGAGGAAGAGGCGGAAAAAATAGGAGGAGCCAAATGCCAATTGGATGCACTTCTTCTTTATTTCTCTTTCTTCTTCCCCTCTTTTGCACGATGGGCGGCGGCGACTACAGAACAGACATGGAGACCACTTTTTTTCCGTCGCGTCACCGCCGCCGCCGCGTGCAACAACAGTCGCTGCTGCACCAGATACTGCAACTACAAAACAACAACAACGGGTAGAGCGGAATCGCTTCTAGTATATAAAAGAGACCGGAGGGGCTCTGGAGCCATCGCAGTCAGAGACGACAACTGCGGCCGTCGACAACAACTTCGAAATGAGGGTAAAGGACAATAAGTGATTGATGGAAAAACATATATCGTCGTTAATCATTTGTTCCTCCTAGGTTGCAATATATTTCGCCTTCCTCTTCCTCCTCCTCCTCGGCGCTGCAGCCGCCGGTGGGGGATACGGAGGAGGAGGGGGGCACGGAGGAGGAGGATATGGGGGCGGCGGCCATGGTGGAGGCTACGGTGGAGGGGGACATGGGGGTGGCGGTCATGGGGGAGGCGGCTACGGAGGGGGAGGTCACGGCGGCGGGCACGGTGGAGGATATGGTGGAGGAGGTCATGGCGGAGGGGGACATGGGGGTGGCTACGGAGGAGGAGGCCATGGAGGGGGACACGGTGGCGGCCATGGAGGCGGTGGGCATGGAGGTGGCTATGGAGGAGGAGGACATGGTGGAGGACACGGTGGAGGATATGGAGGCGGTGGTCATGGAGGTGGACACGGTGGCGGTGGCTATGGAGGAGGAGGACACGGAGGAGGACACGGTGGTGGCGGCGGTTATGGTGGACACGGTGGTGGGGGGCATGGTGGAGGTGGATATGGAGGAGGTCATGGGGGTGGAGGTTATGGAGGAGGCGGGCATGGCGGAGGGCACGGTGGCGGCGGCTATGGCGGCGGGCATGGAGGAGGAGGACATGGTGGTGGTGGATATGGAGGAGGTGGTCATGGTGGTGGTGGTCATGGTGGCGGCTACGGCGGCGGTGGCCATGGTGGTGGTCACGGAGGCGGCTATGGAGGCGGGCACGGTGGTGGAGGGGGATACCACAAATGATCGGGGATTGGAAGAAGGGTCAAGACGGACGTTTGACGCCAAAGAAGAACAAGAATATCGACCGAAAATGCTTTCACGCTGCCAAATGTCGAAGAAGGATCGTCGACCAATCGCACAGTTGTTTTCTCTTGTTTCAATTTTCACCCTTTATTTTTCTCCGCGAGTATAAACCAGAGAACCGTCAGAATTAAACAAACTTCTTCTGAACGACTTGGTATTTCCGGCCCCTCTCTTTCTGGAGCGGTTTTATCACCGTCGCCTTCAGCTCCAAGACGCTCCAGGATTCTCCGCTGCCTCCGACTTGGAAGAGAAAATTGTAAAAAACCGCCATCGTATAGTAAAAATATTATCACTCACGATACTGTATGATACCGTCGTCGCCAGCGTTGTTCAGCTACGTCAAAAGATTCATATCCGTCTCAGGAAAAAGAGCACGCGAAAAATCATACGAATAGTAGCACCATCATCTGGATCCCGTCAGCATCAGCAGCTCCTTCGCGTGAATCTTTGCCCGTTCCCGATCCCTTTCGGCCGAGTCGGAAAATCTGTCTTGCAGAATACGTTTGGGGAAATAGAGACAGGACAACACTTTGTGACTACCCTTCGCTCTTCCATTATGGTCCTCCTCCTCTCCTTTTCCTCTTCCTTTTCGCCAGAATAAGCAGGCGAGTCGTCGTAGGATCTCCTCCCCCTTGACTTAAAAGGCAGACCTGTTGGAAAAAAAAAATACTTTCTCCTCTGGCGAGAAGCAAATTTTCGAAAAATCTACCCTCTTCCTCTGGGCCGCCGCTGTCCTCCTCCGCTTTGAAGTCCGTGTCCAATGAGACGCCGAAGAACGGAGGAGGCCCGACCGTTCTGTTTCGGAGGAAAACTGTTAAACACCACAGACATGTAGTACGAATTATGTGCTGAGAGAGACGATATGTATATATGTGTCAAGTGAGACAGTTTCCGGAACGAAAAAGAATGTCCCCAGTGGTCAGTCTGCCATGGGAGGGGTGTGGGGACCGTCCTCGAGTCCAAACACATTGAGAGAAGAGCAAGGAAGCTGTGAAGAGCGCGTGCAATTTTTGCTGATGATGCTTTTGCCTCTTTTCCATTTTCTGTCATAGACGAGAACAAATTGTTAGTCTTTGATAAGACCAAAATTGAAATATACCTTTGTTTATCATAACACACTCGTCAGCGGCGTAGTTGACGTAAGAATTAGGTTAAAAACAGTCAAATTTCGCTCAAATCTATACATTTTGTGGTTTTTTCGTCAATTTTGCGCCTATTATAAGTTTTTTCACTACATATATTTTGCGCAATAACGCAAAAAAATCGCGTATAATCGCATCGCAGCACTCTAGTTTGTTGGGACTACTTGACCTGACGGCTATCGCCACAGGTAAACACCAGCAACAGTCTTTAACTGTCCACAAAGTTTAAGTGATCAGTCCCAAATCTGAACATCAATATACCTCTTCAAAACGGCGCTCGCTGCCGCCGGCGCCGGAATCAGAAAGGAGGCGGCGGCGAAAAGAGGAATCAAAAGGAAGGCTCTGTCCATGGCGGTGGTTTTTTAAAAGTCCAAGTCCGACCCTTGCACTCCCAAGTCCAAAAAAGGGAGTTGTGTGACATCCTCTCTTTTCCCAAATCCCCCTCCCACCTGTCGCTACTTATGGGATGATGGAGGTCCGGTGTCTGGCTCCTTTTTCCGCCAGTCCAAATTTCATTTGGGCCAGCTAGGGGTTAAAAAAGGGGGAAAGGGGGACATCTGAGGACACTCCTGCGTTCGCCAGAGGGCGGCGAGAGTAAGAGAGGGATAGCGGGGGAAAATCTCTTTAAAAGTTTTTTTCCTGAAAGTAGTTTTGCGAACTACTTTGGCGTCCTCGCGTTTTTAAAGGCCCAGAGAGGGAAAGAAGGATGAAGGGGGATGCTTCTTTTTGACCCTGTCTAAATTTCAGAGACCCAAAAAATAATTTAATGATTTCAAGTTGGAGCTAAAAAGAAGAAAGACAGGACAGGTATAATGTATATTATGCAAATAAACAACAAGCAGCACGGTTCATTTTTACCTGCAATCTTAAAATGGCGAGAGTCAACACGAGGGCAAGGGGCAAAAATTTTGGTGGGAATATTTACGCGCCTATGCATGGGGGGTACTTTTTTAAGGGCATGCATTGGGGCGCTCAATAAATGTTGGTGGATGCTTGGACCGAAAGAAACCTCTTTGCAGTTTCCAAAACAACCATTTAAAAGAAAACTTTGCGCGCAGCTGATTTTTTTTGTTTCGATGATTTTTAAACGGTTTTTTTCTTTGGTACGGGGATGTCCTGGAAATTTTCTGAAAAGAGATGAATGGGTGGTTAGTAAGGCCTTGCATGCACGGGGGGTATGATTTGGATGGGGTGCATGTGTGGTGATAGTTGCTGTTGTTGCTGTTGGGGGGGGGGAGACTACAGTAGTTTGATATGGTAGGTGAAGGGAGGGTTACTTTGAACCAAGTGCACTGGGGGCAAAAAGTTTGGGCTTGCGTGAGCCGCATTCAGAATTAAGTTTGACGGAAAGATAGTGGAATGGTACTTTTAACAAAAATCCAAATAAGTCTAAAAATAATGAAAAGAGACCAAAGTTAACAGGAAAAAAGTGCACGAGTGGGTGGTTAAAAAGGACCTTAGCATTCTTGGTGCTATTTTTACCTGCAGCGAGAAAACCACCCAAAAAGATTTAAAATGGAAATTTAAGGTCGACGGAGTGCTCAGACATAAAATTTCATGAAATCGAAAATCTCGGGCACCCCCAAATTATGGTGAGTGGATCGGGTCAAATTTGAGTTTTGAACTTTGCCAATCTTTGAAAGTGTTTGTAATTCCTCGCCACAGGTCGTCGAACTTTGTTTTTGTTTTATATGGGCTGCACTGCATGGGAAAATTCTCCTCCAAAGCCCATGTGTGATTATCCGTCCAATCTCGACGGATGTCATTGTGCCACGAAAAAAAATCAATTATCTTTTGAATTTCCCGCCTGTCTTCAAAGTGCATTTTATCACGCATGCGCAATTTTAACACGCAAAATGCATTTTCCAAGTGATATACCCAAGCATGTTTACGTAAAAACAAGCAAGCTCTTGTTGAAAAATAACTATTCTTCATATTTTCATCGTTCATTAATTAAACAATGAAACAAAACAAAAAAAATTCAATTACGATTTAAAGTCTTGAAAATGGTCCTCGACTTTCGGTCTTTTCCCTTCCCTGTCCCTACTTTCAGCTGTTTTCTTTCTAGCGCGTTTGACAAGAGAGAAAAGAGAGAGAGAAGAAGAGAGCATGGACGAAAGAAAAAGAAGATTAGAATAAATACAAAAGCCCACAAAGGATCCTCGGAAACAAGAGGTCATCCTCGTCTTGTCCCGAGGTCAAGGTCAAATTCTTCGTGTGGAGGAGAAAGGTCATTCTTTCGGGGCTCAATCCGCGGCGGGTTCCCCCCGCATGTCAGGACAGGTGAGGAAGAGGTCACGGTTTCGTCATCAAAACTTTGTTTGACCTTGACCCTGCTCGTTTCCGCAGCCCTCTTCTGGCGGCGGCGGCGGCGGCGGCGTCATGGACGGCAACAGGCTGTACTACTGCCACCAGTGCGACAGGAGCATCACCGATGTCACGGAGGTATACCACAGAGCCGTTTTCATGATGCCAACCAGGCCACCTTGTAAGAGCCTCTCTTCCTGTTCACCAGGACTTCACTTGCGCCCGGTGCAACTCGGGGTTCATTGAGGAGTTTGACGAGCCTCCGGGCGGCGCCGCGGCTGGGGCAGGAAATGGAGGTGGGCCGCCGGGGGCACAAAACATGGAATGGATGGAGGTGAAATACAATTTTGCCAGTGCCGTCCTGCCCATGGTATTCAATTAACTTTTAATTGTTTGTGCAGGGCGTTCCTCCCGAGCTCCCTGCCCTCATCCAGGTAGGTTTCATTTCTGTCTCTAAGTAGCATGGAAGTTGGAACAGGTTTTACCGCTTTACTTTGCAGGCCTTGATGGGCGGCGTGGGCGCTGCCGGCGGGGGCGGGGGCCGCGGGGCCACATTCAACGTACACGTGGGGCGGCCGCTCGGACCCGGTGGCGCCGGAGGAGGGGGCGGAGTCGGACCCGGGGGCGGCGGGGCGGCGGGCGGGCCGGCATTCCTCATCGGAGAGATCCTCAACAACGTGATGGGCATGCAGATGCCGCAAGGGGGGCACCATCCACAGATGGTATAGTAAACTTCGAAAATCAACTCCTGTCCCAAATGAATGAGTTTCGTTCCTCTTTTAAAAATAGTTGTACGGCAACCCTGGCGACTACGCCTGGGGCCACGGCGGCTTCGACGCGATCGTGACACAGCTGCTCAACCAGATGGAGGGCGCGGGGCCGCCGCCGCTCAGGGAGGACGCCATCAAGAAGATTCCTACTGTCAAAGTCACTCAGTCACATGTCGGTCAGTGCTGATGAGACATATCTTATTATTAGGAGGGAGAGGTCATTCAATTTTTTTGCTTCCAGATTCCAGCGCACAGTGCTCGGTGTGCTGGGAGGACTTCAAGGTGGGCGAGTCTGTCCGCCAGCTAGTCTGTGATCACCTCTACCACGAGCCCTGCATAGTGCCATGGCTGGAGATCCACGGGACTTGCCCTGTCTGCAGGTATGAAATCATATTTCTTTTTGTTCAAACGATTTCTTGTAAGTGTCCTCATTTTGTCGTCAAAAGATATCACATGTGTAGACAGGACTAGGCCTAATTGTATTGAAATGTTGTGACACCGAAATAGAAAAGGTGTTTCACTTTCCCCCCTGGCAATCGAACGTCCTTGCCCTCCTCCCTTATGCAGGCAGTCCCAAGAGTCTGAGAACGGCCAACAAGAAGCGGGAGGAGCGGAGGGCGAAAGAGAGGCCCCTCAAACCGGACCCTCCTCCTCCTCCTCCTCTTCGGGAAGCGGCGGCGGCGGCGGTCCCTCCTCCTCCTCTTCTAGCGCGGGCACCACGCTGGGGGACGCGGTTAACTCGGTTTTCAACATGCTAGGGTGAGGGCGAATAGTGAGACATAATTTGAGACATAATTTGTTTCGATATTAAAATTGACACCTGGTATTTTTATAAAAAAAATCAGCGGCTCTTTTCGCTCGTCGTCGTCCTCTCCGGGTCCGCCCTCGTCGTCCGCCGCCGCTGGCAGCAGCCACTCCCGGTCGTCAACGCCGCGGAGACAGCCGCACCAGCCGCAGCCGCCCCCGGGACGGACGAGGCGGGATCGGAATCAGGTCGGCATTTTCGACTGGCCGTCTCGAACTGTCTTAATTTACTTATTCCAACAGTCCGGAGGCGGCGGCGCTGGAGGAGGAGGTGGAGGGGGCGGCAGGTCTTCGTCGGACTTCCAGGACTTAGACCTGGAATGATGCGCGCGGGATTCAACAATCAACATCATCAGACCAATGATTGCAAAAGAACGGGGGGGGGGGAAGAGTAGGGAAGGAAGAGGGAAACAGTCAATCCTCAAGTTCCGAATTATTATAAAAGGCTCACCGGTCGATTCCGGAGCAAATTTTTATCAGAGAATTAGAAGAAAAAATGAAAGGCATTGTTGTTCTGTGCAGGACTTTTCTATGCTTCTTAAATATGAAAAAGCACATAATAGGCTGGTAGAAGACAGAAGACAAAAAGTCGAGTCTGAGTGCGATGAAAAAGATGGCTGTCGGACTGTTGGCCTCGGAATGCTGACCATTTGGATTTTTTTTCCCGGACAGTAAAGAAACGAGTCAGGAAGGAGGGAGAACAAATCGAGTTGTTGCTTTAAGCGGCAAAAAGTGGCAGGAGCAGTTACTTTTTGCAGCGTATTTTTGCAAGTGTTGATGTTGGCGGATTACTTTCATCTAGTGATGCTTACGAATCCTGATCTCACGAGTCGAGTCGAATCGAGTCAGCAGGGGACCAAACCCGAGTCGAGTCGAGTCGAAGAGTCGACTCCAGAATAAGTAAAAAATATGGAAATTTTTATTTAAAAAATTGGCCCTCTTTTTGTGCAAAAGGTAGGGAATGAATAAAAAATACTACCTAGAGGTGAAGTACATTACCAAAAAATATATGTCCAAATATTTGTTATATCCTAATTTTATTTAAAAAATCTATTTTTTTAAAAAAATTATTTTTTTAAAAAAAGCCTCCGTTTTTTTAAAAAAAATATTGTCAAAAAAAGAGTCGACTCTTCAATTTCTCGAGTCGAGTCGAGTCGGAAAAAATTGGCCTGGAGTCGACTCCGAGTCGAGTCGACTCCTGACTCGTAAGCATCATTACTTTCATCCCCTTTTTTTTCGTGTCATGTCAAACTGTTATATAATTTCTTTTATTAACTTTATTCTTTTGAAACGCTATATGGGCAAATCTGGTTTCGGATGGGATGTTGCTGTCCAAGCTACCGATTGCGAAGAGGGAGACAAGTGTGCAAGCGGTCCGAAGGGGGTTGAAAGAATGAAAGAGGCCTCGGCCCACCTGTGCCGCTGAGAGGAGGAGGGGGCAGACAGGCCTGTCCCCTGCATGGCAAAAGGGCAGCACCACAGTCTAGAAGTGTACCTCAGAGTCAGTATTGTACTCATGCCCGAATCCACTTTCGGGCAAGGAGTAAAGTAAACCTAGGAAGGATAGACTTCAGCATAAGCTCATGTTTTTTGAGATTATATTAAGGTAGAGTCTCATAACGACAGGCATGACGTCTTACCTAGCAAACTCCTTATGCAGTTCTGATGACGAGATTCGTCTTTTCCTTCGGCTCATCCCAAAAGGTGCAATGCGGCCTCGATCTCCATTCCACACTTGGGGCGTTCCCTTGCTCTTAAGACACAATCGTTCGGATTCGTTCCTCTCGCACCGTGAAATCTTGCTTTTTGGCCCGGAAATGCTCAAAATTCGCCTGTAAACAGGCGACGGCACGAGTGGTGCAGCTTTCTTTTGACCGGCAAATCTTGCTTGCACATTAACATAATAATGTGCCAGTAAAATTTAATATAATCCGAGCTACTTTTTCCTAACAAGAGGCGTTGGGAATTTATACTGTCGTCATACCTGGGCACGCAGGGGGTCAGGATTATCAGGGTTATGAACAACCCACCCCCACCCCCACCCCGCCTCCAGATCCCATTGTAGCAAGCTAGTAACATACGAACTTTATGTAGTAGACCCCCCTCCCCAGCCCTCAAAATTCGAGGGCCCGTCCGTGCCCAGCTATGACTGTCGTATTTCCTAAACGCCTCTTACCATTTTGTAGGCAATATTATTGAAATTAATCAATAAGAGTGGCAAGCTAATTGATTAGTTTGTATCAATGTTACTGACTTACTGTGCACTCCCTACGTATCCATCGTACCTTACCCATGGAATGCGCGAGAAGAGAGGAGCAGAATGAGCGCGCGCAGCCCAAGAGAAGAGGCCAGCCGGATACAGGAAAGAAGCAGACGGACGTGGGGGGCGAAAAAAAGGGAGGGCGAGGAGCCACTCAAGGCAGAGACAGCAGATTGGGTAAAGCAAAGCCATACGGAATTAGCAATCTCATGCATGTTTATTGTATCGTATTGGAAATGTTGAAAAGCTGGACAATATCTAAAAACTCGAATTTGGGCGTTTGTCCCTGGGCTTCCAAAGATCATGTGGCTTACCTGCTTTGTTGTATGACCTGGCAGCTCTTCCCTTTCTCTGCGGGTCTTCCCTCCCTTTTTAAGCTAGGGATGTGGCCCGTAAAGTAAAAGACATTTGAGACTGCTAAAAATAATGTAAACATGTTTTGGTGGATTTTACTAATGAAAGCGCATGTTAGAAGAAAACATTGAAAAATTCTAATGTGTGGGCTTCTTCCTAATTATTTGCAGATGGCCCCTTACTCCTGGTGGCTCAAAAACTCCAGAAAAGTTTTTTTGGTCAACAAGGCATCTTTCCTGCCACATGAAGACTGTCAAGCCTTTGTGTTCGAGTAGTGCCGGCATTTGGTTTATGTACTCGTGCCGCGGCATGTTGCGGGATCCCCTAGTGCTGCGGAAAGAGCTAAGCCATACCAATGGAAATTGGCTCCCTGGCTAAAAATGTCCGGATTCTGCGGCCAAAACCAGCATAGGTTTTTTTTGCAAATCTGGCAGGCCTTGTCTAGTGCCGCATCTGGTGCCGGTGGCATGTGGTAGGATTATATGGGCATCACAGTAATCTCCCTGCAAAAGAAGTCATGAAGATTTGTCTGACAAATTTTGTCACGCCATGAACATCAAGATCCAGGACAAACAAGGGATATACATTGCACAAGTTTTTGGGTGGATTAATTATTTTTTTGTAACATTTTGCGGTGTTTTCCTTGACGCGGATTGCCCCTCCTCCGTGCTGTGTTTCGAGCCTCGATCCCGCCTCGGCCCACCCCTATCCCTCGACGTTCGCTCGTGGCAGAAGAGAAGAGAAAGAGAAGAAGGAGCGAAACAGACGGAGGAAAAAGGCGAAAAAGGGAGAAGAGCCAGGGGGAGGGACAGGGAGTGCGGCTGCCACTGCCACGGGCAAGACGACAACCCGGGCACCCAACACCCCGGCAGCACCGTCTCCATCAGCACCAACGAAGCAGCCCGCATCGCCACTCCGGATCAGGCCCACCCGGGGAGGCCCACACTCGGCAGACACGGGCCCGCGCTCACGCGCTCGCTCGCCTTCGCCCAGGTGCTGCTGCCGCTCCGGCGCATTCCTCCCGGCGCACGCCGACGACGCCACGGCGCCGCGGCCGCTGCTGACGGCGGACATGGTGCCGTCGCCGCCGCCGCCGCCGCCGCTGTCTCGCCCCGCTCCCGCTGTGGGCGATCAGTAGCGATGGCCGCGCTGCCGGGGGGAGGACACCACACTTTGGGGCCCCTCGACACGGACGGCATCGGCATCGGCGGCTGCGGCAAGGCGGCGGCCATCGGGGGCCAGGGGGCGGCTGCGGCCTCCATGAACGGCGGCGGGGACGGGCGGAGGACCTCCGTGGTGCTGGTCAAGCTCACGGACGCCTCGCTCAGGTCCTTGGAGGACTACGTGCGGCGGAGGCAGGTCAGTCAACCACCTCCACCACTCGAAGAAGAGGATCCCCGTGTCCGTGCTGCAGTGCTTGAACCGAGTCCGATTCTCTTCCAGGCTCGCCGCTCCCACCACCTGTCTCGCCGCGGCGGCTGCGGCGGCCACGCGTCCCCCTCGTCGGAGGAGACCGCGGCCGAGGGCGCCCCGGCCATACGGTTCCCCAGCGGACAACATGAACTTGGGGTAAGACAAGAGAGAAAACATCCTTGCATTCCTTCTGGCCCCTGTCCCGCCCTCCGTTTTTGCAATGCAACATCAGCCTCGGTCTCCTGTCTTTTTGCCGCCTCCCGCCGTTGTCCCCTCATCTCCATTGTTCCGGCCTGTAGCATGCATGTTCCCCAGGCGGGGTTTCCCCTCTTGTGGCGAATCGCCCTTTCTCCCTCTTCTCCCGTTTCTCTCCAACCGCTTGGGTTTTTCGTACGGACGGGGGAGCAGGGGGAAAAGCCGTTTAAACTCCGGGGCAAAAAATACTTTTCGTTCGGAGGGGCGGGGGGCAGAACTTCTCATTCCGTATGTGCACGGAGATGGCGGAGGGTCGTTGATTGAAAGACGATAGCTCGCCTCTAGCCACCCAGCCATCGGGCGAAAAGCAAGCAATGGGGGAAAGGGAGGATGACGATACTACACTTAGACTAAGAGAGAGAAACTGACGTTGCCCATTGCGCCATGCCCGCTACCTTGCAGTATTTCCCTTTCCCAGCAAGAGGCGAAAACGATTTTCGCACAGGCCAGCAAGTGATACTTGTCAGGTAGCACATTTTTTAAAAGAATTCCCCTGTTGTTGCTGCAGCTTACTTTGTTCGCCGATGACGGCAGCTAAGGGCAACCGTGGCATCATCCCTTGTCTTGAAAACCGCCTCCGTTCCATCCCCCCTTGTTGCTACCGACAGATCCAGCAGCTAGCACTAACTACCCTTTGCCCTTTAAAAATCCCTTAAAACACATCAGCAGGCCCCTCCCCACGAAAGCGGCACATGATTTACTTAATAGAGCTCTTGCCAAAAAAGAAAGAAAAGAAAGGAGGCGATTGTTGCACAGCTCCCTCTTTTTTCTTGAGTGCATTCGCGGGTCGATGCAGCTGTACCTCGTTCAATTCCTCCTCCGCCCCGATCAACACCAACGGGGAGGGGGCTTCGGACATCTTCCGCGAAAAGGGGCCCAAGGTCCGCAGAAGGCAGCAGACTTTCTGCGGCCTCTTTTTTCGCCCTTGCTGCAGCTCAGTCAAACCTCCCCCCCCCTTTCCTTGCTGAGCTGCAAGCTACCCTATCCTGTACGTATGTCCCTCCCTGTAGGTAGATATCCCAGTTCCCTTGTCATCTCAGCCCCGCGGCGGGCGCCACAGCGTTGGCGAGAGGAGGGAACGAAACGGACGAAAAAGAGGGGCTCCGAATCCTGAATGGACTGAAAAAAGGGGGAGGAGGAGCAGGGAGCAGCAGTTGATGTTGCCTCCCTCCTCCCTCCCTCTTTTCTTTACCTATCCTTCCTCCCTGCCGCTACCTTCACCCCCTCCTCTGTCTGACTGGCCGCCAGGACACAGAAAAGGGACCCACTTTGGAAGGGGGGGAGGAGGCATTGCAGCTGTTTGTTCGCTGCTGCAAAAGGACCTTACTCCGCCCGTGTGTGTATCACCGACTGAGTGTGAGAGCCTCCCCAATCCCATTCCTCCCTCTCCTGCTAAGAGGCATAGGTGGGAGTTGGGGGAGGAAGGAAGGGACAGCTAAGGCGAGGGAGGGAGGGAGGAGCAAAGGAGGAAGTCAAATTCGCTTGCGCCTCCTTCCCATGCCCCCCTCCCCGCTTTTTGGCCCAAGGTGGACGAGCGAATATTGTGCGGGGGCGGGAAGGGGGAGGGAACAGCACCCGAAAACGGCGGCGGCGGCGACCACCACCTCCTCCTCCCGATCCCGGGCCAAAGCCTCCTCGGTCCGGATCCACAGAAGGAAAAAGAAGAGCGGACGGATTTGGAAGGAGATTCCTATTCTCGCCCCCCTTCCCTTCTCCTCCCCAATGACGGACGGAGGAGGGGGCAGTGGCAACAACCAACAGCTTCCCCCCTCCCTTCCCCCATTTGGCATTTCCAGTTCCGAGCGATTTTATGCCTTGAGTACAAGGACCCTGGGAGGGAGGCTGAATGGTAGCCGGGCGGGCGGGAGATTATTAAACTGTGATCCTAGTACGCATTTCGGGCATGCATGTGTCAGATGTCTAGGAAACGGCTTCAATTCTTTGTAGGAGCCTGCTGCACAAAGAGGTTTTGGAATTAAAATGCCAGCACACGACTCCCGTGGTTTGCAGCAACAAAGTGGCAAGTCGTCGGCCACGCTCTTGGCAAAAACGGGCCAGCTTTGACCCTCCTCCCAAATCATTGTCTTCCAACAACGGCGGCAACACAAAGCTCCATCCTCTCTCTTTTCTTTCTTTTTACCCCACCTCTGCTTTGACATGTACCGGGCAGGCAGGGAGGGGAGACTTTTAGCTCCTCTTTCCCCCCTCCCGCTCTGCAGCGCAAAGCCGCCAAGAATCCTCCCCGATTCGGGAGGGGCATTGTTGTCTACTTCTGTGTACTGGTTGTAGAGGAGGGAGGAGCTCCCGACTACTACTACACCTTCCCCCCTCTCTTGTCGAAATGCCTTCTCCGAAGCCTAGGTGTGTGGAGTGGATCCCATTCTCTTGGTGTGGAAGAAGCCCATGCTGCTTGGGGATCGGACGGTCCGTCCGGGACGGATGCTTTTGTGTGTTGCTCCCTCCTCCTCCCGCCTGTACGTTCGCCCATCCTGGTCAGCCACTATCCCCCCCTCCCCTTCTATTCCCCAGGCCTGAGCAGTATAGGGTCTGGGGCGTTGTGTAGTAGTGGGAGCTGTAATGAGTGTGCTGTGTGTGTAGGGAGGGAGGAGCGACCGTCTCTCCTCCCCGTCTCTTTTCTGAACCGGTCTCCTCCTCCTCCTCCTCCGATCCGACTGCGATCCGCCTCCGGCTTGATGGATGAGGGGCAGCAGAAGTTCCCTTTGTCGCCGAGGCCCCCCCCCCTGTTTTTTAACGGAGTTCGCCTCCCATTTTTCTGGTTCCCCCTGCTTGCGTACTCTGCACGCTCGATCCCGACTCTTAAATTGAGACATCAAGTGTTTCTTCCCCAATCATGCCTACTATTTGTATTCACTGTTTTCACTCGGAGACGTCCTCCAACAATTATCTTGAGAGAGGAAGAGGGAGACCTCGGACGCATTTTCCCGAGGCAAATGCTGCAGTCGAGGATGTGGGGATGGAGGGAGGCCTCGGGTTGGCAGCCGGTCGGTCGGCACGCCACAATTGCCGCCGCCTCCGACAATCGTTGATCCTCCCGCCCTCACACCTTTTCTCTGTCCTCAATTCCGGACCCCCCGATCTCTTTTTTTTGCGGCAAGAGCGGCCGGGGAAGAGGGGAAGCAAGTCTACGTACGTAATTTCCCACCTGTGTGCTCCTCTTTTTGTGTTTGTTGAGCATACCGTATACTAGTGCATGTAGCTCAAGCAGAGTGAGATACAGATTATCTGTAGCGCTTTAAATACCCCGTTTTTAAAGCTCCCGCCGCCGCCAGCCGTCATCATGATGCATTCTTGCCGATGTTCAAAGTATGCCCTCATGCATGCCTACTGTATATCGGGGGGGGGGGGGGGGTTGGCTTGGCTCCTGTCCCTCTTTTTTTCGGCAGTCTCTTTGCGTCAGTCTTTTCTGTCTCCAGAAAGGAGAAAAGTGGAGCTTAGAAACTGCTTCTTCTAAATGGCTTGCGTACCAAGCCGCTAGTTGGACGCCTCTCTTTTACCTCTCCCCTTCCCTCCCCCTGAGGAGAAAAGTTACTCCTTCCATTTAGGGAGGGGAGCTCCTTGCAAAAAGGGGAAAAGGGAAAGGGGGGGGGGGTAAAAAAAGAAGACGAGAGGAAGGGTGGGGTGGGAATGAGAGGGGAATGCCAGGTGGAGCAAGCGAACCCCCCCCCCCCTTCCTCCCCCTTCCCCGCTCTGGGGTACGTCAGAGGGGCGGAGAAATCGATGAAAGTTGGTTCTTGTGTCCGTTCCAACTCCCTGGAGTCGCGGCGGCGGCGGCAAGCGGAGGGGGCTCTTTAGAAGGGGACTACTCCCCCTTTTCCTTCTTACACATCCTGGGGGGTTTCTTTCCTCCTTTTCATATGCAAGATCATGATTTCACTTCTTTCCCTCGAATCGGCGGCGACTTCCTCCCCTTTTTTCCCACTTTTCCTTCTCTTTCAAAAGAGGCCGCATGCCTTCTACTCACTGGGTCGGCGGACGTAACTCACCTCTTTCCCCCCTTTTCCCCCTTTCCCCACGCACTTGTAGGGAGAGACCTACTTTATATCCTACTCGTTAATCGCTCTATCTCGCCGCTTCCCTCTCGCGAATTTTTAAAAGAGAAAGAATAGTGTTCATTTTTGAATATTTTGTAGCTATACCTTTGCTTTCAAGATCAATTTTTTTTAGCTTAATATCAGCAAAAACAGCAGTGATATCACAATTTTTCTACATGCTGTCAAATGCCTCTGAGGGTCTTTTTATGCCTGAAACGGGAAATTCAAACATTTTGTCCATTTC